>LNFM01002599.1_pt1 | contig 37549 bp, 32 predicted proteins | sample 596031 | NCBI WGS metagenome assembly LNFM01 (sample SAMN04254537, study PRJNA301005) | activated carbon metagenome | isolation source: dual media filters at the Ann Arbor, Michigan drinking water treatment plant | place: USA: Ann Arbor | reverse complement strand
CACCCCCGGCGGGCGACGAGCTGCAAGGTGCGGCAGGGGACTGTAACTCCCCCGGGGCGACCCACGCCTGGTTCGATTCCAGGGTCGCCCACCAAACACCCCGGTAGTTTGGTGTCGAAAAGCGCGCGTGAATAAAGTCACGCGGCGTCCGAGGCTTCCGAAGGGTGTTGTCGGATCACATCAGCCATTCGACCGGCAGCCAGCCGACCACTGTCACGACCGCGCGCTTCAGGGCGGTAGAGCCTGGCTCTTTGGTTACGACCGTCTGGCTCGCGGTGTCAGTCCAGACCTTCTGGCCGCCTTTCAGCTCGACCTGCCAGGCAAGGCCTGCCAGCCCCAGATCAAAGGAGGCGTGCAGATCCTCGGCCATATGCGGGCTTTCGATCAGGATACCCATCTCGGTGTTCAGCGTGGTCGAGCGGGGGTCGAAGTTGAACGACCCGACGAAAACCCGCGCGCCGTCGACGGCAAAGGTTTTGGCGTGCAGACTGGCCTTGGTTATCTTAAACCGGCCTTTCTTCTTGGTTTGACGGTCGACCCCGGCGCTGGCGTACAACTCGAAAAGCGTGACACCCGCGCGCAGCAGCGCACGGCGGCGCTTTGCATAACCTGCATGCACCGCCACCACGTCCGTTGCCTCGATCGAGTTGGTGAGTGCGCGCACTTTCACGCCGCGTGATGTCAGCGTGGCAAACGCCTTCAACCCCGCGGCGCCCGGCACCAGGTAGGGCGACACCACGTCGATCTTCCTTTCGATCTGACCCACCGCCTGCATCAGGCGCGTAGCCAAGAGGTCTTCACGCGGGACTGCGCCTTGCCCCTTGATCGGGTCGTCGCTGACCAGAACGGCGTGTGTCCATTCCAGGCTGAGATCGCCGCGGACTATCGCAGCCCCGATATCCGAGTCCTCCAGATCCGTGCGGTAATCGCAAAATTGGGGAAGTTTGCGATACCGCGCAAGACCGCTGCCTATCGGGTCGGAACCACCGGCGTTGCCGACGATCGGCCCGGCCGGATGGGCCGAGAGGCAGGCCCAGTAGCGGTCGAAATCGTCCGATACCCGGGGCACGATGGCACCCGTTGCCAGCACATCAAGATCGATGAACAGCGCGTCGGGGCCTGTGTCGAAATACCGATCACCCACATTGCGCCCGCCGAGGATCGTCACCAGCCCGTCGACGGTGAATGACTTGTTGTGCATGCGGCGGTTTAGTCGAAAGAAATCAAAGGTATAGCACAGCACCTTGAAGCGACGCAGGTTGAACGGGTTGTAAATGCGGACCTCGACATTCGGGTGAGCTTCGAGCGCCGCAAGTTCCGGATCAAGCCCCGAGGTGCCGTTGTCATCCAGGAGCAATCGCACCCGAACGCCCCGATCAGCCGCCCGCCGCAACGCGTCCAAAAGCATGTAGCCCGTCAGATCGGCGTACCAGATGTAGTACTGCGCGTCGATCGAGGACACTGCCGCATTGGCAAGAATGATCCGCGCGGCAAAGGCGTCGGCCCCGTTCGACAAGGGCCTGACGCCGGTCAACCCGTCATCCGCGCCAGCTTTTTGCGCAAAGACTTCCGCGATGGCGCCCGTGCCCGCGGGCGGCAGGGCGGTGCTGGCTTTGCGACCCGAAACTGCAGGCACCCGGAAAACCGCGCGGGCCACAATAATCGCCAGTGCCACAACGATCAAAAGCCCCAGCAGGATTTCGAACACGCCCATTACTCTGTGCTTGTCTCTCGCGTCGCCTCAAAAGGTGACAAAAGCCGGAATCGCCCGATGATGGGTCGGTGATCCGAGGCCATTACTGCATCCGGCCCTGCGATCACACTGCTGCTCAGCAATTCCAGATCGCGGCTATAGGCCAACCGGTCCAGGTTGAGAAACGGGCGGCCCGCCGGAAATGTTGGGCCGGGGCTGTGCACGCAAAGCCAGTTGGGCACTGTCTCGAACCCCTGCCGGTCGCGCCATTCGTTGTAATCACCCACGATCACCGTCGGCCTGTAGTCAAGTTCGGCCAGCCGCTCGATGATGAAGCTGATCTGCTTGCGGCGATTGCCGCGCAGCAAGCCCAGATGTACCCCCACGACACGAACCGCCAAACCGCGCACCGTCAGATCGGCAATGACCACACCGCGCGGCTCCAGGGCCGGCAGATCATGAAGGTGAATAGCCCCGACCTCGGTGCCTGGCCGCTTCAGCATCGCAATACCATGCCAGCCAAGGCCGACGGCGGTTGGCGTCAAGTCGACCACCTCGAAAGGACCAATCCGGCCCTGCAAGCGCGGCAGCGCAGCTTGGCGCGGATGCATGCGGAAATCGGCCTCCTGCAGCAAGACGACATCGGCCTCGAAGCCGACGATGGCGTCAATCGTCCGCGTCGGACGGCGACGGAAGTCGCGACCAAGCCCTGCGCGGATGTTCCAGCTAGCCACCGTAAGTTCGGTCATTCACGCTGATCCTTTGCGGGCCAGCGCCCTGTGCAGAGCGCCATGAGACACTTAGGCATTTTACACGGGTTATCCAAGCTGCGGGGCCAAGCATACGCGAAGGCCAGATCCAGGTCCTGATCCTGTAGCAGCGGTATCAGCGGAATGTCGACGTGTGGAGTCTGACGGGGATATCTGCACCGGAGGAAAGCGGAGCGGGCGCGCGCCATGTCCAAAGCCATAGCCGTATCCGCCGAAGCGACCGCTGAAGCCACCAAGCAGAAAGAGGACGAGAAGGAGGAGAAGGACGGCACCAAGCGACATGATACACGAGCCGACTGGCTATTTCTCTTCGATGGTGATGCCGTCCTCGCCGATCTCGATTTCGATCCCGGTCGGGGCTCGGCTCTCTTCGTAATAGAGGTAGCCCATGACGATGACGCCAGCAGCCAGCAAGCCGATAACAAGATAAAGCGCGTTGCGGCTCATTTGGACCGACCCTGACTGCGCTCCGACAACGGCGCGTTGAATGATGACGATGTTACCTTGCAGGCGTAGCAGCGCCGAAACGCCGGACGCGCTGCCAGATCCGGATAGTCAATCGCCGCGCAGTGCATCCTTCAGACCACCAAGGGCGTTCTGAACCTTGCCCTCGAGCTTGTCCGCCTGGCCCTCGGCTTCGAGCTTGGCATCTCCCACAGCCTTTCCGACGGCTTCCTTTACCTTGTCCTTGACGACCTTTGCGGAACCGATCACCCGATCCTTGTCCATGGAGTGCGCCCTTCGAGCCAAGTTTCAAGTTCAACAGTCATAAGGGAGCGTCGAGAGTACGCGATGATCCAGATCAACCCGTCGCGTAAGTTGTCGAGCCACGGGGACCATTGGGCCAGATTGCTGACTGAACGCGCCCCCCCTCAACCGATCACGCTGCCTGAAAAGGCCTCCGATCTTGCGCCATGGTTGGAACGGGCACGCCAAGTGCATGACCGAAGGGTTTGCGGGGCAGGGTGTCAGGTCGGCTCTGCGAGTGCGTCTGAAGAAGCGGATCGGCCGTCCCTCAGCATCGGTAACGGCATGCAGTTAGGTGTTCATGCCACCTTTGTTTCGTCCGATCGCACGTCCCCGCTGGTCCCCGCTTCCCCCCTTTGCGACCGCAGGCTGCGCGCCGTGCGGAGCGAAAGCACTTGTTCAGGGGGCAAGATCGGGCGATCTTGTCATCAACCTTCAGGGCACTTGAGGAATGTCGGTCAAGCATATTGTTTTAAGTATCGGACTTCACATGACCTTAATCGGAATATCACATTTGGGTGCGGCCAGGCGTGAAACTTATGTTTTGCATGCCCTCATCGCCGAATGGCGAGATCTGGGATTAGATGTAGAGATCGGATCGCGTTTTCCACAAGCGGCAGATTTATGTATTCTTCATCACGACCGCACCCGTGTGAACCCATCCGATATTCCCGCGGCGCGGGATGGTGTAAAGATACTGAACGGCAAGGTCCTGGATATCTCCAAGCGGCTTTATTCAGAGCTGGCGCTCAGTGCGGCCGATGACTGGACCGGGCCGGTTATCATCAAGACCAACCTCAATTCTTTCGGCGGGCCCGAGCGTCGCAGCAAACCGCGTAACCCACTGCATGAAGCACAAAAGATACTGGCGCGATATAATTGGAAACTGGCGCGCAGCCTGCCGAAGGGTGTGTATCCAGTTTTGGACACGATAACCGATGTGCCTGCTTGGGTCTGGCCTCGCGAGGATCTCTTGGTCGAACGCTTCATGCCCGAACGCCAGGGTGATCTTTTTGCACTGCGCGGCTGGCTGTTCTTTGGGTCGGCAGGATATGGCTACAGGTTGTTTTCGACGAACCCGATGGTCAAAACCGGCACAATGGTTGACTATGAATACCTCGATGCGGTTCCACCAGAGTTGGAGGCTGCCAGAAAGCGCATGGGGTTTGATTTCGGCAAGTTCGACTATGTGGAACATGACGGCCGCGCCATCTTGCTCGATGCCAACAAAACGCCGAGCTTCGCCGGTGATCCAAAATCAGAACGCCTGAAATTGTTGGCAAAGGGTGTGCTGGAGTTTTTGCCGTGACCAAGCTGCCGCCGTTGAACCCATCAACGAGTGCGGATTTGCTCTATCCTGCTGATGCTGCCTTCATGGCGCGGAGCGACCTTCAAAATACGCGATTGCTTGGATATAAGCCACTGAACGTGGAGGCTGTGACGTCCTTGCTGATCGGGATCCTGGGCACGCTGCCCTCTGTGCGCCATCGGGCAGGCGCTACAGACGAAATCCTGTCATTCTTGGCTGAAGCGGGCCTTCTCATTAACGAAGAGATGCACGTATTCGAAACAGGCACTGAAGCCGAGGCTGTTGCCGATACGTTGGTTGCACAGGGCAAAAGGCTTTTTTGGCCCTATCCATTGCGCCAAGGCCGCTTTGATGGCGCAGCGCATTTGGTTGCCCCAGAGCTATGGCAGAGGTTGAACAGCAAGGAACGCCTCAGTGATCTTGTGCCATCTGCAGCACTGCCCACGCGCCGCGCCGTGACAAACGCCGAACTGGCGCCAGATGTGATCAATTACCCTTCCTATCTAAAGGCAGCCGGTGACGAAGCCACTGGCTGGGGCTATGCCGTGCGCTATGTTGCCAGCGACACGGAATTGATGTCAGCGCGCGCGCATTTCAATGCGCTCGACATCAATCGTGTGATTGTCGAAGAAGCGGTTGATGTCACCGTTTGCTGGTGCGCAAATCTCAGCATAGTTGATGGCACTGTGTCTTTTCTTGGCGCCGCCGAGCAGACCTTTTCAGCCCCGGCGAAGCAATCAGGCAGCATCATCGACCCTGCTGTTGAATTCCCCCGTGAAGGTATCTCGCTAGCCATCGAGATCGCCACGGCGGCGGGACGCCTGGGGTTTCGTGGTATCTGTGGGCTCGACATTGGCAAGGCGCGGGATGGTCGCATGGTCGTATTTGATCCAAACTTCCGGGTAAATGCATCGACAACGCAAATACTTCTGCACTCCGCAGCAGTGGCACGCAGCGGATTGGAAATCAGCTCATCTTTTTCCGGCCAATCTGTGCGCCCCATGCCCGAAATAATCTCTCAGATAAAGGGGCCTGTTTCGGATGGCTGGTTTGTCCCCACTCGCCTGCTGGATCAGGCATACCTGCCAGCTGCCGATGGAATAGGCCTTTGCACAGGGTTCGTTATGGGGCGATCGCGGGAAGAGGCGAAAAACCGCTCAACGGAACTGTCGGATCTGATCGCCTGATTTTCGCGGCACCGTGATGGGGGTCAGATCGGCTTGGTTGAATGGCGAGCGAAAACCGCGACAACAGAGCCGACCGAACAGGGTCTCGATGCGGTTGCGGCGGGTCGGCCAGACCTGGGTTTACGGCGCCGCGCCGCAGCCGGGGTGAAGCTGCGGGCCCGGCTGGTCCGAGCCCAACCGCAGGCGCCGCACCCTTCCCCGGACTGTCGGTCAGGGCGGCTCACCGGACCGCCCTGCGCGAACATCACCTCCGACCAGCCAGATCCAGCAACCCGTCATACAGCGCGGTCGCCACCGGATCGACATCGAACGCGTCGCCCTGCAAGCGGAACGTCGTCGTCACCAGCTTGCCCCGGCCCAGGCGCTTTTCAATCAGGAACGCCCCCGGCTTGTGCACCCAGCCGACCACCACGCCGGCATGGACCCGGCCGTGGAATTCCCACGGGCGCAGGCCAAGCATCACCTGCTGCGGAACCACGCCAGTAAACGACAGGTCGAACATCGGCCCGCCGGGCAGATGCGCAAAGCAGCCGTCGCGACGCAGCCAGCTGAAGTTGCCGACCCAGTCGCCGCGCCAGACGGTGCGATGGCGGTTCACCAAATGGTAACCGGGAAAGCTGAAGTAGCAAGCCGACTGCATCCCGCCTATATGGTCTTCGATCTGCATCGACATAGGCCCGTCGCGCGGCGCAAGGTCGCGCCGCAGCCGTCCCGGCGCCTTGTGCACCAGTTGCAGCACGCGCAACCCGGCGTGGATCTCCTCGATCCGTGCCGCATCCAGATCATGTGTCACGAAAACCTCGGCCTCGGCCGGACCGGTGATTTCATGGCCCAGCGCCGTCAGCCGTTCGGCCAGCCCCTCATCGTCGGTTGCGTAGCGGCGTGGTGTCACCTCACGCCGCGCCAGCACCGAAACCGTCTCGTCATTCCGCGCAAGAACGGTACCGTCAGGCGCTTGGACCGTGAAATGGGCGCGCTCTACCCCGCTTGGCGCATCGGGCCGGGTCAGGCCGGTCACCGGCACCGGCACCGCCGACATCGGCCCTGCTGCGGCCAGCCGCACCGCGCCGGACGCTTCACCGAACGACCATTTCAGCACGCTGCCTTCCGGCAGATGCGCGCCGCCCGTGGCCACCCGCAGATCGAAGGTCACCTCGGCCCCTGCCCGCGCCGAATGACGCCCCAGCCCGGGCGAGATCACCACATCCGCATTCGCCTTCGGCATCGCGGAGGCAAAGACCCTCGGGTTTCGCTGCATATCCAGCAGCCCGTTGCCCTCCCAATGCACGTCGGTGAATTCCGTGATCACATAGCCCGCGATCGTCGGATAGCGCCGCATCACCTCAATCTCGTGCTTCAGGTTCACCCACTGGTGCCACTGCACGTCGTCGATGAAGGCGGTAAAGCTGCCGAACACCTGGCCAAGGCCCAGCTCGCGGAACCGCGCCTCGATGCCCTGCGGCAGCGCCACGCCATCGGCCCAGGTCGCGCCGTAAGCCATCCACCACGGATCGCGCCCGCCGTCGCGCAGAAGGTCGGGCTGCGGCAGGCCCCAGACGCCGAACTCCGACACGATCAGGGGTTCCTTGCCGGTGCGGGTGATGTCGTCACCCTTGCCGAAGGTCCAATCGGCCCCGGCGGCAAACTCCTCGGTCAGCGCGTCCCACTCCTCGCGCCGGTCGGTGGCGGTGCGGTAATAGTGAAAGTCGTTGATGTCGGTCTTCACATGCCAGTTCGGGAAACAGGCCGAGTTGTCGACGACCAGCCTGAGCGGGTCTTCAGCGCGCAGCCAATCCACCATGTCCGACAGCCATGCCCGCTGTTCGGCAACCTCGCGCAGGCGGGTGCCCCAATCTTCGTTGATCAGCGTCCAGATCACGATCGACGGGTGGTTGCGGTCGCGCGCGAGGATGCCTTCCATCGTCGCGCGCAACCGCATGGCCGCATCGGGCGAGAAGGTCTCGATGTTCGGAATCTCGGTCCAGATCAGCAGGCCCAGCCGGTCGGCCACCTCGTAATAGCGCGGGTCCGGCACCTTGATATGGCAGCGCAGGCAATTCAGCCCCATCGCCTTGGCCTTGCGCGCCTGGTCTTCCAATAGCGCCAGCGACGGCGGCGCGCCGAAGCCATCCGGGTAGTAATCCTGATCCAGCGCGCCCCTCAGGTACAGCGGCTGGCCGTTCAGCCACAACATCCCGTCGCGCGCCTCGATCTTGCGAAAGCCGAAAACCTCTCGGCGTTCGTCCGTATCACCACCCGCCAGCGACAGGATCGCGCGCAGTGAATAGAGCGCGGGCGTGTCGGGCGACCAGGCCACAGTGTCGGGCAAGGTCAACTGGTGGTGCACCCGCGCGCCTTCGACCGAGAGGGTCGCGGCATGGACCGGCAGGCCGTCCGGTCCAGTGATCTCCAGCCGCAGGCTGCCTCGAAACGGCGCGGACAGGTCCAGCTCAAGGCCCAGCCGCCCCTCCGGCCATACCGGATAAAGCCTCAGCGCGCGGATGTGCGTGCGTGCCCGCGCCTCAAGATACACCGACTGCCAAATGCCTGCCTGCGGGCCGTACCAGCTTTGCTTGCCATGCGGGATCTCGGCGAAATCGGCGCCGTCCTCGGAACCATGCGCGTCCGGCAGGAAAGTCTCCACCTCCAGCCGACGCACCGCGCCGCAGCACCCCTCCGGCAGCAGCACGTCGAACGGCAGATAGCCGCCTTCGTGGCGCGCGATCTCGACCCCGTCCAGCCGGATGATGGCCGTGTCGCTGACCGCGCCAAAGCACAGATAGACCGCGCGGTCGGCCCAGTCGCCCGGAACCGCGATGTCGCGCGAATAGGTGGCGCGGCCGAACGCCACTTCCAGCTCGGCGAACTGCGCCTGCCAGTGGCCCGGCACCCGCGCCTCATGCCAATCGGGCTGGAGTTCATGGCGAAAGTCCCAGGTCCCGTTCAGGGACACGCACTCTCTAAGCCGTGTTCGAGCGCTGTGGGCGAATTCTGTGGTGAGGACGTTCATGGCTTTCCCTGGATCTGACGGTGCGCCGAGCGGTCGCGGGCGAGGTTGTGAAGGTGGTTTTTTCGGCGGGCAGTGGCCCCGGGCGCCCCGGTTCATCCGCAGGACGCGCCATGACGACTGGCGTCGCGCCTTTCGCCGCGTCGGTCTGGCGACAGTGGCCTCACACCCCGGACGGTCGCCGACGGCTGCGCCATCGTCCCTTCGACCTTCCGGTGGCGTGCCGGGGATCAAGCCCCCGACGCCACGCCCCGCACCGATCGCGCGGAAGGTGACCCAGCCCATCTGCCGTTCCCTCTGCTCGCCGTCCGTTTGATTATTATTAGTTATAGTGCAATCTTGAATAACTAATTCTGGTGGTTCGATCAAGATCACCCGGCTTGTTGACGCGGCGAAACTGCGATTAATGTGACATCAACCCAGAGGTGTTGCAGACGTGGCACGAAAAACGACGATGACGGAAATCGCTGCCGCCTGCGGGGTGTCGCAGGCCACGGTGTCGCTGGTCCTCAACAACGCCCCCGGCACCCGGATATCGGCGGCGACGCGCGACCATGTTCTGCGCACCGCCAAGGATCTCGGCTATGCGTCGCCCAGCCGCAGCGCCGGGCGGCGTCCGGTCATTGCCATGCTGATCGACGAGGTTGCGTCGACCCCGCATGTCGGCGGCCTGATCGCCGGGGTCGCGGCGGCGGCCAACGCGGCGGGGTTTCTGGTGTCGGTGATGCCGACCGCCGCTGATGCCGCAGCCGAACATGCCGCGATCAGCTTTCTCGCGCAGCTACCCGTCGCCGGGGTGATCTACGCCCGGCTGGTCACCCAGAGGGTCAGCCTGCCTGCGCGCGTCACCGACTACCCTTGCGTCCTTCTGAACTGCCATGTCGAGGGCGACCCGGTCCCCGCCGTGGTGCCCGGCGATCAGGCCGCTGGCGTCACCGCCGTCCTGTCGCTTCTGGATGCGGGGCACCGCCGCATTGCCTACATCGGTGGCGAAGACAGCATCGAAGCCTCGGTCGAGCGGCTGAAAGGCTACCGCCGCGCGCTGGCTACCCGCGACGTGCCCTTTGACCCGGCGCTGGTGGTGAAGGGCGGTTACACCATTTCCGGCGGCCACGCCGGCACCAAGCGCCTGCTTGCACTGGCCGATCCGCCCACCGCCGTGTTCTGCTTTTGCGACCGCACCGCGCTTGGCGTCTACACCGCCGCCGCCGAGGCCGGCCTGACCATCGGGCGCGACCTGTCGGTGATCGGCTTCGACAACGAGGCGTTCACCGCCGACATGGCCCCGCCCCTGACGACGATGGTCCTCCCCCACGCCGACATGGCCCGCCACGCAGTCGATGAGCTGGTCACCTGGATCACCCAGCAAAAGCCGCCCGCGCGCCCGAACCGGCTGAAGTTCGATTGCCAGATGGTCACCCGCGCCTCGACCGGCCCGCTGCGGGTTCGCCAACCGGCCTGAGTGTCAGACCTCGTAAGGCCGCAGCCGCACCCAGTCAAACTCCACCCCGGTTCCCGGCGTGTCCGGCGCGATGCAATGAAGACCGTCCAGCACCAGTGGCCGGGTGGTATACTGGTCGATCGGGAAGGAATGTACCTCCACCCATCCGGCATTCGGTTGCGCACCGACAAGACTGACGTGCAACTCCTGCATCCCGTGGGAACAGACCGGGATGCCGTGATCCGCACACAACCGCGCCGCCCGCAGCCAGCCGGTGATGCCACCGCAGTTCGACGCATCGGGTTGCAGATAGGCGCATTTTGACTGCGCGACTGCGTATTCGAACTCGTGGATGGTGTGCAGGTTTTCCCCCATCGCCAAGGGCATCCCGGTGGCATCCGCAATCCGCGCATAGCCTTGATAATCATCGGGGATCGTCGGTTCCTCGAACCACATGAGGTCCAGATCCCGAAACCCCCGCGCCGCTGTGATCGCCTGCTCCACCGTCCAGCCGTAGTTGGCATCCACCATGAACGCCCGCTCCGGCCCCAACACTTTCCGCACCGCTTCGGCCCGTGCGAAATCGTCCCGCATGTCGGGCTGGCCGACCTTGATCTTCACCGCGCGGTAGCCGTCGTCGATAAAGCCCTGAACATTTGCCAAGAGCTTCTCCATCGGAAAATTCAGGTCAATCGCCCCCCGGTAGGCCCGGCTCCGCGACGCCGCACCGCCTGCCATTTGCCACAACGGTAACCCGTCCCGCCGCCCGCGCAGATCCCACAGCGCAATATCGATCGCCGAAATCGCAAACGACGCGATCCCGCCGCGCGCCACGTAATGCACCCGCCACTGCATCGCGTCATGCAGCGCCTCGACCGCCACTGCGTCCTGTCCGATGACGAAGGGCGCCAGATCATGCACCACCATCGCAAGGATCGCCCGCCCGCCCAAGCCGCCGGTATAGGTGTAGCCGGTGCCGGAAAGCCCGTCCTCGGTCGTCACCGTCACTGTCACCAGTTCGAAATGCGTATGCGCGCCGTGCTTTGCGTCCGACATCACCTCCGGCAAGGGAACGCGAAAGAGACGGGCCTGAAAGTCGGTGATACGCATGGGTTCCCTCAGCTTTTCACGGTCCGCGCCAACCGCGCCTGCAACAGGATGACCACCAGAAGGAACGCCCCCCGGATCACCGATTGCCAATAGGCCGACAGGCTGAACATCCCGCGCCCGTTCTCGAAGTTCAAAAGGTTGAACACCAATCCGAACAGCAGCGCCCCTGCCACCGTTGCCGGAACCGACCCCATCCCCCCGGTCAACAGCGTGCCGCCCACCACCACGGCCGCAATCGCCGCCAGTTCCCAGCCCGCACCCTCCAGCGGCTGCCCGGCACCATAGCCCGACGCGAGGAACACCCCCGCCAGCCCCGCACAAGCGCCCGAGAACATGTAGACGAACACCTCCGCCCGCCCGGTTTTCAACCCCATCAGATGCGCGGCCTCGGCATTGCCGCCAATCGCCAGCACGGTGCGCCCCAGCGACGTGCGCGCCACGATCACCCAGGCCAGCATCACCACGCCAAGCGCCACCAGCATCGTCCACGGAAGGACGGTTGCGATCTTGTTCATCCCAAGCTTGGTGAAATCGCTGGACCAATCCACCGGCACGGTCCGGTTGTCCGACAGCCACAGCGCCAACCCCTTGGCCGCCAGCATCGTCGCCAGCGTCGCCATGAACGGCGGCAACCGCAGGCCTGTGATCATCCCTGCATTCAGCGCCCCCGCCGCCAGCCCAGCGGCCACGCCACCCGGCAGCGCCACGATCAACCCAAGCGGCGACAGCATCGCCGCCACCACGCTCGCCAGCGCCGCCACGGTGCCGACCGACAGGTCGATCCCCCCGGTCATGATCACCAGGCACATGCCAACCGAGATCAGCACGAACATCGCATTGTAGCCCAGAAACGACGACAGGTTATAAGCCGAGGCAAAGTTGTCATAGCGCAGGACGCCGAACACGATCAGCAGCCCCAGCGCCGCCCAGACCGCCAGATGCCCACCACCGAACCGCATCAACGGGCCCTCCCGCGCTGCAACCACACCGCCACAGCGATGATCGCCGCGGTCACGATCAGGGTCATCTCGTCGGAAATCCCGTTGGCGATCAGCGTGTAGCCCATCAGCTGGATGAACACGGCCCCGAGCAGGGTGCCAAAGATCGGCGCCCGCCCGCCCGACAGCGCCGCCCCGCCCACCACGGCGGCGGCAATCGCGTCCAGTTCCATCAACTGCCCGATCCGCGCGGCATCGGACGCCGAGTTTTGCGCCACCACGATCAGCCCCGCCAACCCCGCCAGCATGGCCGAGATCACATAGGTCGCCACTTTCACCCGCGCGACTGGCGCGCCCGCCATCACCGACGCGCGCTCGTTCCCGCCAATCGCCAAGAGATACCGCCCGTAGATCGTACGCCTGACGACCAGCGCGATCACCACCGTCAGGGCCAGCGCAAGCCACCCTTGCACCGGCAACCCCAGCACCCGCCCCGTCCCCAGCCAGGTGAAGGACGGAAAGGTGAAGGTCTGCAAGTTGCCGTTGGTCAGAACCTGCGCGATTCCGCGGCCCGAGATGAAGAAGATCAGCGTCGCGATGATCGGCTGCACGCCCAGCAGGGCGATCAGCACGCCGTTGAACAGCCCGCACAGCCCCGCCACCAGCAGGGGCACCACAATCGACGCGGCCAGCCCCAGTTGCGGGTTCTCCACCGCCCAGCCGGACAGAAAGATGATCGGCGCCAGCGCCCCCGCCACCGCCATCACCGACCCGACCGACAGGTCGATCCCGCCCGACGCGATCACCAGCGTCATGCCAAGGGCGACAATCGCAATCGTCGCCACTTGGCTTACGTTCACCGCAAGTGTCTGCATGTTCAGAAAATTCGGCGTGATCGCCACGTTCAGCAATGTCAGCAACGCCAAGGCGACCAACAGCCCCGAAAGCCGTGGGTCCAGCCGCCGGATCACGAAGCCCCTCCCGCCGCTATCGCGTGGATCAGCCGGTCTTCGGTCACGCCGGGGTTCGACAGGCGCGTCACGCTCCGCCCCTCCTGCATCACCACGATGTCATGCGCGCCCTCGATCAGCTCCTCGAACTCGGAAGAGATCAGCAGCACCGCGCAACCCTCCTCCACCTTCGCCCGGATGATCGCCTGAATCTCCCGCTTTGCGCCTACGTCCACCCCGCGCGTCGGCTCGTCCAGGATCAAAAGCCGCGGCTCGATTGCCAACCAGCGGCCCAAGAGCACCTTCTGCTGGTTGCCGCCCGACAATTCCCGGATCGGCTGGTCCATGTCCGCGGCCTTGATCCCGAGCGCCTTGATGAACCCCTCGACCACCCGCCGCTCGCGCGCTTCATCGACCACGCCCATCCTTGCCAGTCGTGGCAGCAGCGCCAGCGTCATGTTCTCGCGCACGCTCAGCCCCGGAATGATGCCTTCGGTCTTGCGGTCCTCGCTCAGGAACGCAAGCCCCGCCGCAATCGCCGCGCGCGGTGATGTCGGCCGCCCGCCGCCTGCCAGCCGCACCTCGCCCGCCGTCAGCCGGTCCATCCCGAACAAGGCCCGCGCGGCTTCGGTCCGCCCCGACCCGAGCAATCCCGCCAGCCCGACAATCTCGCCCGCCCGCAAGGTCAGGTCCAGCTTGCGCAGCCGCCGCCCGGTGGCAATGCCGTCCGCCTGCAAGACCGTCTCGCCGCCTTCCAGCCGCCCGATTGCCGCAAGCTCCGTCATCCCCGCGTTGCGGATATCCTCGGCACTCCGCCCCAGCATTTGGGCGATCAGATCCAGCTTCGTCAGGTCAGCCGTCCGCGCCGCCCCCACCGTGCGCCCGTCGCGCAGGATCGTGACGCCGTCGCAAATCTCGAAGATCTCGTCCAGAAAGTGGCTCACATACAAGACCGAGGTGCCCTGTGCCTTCAGCGCCCGGATCACCTCGAACAGCACCGCCACCTCGCGCTCGTCCAGCGAGGAGGTCGGCTCGTCCATGATCAAAAGCCGCGTCTCCATCGACGCCGCCCGTCCGATTGCCACCAGTTGCTGGATCGCCGTCGGATAGCTTCCCAGCGCCCGGTGCGGGTCAAGGTCGATCCCGAACCGCGCCAGCACATCCCTCGTCCGCGCCTCTGCCGCGCGCCAGTCGATCATGCCGAACCGGGTGCGCGGCTCATAGCCCAGCACGATGTTCTCAATGACCGTGCGCTGCGGCACCAGCGTCAGTTCCTGATAGATCGTGGCGATCCCCGCGCCCTGTGCCTCACGTGGCGAGCGCAGGTCGACCTCGCGCCCCATCCAGCGGACCGCGCCTGCGTCCTTGCGGTAGACCCCGGTCAAGATCTTGATCAGCGTCGATTTTCCCGCGCCGTTCTGTCCGACGACGGCATGCACCTCGCCCGGCTGAACCACCAGATTGCCGTCCGCCAGTGCAGGCACCCCGGCGAAGGCCTTGGTGATGCCGGTCATCTGCAACAGCGGTTCGGGCATGGTCGCTCCGGTTCTTGCAATACCGGGGGGCCACGGCGCGCGGCCCCCCGGAAAAGCCTGCCTGACAGGGTGGCGTCAGTAGGCCTCAGCGACGTGATCAGCCGCGTTTTCCTTGGTGAAGATACGGTCCTCGACCTTCACCCAGGGTTCGATGGCCTCACCAGAAGCATACTTCTTCATCGTCTCGCACGACAGCGGCCCGAAGAAGGGCGAGCTTTCCACCGTCACGCCCATCTTGCCATCGATGATCGCCTGCAGCGCGTCCTTCGTCCCGTCGATCGACACGATCAGCACATCCGCGCCGGGCTTGCGGCCCGCTGCTTCCAGCGCCTGAATGGCCCCGATCGCCATCTCGTCGTTGTGGGCATAGACGACGTTCACGTCCGGATGCGCCTGCAACAGCGTCTCCATCACCTTGCGGCCCTCGTCGCGGCTGAAGTCGCCCGACCGGCTTTCCAGAATGGTGAACCGGCTGTCAGCGGCAATCGCATCGTCAAAGCCCTTCTTGCGGTCGTTTGCGGGCGACGATCCGGTGGTGCCTTCCAGCTCGATGATCTTGCCGTCACCCTCGTGGTTGGCGATCACCCACTCGGCCACGCGCCGCCCCTGATCGATGAAGTCCGACCCGAGGAAGGCCACATAGTCGCGCCCCGCCTGGGCCACGTTCGGGTCGACCGACCGGTCCACGAGGAAGGTCGGAATTCCAGCAGCCTTGGCGCGCATCACCGCCGGGATCAGCGGGCTTTCCTCGCGCGGCGGCAGGAACAGCACGTCGATGCCCTGCGCGATCATGCTGTCCACGTCAGCCACCTGCTTTGCCGCCGACCCGCCCGCATCGGTAACGATCAGGTCCCAGCCGCAGGTCGCGGCGGTGTCCTGAAACGATTTCGTCTCGGCGATCCGCCACGGGTTATTGCTTTCCGATTGCGCAAAACCGACCTTGTAGCTGTCCTTCTGTGCCAAGGGCGGCAGGTCCTGCGCCACGGCCATTCCCGTCACCGACAATGCCGCAACCATCGCAGCGGCGCCAAGCAGAATGCGTCTTTTCATGTCTTCCTCCCAGAAGCGCGGCGATTGCCGCGAGTTGCGGGCTTCATGCCCAGTTCAGGTACATCGTCTTCTTCCGCAGATAGCCGTCGAAGCCATGTTTCCCGTCCTCTCCGCCAAGGCCCGACTGGCCCCAACCGGAGTGGAATCCTTGGACGAGTTCACCGTTGGTCCGGTTGCAGTAGATCTCGCCGAAATTCAGGTCGCGCGCCGCGGCCATCAGGCGGCGGCGATCATTGGTCCAGACATAGGCCGACAGGCCATAGGCGCTGTCGTTGGCAAGGCTCAGCGCGGTCTCGAAATCATCCACCACCAGGGCGGCGACCACTGGCCCGAACACCTCGTCCCGCATCACCGGTACATCGTTGCTGGCCGCGCGCAAAACGGTCGGGGAAATCCAGTTCCCCTTGGCAAATGCCCCCTCGCGCAACGGCCCGCCGCGCAGCAAAACCTCGGCCCCCGCCGCGATGGACGCCGCCGTCATCGCCTCGACCTTCTCCACCTCGCCCCGGCTGACCTTTGGCCCGAGGTCGGGGTTGGTCAGCGGCATCCCGATGGTCAAGGCCCCCGCCCGCGCGGTAAACTTCGCCAGAAATTCGTCAGCAATCGCCCGGTGCAGATACATCCGTTCGTTGCAGGTGCAGATTTGCCCGCAGTTGGTAAAGCGCGCCGTCACCGCCGCCGCCACAGCGCGGTCGATGTCGGCATCCTCCATCACGATGAACGGCGCCTTGCCCCCCAGTTCCAGCCGCAACACCTTGATATCCTTGGCCCCGGCCGCGTAAATCTCGCGCCCTGCCCGGGTCGATCCGGTCATCGTCACCATGTCGGCACCGTCGACCAGAGCGGCCCCCAGGGTGCGCCCGTCACCCGATACGACGTTGAACACGCCCGCCGGCAGCCCGACCTTTTCGCCCAGCGCCGCCAGCGCCAGACCCGACAAGGGCGTGAACTCATGCGCCTTCAGGACAAACGCATTGCCCGCCACCAAGGCAGGTCCCAGTTTCCGCGCCGCAAGTGCAAGCGGGTAATTCCACGCCGTCAGCCCCACCACCACGCCATGCGGAAGCCGCCTGATCTGGATCTCCTCGTCCGGGGCATCGGCGGGAAGGATCTCCCCCTCGATCCGCCGCGCCTGCTCTGCGGCAAAGCGCAGGAAGGTTTCCGCGGCCCCAACCTCGCCCAACGCCTGCCCAAGGGGCTTGCCCTGCTCGGCCACCACGATCCGCGCCAGCATGTCGGCATGGTCGCGCACCGCATCGGCCAGCGCCGCGACCGCCCGCCCCCGTTCCACCGCCGGGCGCGCGGCCCAAACGCCTTGCGCCCGCCGCGCCGCGTCCAGCGCCATCCCGGCCTCGGCCACCCCGCCCGCAGGCACCTCGGCAATCACCGCCTCGGTCGCCGGGTTTTCCACCGGGTCGAAGGCCGCGCCGCCCGCAAGCCACGCGCCATTCACGAACATCCGGCCGCGAAAAGCCGTGCCATCAGCGGCAAGGGCAGCAAGGAATTCCAGCACAAGCGAACCTTTTGGTATGATTAAACTGCCATTATTTCGCGTCAGAATCATCCGCAGGTCAAGCTGCAATCTCCAATACTCAGCTGGCTTCGCCGGGCAAATCCGGCCAATCAAGCCTCTTTCGGCAGAAAATGTTCAGAAATCCGACGGTTCCGCGATTTTTGGTCTGACCAAACACTCCCTCTTGCTTGCGATTTCGCCCGCCGTATAGTCATACCAAACACACCCCGGAACGCCGATGCCCGACGCTGCAACCCTTCCCCGCCCTGCCAACACCCGCGCCGCCGACGCCGTTGTCCGCCAGCTTGAAGCGCGCATCGTCGCCGGCGATTTCCCCGACGGCGCGACCCTGCCGCCCGAGCGTGACCTGATCGACACCTTCGGCGTCAGCCGAACCGTGGTGCGCGAGGCCGTCGCCGTGCTGGCCTCCCGTGGCCTTGTGGAAAGCCGCCCGCGCTTTCGTCCAATCGTGCGCCGCCCCGGCTATGATGCCGCACTTGCGGCAATCAACGGGGTAGTCGGCCACCTTCTCGGCCAGTCGAGCGGCGTAAAGAACCTCTACGACACCCGCATCTTCCTCGAGGCGGGCCTCGTCCGCCAGGCCGCCCTGAACGCCCGGCGCGAAGACATCGCCGCCCTCTTTCGCGCGCTTAACGCCAACGAGGCCGCGATTCCCGACAGCGCCCGGTTCTACGAAACCGACACCGCCTTTCACGCCGTCCTCTACGACATTCCGCGCAACCCGGTGTTCCCGGCGATCCACAAGGCCTTCACCGCCTGGCTCGCGCCGCATTGGGTAAAGATGCCGCGCTCGCCTGAACGCAACCGCGTCAATTTCTCCCGTCACGCCGACATCGCCAATGCGATCCGCGACCGTGACCCCGACGCCGCCGAAGCCGCGCTGACCGCCCACCTGAACGCCGCGTGGGAATACGTCCGCGGCACGTTCGAGACGCCATGACCGCCCGCGACGAATACGATTACATCGTGGTCGGCGGCGGCTCTTCTGGCTGTGTCGTCGCCGCGCGACTGGTCGCGGATGGCGGTCACCGCGTCCTTCTGCTGGAGGGCGGCCATTCCAACCGCCACCCGCTTCTCGACATGCCGCCGGGCATCTTCAAGATGATCAACGGCTCCAAGTTCATGCACTACCACACCACCGACCCGCAGCCGCACCTCGGCGGGCGGGCGCATGACATCCCGCAAGGCAATGTCCTCGGCGGGGGCAGTTCGGTCAACGCGCAGGTCTACATGCGTGGCCGCCCCTCCGACTACAACGCCTGGGACGCCGAGTTGCGCGGCAACAATAACGGCGCCGACTGGTCATGGGAGGCAGTTCTCAAACACTTCCGGGGCATGGAGGACAACGACCGCTACAACAACGACTTCCACGGCGTCGGCGGCAAGATGTGCGTCTCCGATCCCGGCCACATCGACCAGATGTCGCGCTGGTTCGTGCAGGCGGTGCAGGCGATGGGCGAACCCTTCAACCCCGATTTCAACGGCCCCAGCCAGCGCGGCGTCGGGTTCTACCAGTTCATGAACCGCCACGGCAAACGCGCCTCGGCCGCCTATGCCTTCCTCTCGCCGCTCGAAGGCAACCCGAACCTGACGCTCCGGCTCGAAGCCCGCGCCGAACGCATTGTCATCGAAAACTCCCGCGCCACCGGCGTCGTCTGGCGCGACAAGGCCGGGCAAACCCGCACCTCCCGCGCCCGGGCCGAGGTGATCGTCACCGCGGGCGCGCTGATCACGCCGAAACTTCTGATGCTTTCCGGCCTTGGCCCCGCCGATCCGTTGCGCGCCCACGGGCTGGACGTGCTGGCAGACCTCCCCGGCGTCGGCCAGAACCTGATCGACCACCCCGAGGTGCCGATCATTTCCACCGCCAATGGGAAATACGGCTACTACGGTCAGGGCGTCGGCTGGCGGATGGTGCTGAACGGCCTTCAGTTCAAGCTCTTCCGATCCGGTCGCATCCTCTCGGCCGGTGTCGAGGCGGGCGCTTTCGTCAACCCCAGCGACCCCAGCGCCGAACCCTCGATCCAGGCCTTCTGCGTGCCGATCGTCTACCTTGACCGCGATACCCTCAGCCTCGTTGAAAACACCCACGGCCTCACCGTCACCACCGTCGTCGTGAAACCCAAATCGCGCGGCACCGTCACGCTGCGCTCCGCCGACCCTGCCGACAAGCCGCGCGTCAGCCCGAACCTCCTCCTTCACCCCGACGACATGGCGACGATGATCGCCGGTCAGCGCTACTTCCTGCGCGCCTTCCAGACCGCGCCCCTCGCCGACAAGATCAAGCGCATCGCCATCCCCGATCCGACCGCGCTGGATGACGCCAGCCTCGCCGCCCACTGCAAGCGCTTCGTCAAGACCAACTACCACCCGGCTTCCACCGCGCGCATGGGGGCCGACGGCGACCCGATGGCGGTCCTTGACTCCCGCCTCCGTGTCCGCGGCATCGACGGCCTGCGCGTGGCCGACATGTCCGCCGTCCCCGACATCAACGCCGGCAACACCAACGCGCCGGCGATGATGCTGGGCGACCGCTGCGCCGATTTCATCATGGGGCGCGCATGATCCTCTGCATCGGCGAGATGATGGTGGAACTGTCGCGCGCGCCCGACGGCACCCTGCGCCAGGGCTTTGGCGGCGACACCTTCAACACCGCCGCCTACCTTGCTCGGCTCGGGCAACCCACCGGCTACCTTACCGCCCTCGGCGATGACCCTTGGTCGGCCGAGGCGCGCGCCGCCCTTTCCGCCGAAGGCGTCAGCGATGCAGCCATCCCCACCGTCCCCGGCCGCACGATGGCGCTTTATGCGATCCGCACCGCGCCGAACGGCGAGCGCAGCTTTACCTACTGGCGCGACACCTCGCCTGCGCGCGATCTTTTCGGCGCGCTGTTCACCCCCGCCACACGCGACGCAATCCTTGCCGCGCGGCTGATCTACCTGTCCGGCATCACCCTGTGGCTTTACGACGACGCCAGCCTGAACCGCCTGTTCGCCCTGCTGCACGAGGCGCGCAGCAACGGCGCGCAAGTGGCGTTTGACGGCAACTACCGCCCCCGCCTCTGGGGGCCGGATACGGCCCGCCCGCGTGCCATCTATGCCCGGATGCCCGCGCTCACCGACATCTGCCTTGCCACCTCCGACGACGAGGCCGCGCTCTGGGGCGATAACAGCCCTGCCGAAAGCCACCGCCGTCTGACCGCCGCCGGGGTGGCCGAGGTCACTGTGAAATGCGGCCCCGATGGCGCGCTGATCAGCCCCGGCCAGATCATCGCCACCACGCCGAACCCCGCCCCGGTCGACACCACCGCCGCCGGTGACAGCTTCAACGCGGCCTACCTCGCCGCCCGCCTCACACGCCAACCGCAGGCCGAAGCCGCCCGCGCCGGCAACGCGCTTGCCGCCCGCGTCATCGCCCACCCCGGCGCGCTGATCCCGCGCACCGCGATGCCGTGACGGCGCAGACACCGGGGCCGGACCCGCACCCCGCCCCTTGCGAACGCCCCGACGGGATGCGACACCATCCGCCGAACCCTGCCCGGAATCCGCCATGCCCGAAACTGCCGCCGACTCCTCCACCCATTTCACCCACGCGATCACCCGCCGCCCCGCGCCCTCCATCACGGCGGGCCTGCGCGCCGTCGACATCGGCACCCCCGACCTTGCGCTGATGCAGGCCCACCACGCCGCCTACATCGCCGCCCTCCGCGCCACCGGCGCGACCGTGATCGAGCTTGACGCGCTCGACGCCTACCCTGACAGCGTGTTCGTTGAAGACACCGCCCTCTGCCTGCCGCAAGGCGCCGTCATCATGCGCCCCGGCGCGCCGTCGCGTCTGGGCGAGGCCGCCGAAATGGCCCCGCACCTCGCCGCCCTTTACGCCGACATCCGCCGCATCGAGGGCGCGGAAAGCTTCATCGAAGGCGGCGACATCCTTGTCACCGGGGCCGAAATCCTCGTCGGCCGCTCGGCCCGCACCAACGCCGAAGGCATCGCCGAACTGACCCGCCTTGTCGCCGATTGGGGCAAACCCGTGCGCGAGGTTCACACTCCCCCCGGTGTCCTCCATTTCAAGACCGACTGTTCGCTGCTGGACGCGAAAACCGTCCTCTCCACCCCCCGCCTCGCCGAGTCCGGCTGTTTTGACGACTACTTCGTTGTCCACACCGCCCCGGGCGAAGAGGCCGCCGCCAACGCCATCCGCTTCAATGACGTGGTGATCATGGCCGCAGGCTTCCCCGGCACCCGCGCCGCCGTCGAACGTGCCGGCTACCGCGTGGTGGAAATCGGCAATTCCGAATGTGCCAAGCTTGACGGCGGCATGTCCTGCCTGTCGCTGCGCTTCACCCCGAAAAAATGACCGGCTTCAACATTCTTGCCGTCGCCCAATCCGGCCGGCTGGAACATGAGGCGATCCTCCTCGCCGCGTCCCTGCGCCACTCCGACCACGGCTTTGCCGGGACGCTGTTCATCGCGGAACCGCAGCCCGGCCCGAAATGGCCGCAAGACCCGCGCCTCGCCGCCAAGACCCGCGCTCTCCTCGAAAGCCTCGGCGCCACCATCCTGCCCTTCGACAGCGCCGCCTTTGGCGCGTCCTACCCGCACGGCAACAAGATCGAGGCGCTGGCCGCACTGCCCGATGCACCCTTCCTGTTCCTCGACACCGACACGCTCGTCACCGGCCCGCTCTCCGCCATCCCCTTCGATTTCGCCAAGCCATCCGCCTCGATGCGCCGCGAAGGCACCTGGCCGAAGGTCGAGCTTTACGGCCCCTCCTACGCGCAGACCTGGAAGTCGCTCTACGACCGCTTCGGCGTCGATTACGAAACCTCGCTCGACCTCTCCCAGCCCGAGGAATACTGGCAGCGCCACCTTTATTTCAACGCGGGCTGGTTCTTCCACGAAAGCCCGCGCGCCTTCGGCAACCGCTTCCTCGCCTATGCCAAGTCGATCCGCGACAACCCGCCCGAGGAACTGGTCTGCCAGGAGCTTTACCCCTGGCTTGACCAGATCGCCCTGCCGCTGGTGATCCAGTCCTTTGGGGGTGGCCGCCCCGGCCCCGACCTTGCCGCCCTCGACGGCACCGCCACCTGCCACTACCGTTCGCTCTCGCTGCTCTACGCCCGCGAAAGCGACCGCGCGGTCGAGGTGCTGGAAACAGTCGCCCGCGACAAGGCCATCCGCCCCACCCTGCGCGACTGGGAGGCGCTGAAAACCCTCGTCTACCAGAACAAGGGTCGCAAGGCCCGAGCGCTCTTTGACCGCGACAACCTGCCCAGCCGGGAACAGGCGATCCGCACGGTCCTCAAGCGCGAGAACCTCTGGCTGCGCTAAAGCTCCAGCGTCACCACCGGCCACAGCGACAGGACCAGAAGCGCCGCCATGGTCCAGTTGAACGCCCTGAGGCGGCCCGGATGCTGCAACCAGCGCCGCACCATCTGCCCCGCCGCCGCCCAGACGGAGACCGACGGCAGGTTGACCATCGCAAACACCCCCGCCACCGCCGCATAGGCCCAGACCGAAGGCTCCGGCACATAGGCCGCCACCGCGCCCAGCGCCATCGCCCAGGCCTTCGGGTTCACCCACTGGAACGCCGCCGCCTGCAAAAAGCTGAACGGCCTGCCCGCCGCGCGCCCCTCGCCCGGTGCGGCGGCATGCGCAATCTTCCAGGCCAGCCACAGCATGTAGGCCACCGAGACACCCTTCAGCACGGTCAGCGCCGGCGGCCATGCCTTGAACAGCCCCGCCACGCCAAGGCCCACCAGAAACACCATCAGCGAATGCCCGACGCTGATCCCCAGCATATGCGGCACCGTCCGCCGCACCCCGAAATTCACCCCGCTGGCCAGCAGCATCATGTTGTTCGGCCCCGGCGTGACCGAGGTGACGAAGGCAAACCCCAGAAGGGCGAGGAAGATGTCATATGTCATGTGCGCAATCCTGCCCGATGTTTTGCGCTGCGGGATTGCAAACATGCGGACTGTGGGACAATCTGCACAACAAATGGCGAAGATTGATGACATAAACCAACGGATATTGCGCGAACTTGTTCGTGATGCCCGCCAGTCGAACCTCGACCTTGCGGCCCGCATCGGCCTGTCGCCCTCCGCCTGCCTGCGCCGCGTGCAGGATCTGGAACGCTCCGGGGTGATCAAGGGCTACCGCGCCGTCCTCGACCCCGCGCTGACCGGCATCGGCTTTGTCGCCTATGTAACGGTCGGTCTCAACAGCCACACCAAGGCCGCGCAAGAGGCGTTCGAACGCGCCGCCTCCCGCGCGCCGGAAGTGCGCGAGTGTCACAACATTACCGGCACCGTCGAATACCTCCTGCGGGTCGAGGCCGCCGACCTCGCTGCCTACAAGCATTGGCACACCGAGGTGCTGGGCGTGCTGCCGCAGGTCCGCTCGATCACCACCTTCGTCGTGATGGGCAGCCCCAAGGATGACCGGGCGTAGGCGACGGTCGCAGTCAAACCCTGTCATGACGCAATGCCCCGCCCATCCCGTGACCCAAAGGGATCACCTCCGGATCCACCCCTCCCGCGACGGCCCGACCGCAGCTGATCGGGCGCGGAACAATTGCCCCCTCCTCTGGTTGGCCTTGATCAAATCAAAGGAAGCCCCCCATGTTCCTGCGCGTCGACAAGCTTCAGATCGATCTGCCCGCCCCGAAACGCCAAGACCCCAACGCCGCCGCCGCCTTGCAGGAACTGCTCGGCGGCAAATACGGAGAGATGTCGACGCTGGGGAACTACATGTTCCAAAGCTTCAACTTCCGCTCCAAGTCCAAGCTTCGCCCGTTCTACAGCCTCGTCGCGTCGATCACCGCCGAAGAGCTTGGCCATGTCGAGCTGGTCTCGAACGGCGTCGCCATGCTGAACAACGGCCCCGACAGCGATGCCGATGAAGAGATGGGCGGCGACATCTCCGGCGCGCCCTACGAGGCGATGAAGGACGTCCGCCTTGCCGCGGCCTTCCTGTCGAACGGGGGTGGCGCCACGCCCGTCAACTCCAACGGTGCCGGCTGGAACAACGATTTCATCACCACCACAGGCAACGTGATCGTCGACCTGCTGCACAACTTCCACCTCGAATGCGGCGCGCGCCTGCACAAGCTGCGCGTCTACGAAACCCTCACGGATCCGACGGGCCGCGAAGTTTGCGGCTACCTTCTGGTGCGCGGCTCGGTTCACGCGCATTCCTATGCACTGGCGATCAAGAAGCTGACCGGCGTCGCGATCGAACAGATGCTGCCGACGCCGAACATTCCCTTGGGCAACATCCCGGAATGTCAGAAGTATCTGCAGTCAGGCTCGCACTCGCGGCTCTACACCTTCAGCCCCTCCGACTATTCGGAGATCGCCGGCATTTGGGAAGGCCAGACCCTGCCCGATGATCCGCCGGCCGAACTTCAGGTGGTCGAAGGCATGCCCGAAGGCGGCAAGATCCACCAACTGACCGGCGTGCCCTCGGCCTTCACCCCCGACTACGCGCCGGAAGAAATGTTCGAGATCGCCGAAAAGCTGTCCAAGAAGTCGCGCTGATCGCCTGACCGGCAACCCTGGCAGCGCCCTCTCGCGAGAGGGCGCTCTCGCCCCCTCACTTCCGGGGCGCGGCGTTGCTGCGCAACAGCGACTGCGCCGTGTAAACGAGGATGGCCGCGCCAACCGCCCCGACCACGGCGACGCCAAGCAGCACGATCACATCCACCGGACCACCAAGGTCGCGGAAATGCGAGCTTGTCACCGCCTGCACGAACAAGACCGCCGCGACCGCGCCGAACGGCATCGCAAGCTGGGCCAGCAGGAACTTCCGCATCGACATCGCCCGATCCCGGAACAGCACAAACAGGTAGGCTGCCGTCGTGGCGGCGGCCAGAACGACCATCACCCAGAACAGACCGCGACCGAAGATTTCCTCGAACACCGCGATCAGCGTCTCCAATGTCAGCTCTTTCATGGCGCCCCCCTATGCCTTGCCGCGCAGCATTGCGTTGTAGGTCGCCTTCAGGGCCACCTCCTTCATCAGCCAACTGATCCACAACTCTTCCAGCGGAGCGATCACTCCGGGGAAGGACGGCACCAGGTTGTTGTTGTAATCGAACTCGATCAGCATAGCCCGACCAACGCGGGTGATCAGCGGGCACGAGGTGTACCCGTCGTAGGTCTCGGTTCCCTCGCGGCCCTCGATGGCAGCGATCAGGTGATCCTCGACCACCGGCACCATCCATTTCACCGAAGCCGCCGTCTTGCCCTTGGGCACGCCCGCAACGTCGCCCAGCGCAAACACCTCGGGATAGCGCAGGTGGCGCAGGGTCTTCTGGTCCACTTCGACCCAGCCCTGATCGGTCCATTTGTCGGCCCATGACAGGCCCGACTGGCGCACGACGTCTGGCGCGCGCTGCGGCGGGATGACGTGCAGATAGTCGTAGGGCATCTCGACCGTCGATTTCACTTCGGCCTTGGTGGCGGCATCAACCTCGGTCTTCTCGAAGGTCGCCCGCTTCTGGCCCGGCTCGATCGACAACAGCTTGTGCGACAGATGGGTCTTGATCCCCCGCTCGCCAAACAGCATCCGCACCTTTTCGGCGACGATCGGCACCCCGAACAGGGCGCCTTGCGGGGCGGTGTAATGAATCTCGTACTTGCCCGCGCCGACCGTACGGCTGGCGATATCCTCGACAAGGAACGCATGTTTCAGCGGCGCACCGGCGCATTTCATTTCGGTTGTCGGGCGGGACATGACCGCGACCCCGCCTTCTTCGGTAAACTTTCGCGCCGCTTCCCAGGTTTTTGCGGCGTGTTCGGGGCCCGCGTAAAGCGCACCAATTCCGTTCGTGCCAACCATGTCCAGCGAAAAGCCGGGGATCGCGTCGTGGTCCAGAACCAGTCCCGTCGCCACGATCAGGAAATCATAGTCCAGCCGGGTGCCCGCGTCGGTTGTCACCGATTTCGCAATCGGGTCGATGGCAGCGGCCCGTTCGGCCACCAGCGTCAGCCCCTTCGGCAACCAGTCGGTGGTCTTTGAAACGGTATAGGAGGCAGGCTTCAACCCGGCGGCAACAAGGCTCAGCCCCGGCTGATACAGATGCTCGGCCCGCGCATCGACCAGCGTGATCGTGGCGCCGTCAAGCCGCTCCACCAGCCGGTTGGCCATTGCCGTCCCGGCGGCACCGGCCCCGATAATGACAATCCGCGCCTTGGTCGCGGTGCGCGCGGCGCGGGCTGGCAGTCCAAGCCCGGCGGCCAGAAGTCCGGCAGCACCAAGCCCCAGAAAGCCGCGTCGGGATGTAGGCAGGTGGGCAACGGGCATCGCAATCTCCTCCAACGGTATTGCGCCTTATCGCCAGCGAACAGTGCGGAGGCTTTGATCTGGATCATACTAATTCAAGATTTAGAATGTGTATCCGTTTCGCTTCGGTCTCCTGCCTCGCCATGTCCCGGCGGAAGAAAATTTCTGCGGCGGACACCAAAAGCGATGAAGATTTCGTAAATGTCCGCGTTCAAGCTATTGATTTTCCTTTCAAGGCCCGACTGTCCCACCGTGGACAAGAAACGTTGCGGCGCACCCCGTCCTCCCCTACCCTCGCGCCATATTTCCAAGGGAGGAAAGCATGACCGACAGACCCATGGGTTTCGACACCCTCGCCATTCACGCAGGCACCGCCCCCGACCCCGCCACCGGCGCGCGGCAGGTGCCGATCTACCAGACCACCGCCTACGTCTTCCGCGACGCCGACCACGCGGCCAAGCTCTTCAACCTGCAAGAGGTCGGCTACATCTATTCGCGCCTGACCAACCCCACGGTCTCCGCGCTGGCCAATCGCGTCACCGCGCTCGAAGGCGGCGCGGGCGGGATTGCCTGCTCGTCCGGCCACGCGGCGCAGATCATGGCGCTCTTTCCGCTGATGCAGCCCGGCTGCAACGTCGTCGCCTCCACCCGGCTTTACGGCGGCACGATCCAGCAGTTTTCCAACACCATCCGCAAGTTCGGCTGGTCGGCCAAGTTCGTCGATTTCGATGATCCGAAAGCCATCGCGGCGGCCATCGACGACAACACCCGCGCCCTTTTCTGCGAGACGATCTGCAACCCCGGCGGCGCGATCTCCGACCTTGACGCCATCGCCCGTGTCGGCAACCACGCCGGCATCCCGCTCATCGTCGACAACACCACCGCGACGCCCTACCTCTGCCGCCCGATCGAGCATGGCGCGACCCTCGTCGTCCATTCGGCCACCAAGTATCTCACCGGCAACGGCACGGTGACCGGCGGCATCGTGATCGACTCGGGCAAGTTCGACTGGTCGGCCTCCGACAAGTTCCCCTCCCTGTCGCAGCCGGAACCAGCCTACCACGGCCTCACGTTCCACGCGGCCCTTGGCCCGATGGCCTTCACCTTCCACTCTATCGCCGTCGGCCTGCGCGATCTCGGCATGACGATGAACCCGCAAGGCGCGCACTACACCCTGATGGGGATCGAGACCCTCGCCCTCAGGATGCAGCGCCATGTCGAAAACGCGCAGACTGTCGCGGAATGGCTGGAAAGCGACCCGCGGGTGGAAGCGGTCACCTATCCCGGCCTGAAATCCTCGCCCTATCACGCGCTGGCCAGGATGATCGTGCCGAAGGGCGCCGGCGGCCTTTTCACCTTCCGCGTCAAGGGCGGCTACGCGGCTTGCGTCAAGCTGATCGACAGCCTCAAGCTGTTCAGCCACGTCGCCAACCTTGGGGATACCCGGTCGCTGATCATCCACCCGGCATCAACGACCCACCGGCAGCTGTCCGAAGAAGCGCAAGTCAAGGCCGGCGCGGCCCCTGACATGGTGCGCGTGTCGATCGGCATCGAGAACGTCGAGGATATCATCGCTGACCTCAATCAGGCGCTGGACAAGGCCACCGCCTGACCGATCAGCCCAGCGGCGGCGCGGGGAACATGCCCTTCGGCAGGCGCGACAGCGCGCCAAGCTCGATCCGGGAGACACCTGCGCCGTCGCCTTGCCACGTCAGGTCCATCCGCAACACGCGGCAGGCCTCGGTGCGGCGCTGCGCGGCACAGGCGTCCATGGCGGCCTTGGCCGACGCGCGGATCATGTCCGGTACGGTGCCGGCACCCTCCTGGCCCGCCTCGAAGCTGAGGTCGACAGCCTTGGTATCGAACACCCGGTCCGACAGGTCCGGCAGTGCGTCGTCCGTGGGTTTCAGCCTGTAGGCAAGCTCGATCCGGAACTCGGCCGTTCCGGTCGCCCGATCAACGCTGTCGGCCACGGCACGCGCCGAATGCAGCGCGCAGTCCTGCGCCAGGACCTCCTGCAGGGCCGCGCAAGCGCCCGCGGCCACCTTTGGCGCGCGAATGTCGGCCAGAACCTGCAGATAGGGTGCTTCGGGCAGTCTTTCGCCGTCGGCCAACAGGCTTTCCAACGGTGCGCGCTGGGTGATCACCACGGTCCGGCGCTCGACGAAGCGGTCCTGCGCCAGATACCCAAGGACACTTTCACGCGGCACCAGGCTGCCGCTGGGAGAAATCAGCCAGTCCTGCTGCTCGGGCTTCGGCGCCACCCCGGCGTCTGCGCCCGCCGCCACCTCGGTCTGCGGCAGCGTCTGCACATATTGCCAGCCCGCCGCCCCGAAACCGACCAGCATCAGCGTCACACCTAGCCCGATCACCAGCTTCAGCATCAGAATTCCACCCCTTGGCCAAGGTTCTTCAGGTCGCCGTAGGCAAAGGCCGTCGCAATCGCCACCACGCGTGAGGCGAACCCTGCCCCCTCAGCCACCTGACCGCGGATTTCAAAGAAGGTGTCTTGCGTGGTGCGGACCTTCGCGCCGGTGAGCGGCATGTAGGCGGCCTTCGGGTCAGCCTCGCCCGGAACCGGACCGATCAGCGACAAGCTGCCCGCGTCCCATCCGATCCGGCTGTCAACCGAACCGGTGCCGAACGTCTTGCGGAACCAGTCATCATAGGCTGCAACGGCGGCGTCGATCCGGCCCAGGGTTTCCTGGGCTTCCTCGTCGGACAGGGCGCCACTTTCCCGCGACTGGAACAGCATATGCCCCTCGTTCAGGGGATAGGCGGGCTGGATGCCGCATTCGGCCAGACCGCCGGTCAGCATGACCTCGACCGGGACGACCGGATCAAGGTTTGCCACCCCGGCCTGATCGCCACCGATCAGCACGACACGCTCGATGCGAACGCCCGGAGTCTGATGGATGTTCCAGATCCGGTTGCCGCTGCCGGTTTCCAGCACGAGGTAGACCGGCTCCCGGGTTTCACTCACCGCAACATCATAAAGCTCATAGGCCGGACCCTGGCCGATGAAAGGGTTGGCCACACCCGTCGTGCGGTAGACGTTGACGAAGGTCTGCACCTCGGCCGCCAGATGCGTGTCATTGTAGGTGGACAGCGGCAGGGTCAGCCCGCTTGGCCCAGCCGCCACATAGCCAACCGCCGTGCCCGGCTGCGGCGGGGTCGGCATGCACCCGAGGATCGGACGAATCGTGGTGATTTCGGCCGGCATGGCCGAGCCGACACTGGTGGTATAGCCGGTGATCACATCCTTGATGAAAACCGCCTCGTTGCCGACACGGGCCGCGATCGGCCCGCGCGCCACGATGCCATCGGTGTTGTCGAACAGGTAATCCGAGGCAAACTCGCCGTTGCCCTTTGGCTTGCTGACGCTGGTGGTGGTGGTGCCGAAGCCCCAGCCGTTTATCGCGGCTATCGCCGATGTCGGCAGCACCCGCTCCAATACGGCCGGGCCGCCCATCACCAATGCCACCATGGCGAGCGAGATCACCCCGACGATCACCATGCTGACCGGACCGCGCACCATTGTCTGCTCCTGCACGTTTACGTTGAGTGCTTCTTGCAGACGAACTTGGGCAAAATCGGGCCGAAACGGCGGAAGTGTTGCGGATTCCGCCGATTTCGCTGCCGTTTCCTAGGGCAACCCCGGATTATTCAAGGATTTCGTAGAAGATCGACACGGACGCCGTCATGCCAAGCTCGCCGCCCTGCACCGGCGGGGCGGCAGACGCGGCGTCCTGCCTAAACATCGGCATCGGCGGCTGGAAGCCGGCGCTTTCGCTGATCGACACGACCTTGCCCAGCTTCACCCCGGCGGCTTCGGCCAGAAGCTCGGCCTTGGCGCGGGCATTGGCGACCGCCTCCTTGCGGGCCTCGTTCAGCACCGGGTCAGGGTTGGCCAGCCCGAAGGTCAGCCCGTTCAGCGTATTGGCCCCGTCTGCCACCGATGCGTCCAGCACCGCGCCCAGACTGTCCAGCGCCCGGACCCGCACCGTCAGCATGTTCGACGCGACGAAACCCGCGATCTTCGGGGTCGCGTTGTCATAGCCCGTCCAGTTCGGGTTCAGCGACAGGTTCGAGGTCTGCATGTCCCGCGGTTCGATCCCCGCAGCGGTCAGTCTGGCCAACACGGCTTCCAGCGCTGCCGAATTGGCAGCGAGGGCCGCAGCCGCAGTCTCGCCCTGCGTGGTCACGCCGATCATCAGCGTGGCGATGTCGGGCGTGGCCTCGACCACGCCTTCGCCGGTGACCGTGATCATCGGCGCGGGGGCCTCCTGCGCGGTGGCAGGGGTGGACAGCGGGGCGGCAAGGGCTGCCGAAAGCAGCAGGACGGAAAGCGCACGCATGGGTTTCTCCTTGGTTTGTCGCGACATTTCACAGCTATGACGTGCCAGGCAATGCAATCCTTGGCCGTTTTTCTTTCATTCGGCGAAAAGCTGCTGTAGGTAGTTGCCAACCGGCCGGAGCACGTTCCCGCCATTTCCCATACTGTGCTAGACCCACTGAATGAAACCGAAGTTCGCACTTGATCTGACCAGTGATAAAATTGGTCTCCTGCACCGCGCGCCCAAGGGTTGGCTTGCCATTGGCGAGGTTGCCTTCGACGCGCCGGATCTGACCGAGGCGCTGGATTACCTGCGCAAGACCGCTCTTGGCCTGTCGCCCACCGGCATCGCGACCAAGATCGTCATCCCGAATGGCCAGATCCTCTACACCGAAATCAACGCGCCCGGCCCCAGCCGCGAAGAAAAGCGCAAGCAGATCATGGCGGGCCTCGAAGGCCGCACGCCCTATGCCGTCGAAGACCTTGTGTTCGACTGGTCCGGCAAGGGCGCCAGCGTCAAGGTTGCCGTCGTGGCCCGCGAAACCCTTGACGAAGCCGAGGCTTTTGCGACCGAACACCGGTTCAACCCGGTGTCGTTCGTCGCGATGCCCGACGCCGGCGAGTTTGTCGGCGAGCCCTGGTTCGGCCCGACCGGTGCTGCCGACGCCATCCTTGCCCCCGGCGAGGCGGTGGACCGTGACCGTGAGGCGATCGTCCTTCTGCACCGCGACCTGCCGCGCACCGAGCCCCTTTCCGATGCTGCGGTTGCCGCACCGATGCTACCGGCCGCCGAAAACGATGAGCCGCTTCCCGGCCTGGAAGAGGCGATGTCCGCCGAACTTCCGCCGGCGGACCTGACGCCCTCCGATTCCGCCCGCGTGCCAGAGCCGGATTATGCCGACGCCTCCGTCGACGCGCCCGAAATCGAGGAACTGCTTGCCGCCGAAGAAGCGGTGCTGGCGCGGCGCGAGGAACGCGAAACCACGTCACAAATTCAGGCGTCCGACGATGCCGACGAAGCGCCGTTTGCCCATGTCACCGACACCGGGCTGTTCCCCGACGCGCAGGAGGATCGCCGCTCGGCCACGCCCGCCTCGGCGCTTGATGATGACGAACTGCCGCCAGCGCCCCCCAGTGCCGCGATGCTTGCTTTCGCCAGCCGCCGCGCTGCGGCCGGCGGTGCCGCGACCGAGACGGCTCCGCACGCTTTCGGCAAGCCGGTCGAGGATCTGCCGCCGCTGTCGGCCGATGCCGGCACCGCGCGCCCCGCGCCGATCAGCGCTGCCCCTCCCCTGCCCGGCGCAAAGCCGCTGCCCGCCGGTCTGGCGCGCAACAGCGGTGCCAAGGCGCCGACCGGACCTGTTACCGCACCCTCGCTTCCCGGCGGCCGCAAGCCCAGAAACAAGGGCGCGGCCCTGCCCGAGGCAGGCGGCGCGACCTCGCGCCCCGCCATGCCGCCAGCAAAGACGCTGACCAAGCCTGGCGGTACCTTTGGCGTCAAGCCACAACGCGGCCGGCCGCGGTTTCTGGGGCTGATCCTGACGGGTCTCCTTCTGCTCTTCCTTGCGCTGGTCGCGGCATGGTCGTCCTTCTACCTGGCTTCGGCGAACCAGTCGCCCGATGGCACCGCGACGGTGGATGCCACCATCCCCGGCATCGAAGACGAGATGCTGGCCGATCTGCAGGATCCCGAAACCGCCACCGAGCCGTTGCCCGAAGGCGAAGGCAGCGCCAGCGCCGCCGCGCAAGCGCAAATCGGGGACGGCATCGTTGCCGATGACTCCGTCGTCGAGACTGCCGCAGCCGCAGAACCTGACCTCGACCCTGCCGCCGAAACGGTCGCTGTGGCACCTGCCCCGCCAGAGCCTGTGGCCGAAACCGTCGCTGCCGCCGAGCCCGAGCCCGCACCAGAACCTGCACCAGAACCTGCACCCGCCACCGCCGTATCTACCGATGTCGCCGGCGTCGCCTCGCTGGCCGACGACCAGGACGAGATCTTCCTGGCCGCCATGGATACGCCGCCCCCCGCGCTGGACGCGCTTGCGCTTCCCGCGCCCGAAGCCCGCGCCGATGCCGTGCCCGAGGCGCAGATGCCGCCACCTGCATACGGCACGGTCTACCGCTTTGATTCCGCAGGGCTTCTGATGCCGACCCCGGAGGGCATCCTCAGTCCCGAAGGCGTGATGCTGATCGCCGGAAAGCCGCCGCTCCTGCCGCCGTCACGCAGCGAAATCGCCAGCGCCGCCGCTTCGGCGGCAACTGTCATTGCGGCAGCCCCCCCGGCTGACGCCGCGACAGATCCTGCCGCAGCCGCCGCAAACACGGCAGCCGCAGCCGAACCCGCCGCAGCAAGCGCAGCCGCTCCGCTGCCACCGGCCGACCCGGCGCTGCAGGGCTTCCGCCCGCTGCCACGCCCCGAAGGTCTGGTGCCCACCGCCGACGCGCAGGACGATGCCGCGCTGTTGGCCGCGTCCGCCGCCGAATTCGCAGGGCTTCGCCCGCTGGCACGTCCCGCCACGGTGCTGGCCACAGCCGCTGCCGCCCGTCCGGCTGCTGCACCCGCCGCAGCGCCCGCAGATCTCGGCGCGCAAGGCGCATCCTTGAACGCGCAGAACGAGGCCGCACTGGCCGCCGCCGCCGCGGCCGAGGCCGCCAATCCTTCGGTGGTGGCGATCTCGCGCCGTCCTGCCTCGCGCCCCGCCGACCTGTCGCGCGCCGTGGAAGCCGCCGTTGCCGCCGCTGTCCGCGAACCGGCCCCGGAACAGGTTGCCGCCGCAGCGCCACCGGCAGAAGCAAAGCCCGAGGAACTCGACGAAGTCGACGAGCCCGAAGTGGCCTCTGCCGCGCCGAGGATTCCGACCAAGGCCAATGTCGCAAAGCAGGCAACCTTCGCCAATGCGATCAACCTGTCGAAGATGAACCTGATCGGCGTCTACGGCTCGCAGTCCAAGCGTCATGCCCTGATCCGCCAGTCGAATGGCCGCTACAAGAAGGTGACGGTCGGTGACCGGATCGACGGCGGCACCATCCAGGCGATCACCGAAAACGAGGTGCGCTACCAGAAGGGCGGCCGGCTGATCGCGCTCAAGATGCCGAAGGCCTGACGCCGCCCTGCCGGGCCGGTCAGCCTGCGCTAACCCCGGCCTCGGCAAAGGATGCCATGCCGGAATGGCAGGCCACCGCACCCTGCACCACACCGATCGCCAACGCCGCACCCGACCCTTCGCCCAAGCGCAGGCCAAGTGACAGCAGCGGCTCCAGCCCCAGCGCCTCCAGCAACCGGCGATGCGCGCCTTCCGCACTCAGATGCCCCGCGATGCAGTGGTCCAGCGCCCCCGGCACCGCACGCGCCAGCACTGCCGCCGCCGCCGTGGCGATGAAACCGTCCAGAATCACCGGCACCCGCTCGATCCGCGCGCGGGCAATGGCGCCGGTCATTGCGGCCAGCTCGCGCCCGCCAAGGCAGCGCAGCACCTGCAACGGATCGTCCAGCACATCGGCATGGCGCGCCAGCCCTGCCGCAACCGCCGCCTCCTTGCGGGCAAGCCCGGCATCGTCGACACCGGTGCCACGCCCGGCCCAGCCGGTGCCGCCGAACAGCGCCGCCGCCAGCGCCGCCGCGACCGTGGTGTTGCCGATGCCCATCTCCCCCGCCACGAACAGGTCCGCATCCGGGTCGACCGCATTCCACCCGGTCAGCAGCGCCGCGACCACCTCCGCCTCGCTCATCGCCGGACCGGTGGTGAAATCTGCCGTCGGGCGGTCAAGATCCAGCGCATGCACATCGAGCCGCGCCCCGAACGCCCGCGCAAGCTGGTTGATCGCCGCCCCGCCGCCTTGAAAGTTGGCGACCATCTGCACCGTCACCTCGGCCGGAAAGGCCGACACACCGCGCGCCGCAACGCCATGGTTTCCCGCGAAAATCGCGATCTGCGGTGCCTTTGCGCTGGGCCGGTCAGTGCCCTGCCAACCCGCCATCCAGATCGCCAGCGTCTCCAGCCGCCCCAAGGCTCCCGGCGGCTTGGTCAGCATCCCGTTGCGCGCTTCCGCCGCCGCAATGGCGGCCGCATCCGGCGCGGGCAACGACTGCAGCACCGCCGCGAAGCCGGCAAGGGATTGAAACGCCATGATGCTCTCCGATTGATCCTGTCTGCGGCTCGGGCTACCTGAGGGGGGAACGAAATGCCAGTCGGGAAGGGCCGCTTTGATGACCGCACGCGACATCATGGCGCGCTTCACTTCCGACCTGCTGTCGGCCGCAGCCCTCCTCAGCCGTCTGCCCCTCCCCGACCATGCGCCGCGCGGCGCGGCCTCGGCCTGGGCCTGGCCGCTGGTCGGCGCCGGTCTCGGGGCGCTGGCCGCCCTCGCCGCAAGTCTCAGCCTGACGCTGGGCCTGCCACCCGGCGTGGGTGCCGCCGTGGTGCTGGCAACCCTCGCCATGCTGACCGGCGCGCTGCACGAGGATGGCCTGTCCGACACCGCCGATGGCCTCTTCGGCGGCTGGACCCGCGAACGTCGGCTCGAGATCATGAAGGACAGCCGCGTCGGCAGTTACGGCGTCCTTGCCCTCGTCCTCGTCACGCTGGCGCGCTGGTCTGCGCTGACCGTCATCCTTGCACAAGGCGCGCACTGGCCGGCGCTGATTGCCGCCGGTGCCGTCAGCCGCGCGCCGATGGGCCTGATCATGGCACTTCTGCCCAACGCCCGCGGCTCGGGCCTCAGCCATTCGACCGGACAGCCCCCGCTGGCGTCCGCCTTGGCGGGGGCGTCGCTTGCCGCCGTGCTTGCGCTCGTCCTGACCGGAAGCACGGCCTTTCCGATGCTGGCGCTGACCGCAGCCGTCACTGCCGCGCTGGCCCTTTCTGCCCGCAAGCGGATCGGCGGCCAGACCGGCGACATCCTCGGCGCGGCGCAGCAACTGGCCGATGCGGCCTGCCTTGCTGCCCTTGCGGCTGCCCTTGCCTGAACACCAGCTGCGCGCCACCGCAGACCAAGCACCTCTGGCATTTGCCGCCCCGCCGCGATACACGGCAGCCCATGCCCGCCGCGGAGCTTGTCGCCATGACCGAAACCACCTCCTATTCCGACGCCATTTCCTCGACCGAGGAAATCATCGAAGACGCCCGCAACGGGCGGATGTTCATCCTCGTCGACCATGAGGACCGCGAGAACGAAGGCGACCTCGTGATCCCGGCACAGATGTGCACGCCAAACGCGATCAACTTCATGGCGACGCATGGCCGCGGCCTGATCTGCCTTGCGCTGACAGCCGAACGGGTCGACCAGCTTGGCCTGCAGCTGATGGACCGCAAGAATTCCTCGCGGCACTCCTCGGCCTTCACCCTGTCGATCGAGGCGGTCGATGGCATCGACACCGGCATTTCCGCCGCCGACCGCGCCCGCACCGTGTCGGTCGCAACCGATCCGACCAAGGGTGCGGCCGACATCGCCAGCCCCGGCCACATCTTCCCGCTGCGCGCGCGCGACGGTGGCGTCCTCGTCCGCGCCGGTCATACCGAAGCCGCGATCGATGTCAGCCGTCTTGCGGGCCTGAACCCCTCGGGCGTGATCTGCGAAGTGATGAATGACGACGGCACCATGGCGCGGCTGCCCGACCTCATCAAGTTCGGCCAACGGCACGGCCTCAAGATCGGCACGATCAGCGACCTGATCGCCTATCGCCGCCGTCACGACAATCTGGTGCGCGAACGCTCTGTCAAGGCAGTCAACTCGGTGCATGGCGGCGACTGGCTGATGCGTGTCTACACCGACGAAACGCAAGGTGCCGACCATGTGGTGCTCAGCAAGGGCGATCTCTCCTCCGGCGAGCCTGTCCTCGTCCGCGTCCATTCGCTCAACCCGCTGGAAGACGTGCTCGGCCTCGGCTCCGGCAGTGACCTGCCCGCCGCCATGCGAACCATTGCCGCCGAGGGGCGCGGCGTGGTCGTGCTGTTGCGCGACACGACAATGAAAATGGTCGCGGACGGCGAGCATTCACCGCAGACCCTGCGCCAGTACGGCATCGGCGCAGAAATCCTTTCGGCGCTCGGCCTGTCGACGATCACCCTTGTGACGAACTCGGTCGCGCCAAAGCTTGTTGGCCTCGAAGGCTACGGCCTCACCATCGCCGGCACCCGCCCGATCAAGGAATGACCGATGGCCACCGCTGAAACCCACTACACCCTGCCGCTGCCCAGCTTTGACAAGCCGGTGAAACTTCTGATCGTCGTCGCGCCCTATTACAAGGACATCGCCGACAACCTGATCGCCGGCGCCCGCGCCGTTGCCACCGCAGCCGGGGCAGAGGCCGACCTGATCGAGGTTCCGGGCGCGCTCGAAGTGCCCTCCGCCATCGCGATGGCCGAACGTCTGGCCGATTATGACGGCTACGTCGCCCTTGGCTGCGTGATCCGGGGCGAGACCACGCATTACGACACCGTGTGCAATGACAGCAGCCGCGCCCTCAGCCTTCTGGGCTTGCAAGGCGCCTGCATCGGCAATGGCATCCTCACCGTCGAAACCCGGGCGCAAGCCGAGGTTCGCGCCGACCCTGCGGGACAGAACAAGGGCGGCGGTGCCGCAGCGGCGGCCTTGCACCTTGTGGCCCTTTCGCGCAAATGGGCCGGGTCCAGCAAGGGAATTGGCTTTCGCG
>LNFM01002721.1_pt1 | contig 37562 bp, 41 predicted proteins | sample 596031 | NCBI WGS metagenome assembly LNFM01 (sample SAMN04254537, study PRJNA301005) | activated carbon metagenome | isolation source: dual media filters at the Ann Arbor, Michigan drinking water treatment plant | place: USA: Ann Arbor | reverse complement strand
TTGCTCTGTATATCTGCTCTTCTTCATTTCGCCACTCCTAAAAGTGGACTTTATTTCAATTTAGATTGGTAGCGCAAGTGGGGAGCAGGTCAGGCTCGATCTAATTGATTCAGCATCGCTAAATGAAGCTGTAGGCAGATTCAATAATATTGATGGGCCACGACAGCCTGAAACTTTCTGGCAGGAACTTTATAAGCGCTCTCCAGAAGCTAATATTAGCTTAACAATACAAGAAATTATTGAGCTAGAGCACGTTGATTATTTCGACATTATGTATGCGCTTTCTCAACTTCCAGAAGATTTACGAGAAAAAATTAGTGTGCAGAAAGTATGGCCAAAAGTAATAAAAATGGTAGGTAGGCGCTTTGCATATAAATATATAAACTGGTATGTATCAAATCAGCTTTTTTCGAGAATCAATGCTAATAACGATGAAAAAGAATGCTTAAATCTTGGGATTCTTGAGGGGCTAGAGAATAGTTATCAAATTGAAGATGGCGCCACACTATTCTCTTTTTGCAATGTTGCCGCTAGATATATATCTCCAGAATCTGCAATTGAAGTACTTACTTTTGGCCTTGATAGGTTTAGTGATCACATAGATGCTGGCTTTGCAGATGGGAGCTGGTCAGAATCTTTAGCGCCTCCAGAAAATTCTCCAGAATCTGTTGCTGGGTTGATTTGGTCTGCACTTGGGTCACCACGCTCTAAAGTTCGTTGGAAAGCTGCTCATACTGTACGAAGATTAGTTGAAACTGAAAGTGTTCAAGAAGTAGATGAACTCATTAATTGGCTGAATAAAGGCACAGTAAATGCTTTTGGTAGCAGCAAATACCCCTTCTATAACCTTCATGCAAGATTGTATTTATTAATTGCTATTGCACGCGCGGTAAAGGATAACGCTAATCCGTTTTTAAAACATAGTAAAGTTTTCGCTCATCATGCTCTTACTAGTATTCCTCATGCTCTTATTCAAAAGTTCTCAGCAGAAGTTGCTCTTCAAATAGAAAAGGTATTTCCAAGTACTTATACAAAAGAAATTGTTATACAACTACAAAATGTAGGTCGAAGCGAATTTCCAATATTGAAATTGGATGGCCACAAAGAATCACTTCAAAGCCCATGGCATATAAATAATCAGATTGATAAAAGCTTGAACTTCAACTTTTCATACGACTTTGATAGGTATTGGTTTGAACCATTGGCAGACGTTTTTGGCATTTCCTCTCGGGAGGTAGAGGAGCTCGCTAAGCAGGTTGTAGTAAATGATTGGAAAATAAAGGCAACAGGACATTTTGTAGATGATCCGCGATTACATTTGTGGAAATCAGACCACGATCGAGAAACTTGGCTCAGTCATTATGACTACCCTAAGACAGATAACTATCAATTTTATCTTTCGTATCACGCAATGTTATCTGTAGCATCCAAATTATTAGAAGTAATGCCAATCGTTCAGCGTTATGAATATGAGGAAAACGAATGGTTAGAGTGGTTGAAAAGGCATTTTCTGACATGCAATAACGGTGATTGGTTGTCGGATATTAGGGATCCTCCGCCAGTTAATCGACGTGCCTGGCTAAGCGAGATTAAATCGGAAAGTTGGCGTTGGGAGATAAAATCTGAAGACTTTTTGGAAGGGTTTTTGATTGAGCGAGAGGAAAATGTTTGGGTAAATGTTTGGGGGCATTGGGCAGATGCCGACAGTGAGCATATAGAGGATTACTCAATCATGAGTGCATTTGTTGATATTGAAGCTTCTTCTGCATTATTGAATGCATTAACAACATGTTCTAATCCCCATGATTATAAGCTCCCAAACTACCATGAAACTGAAATGGAGTTTAAATCATCACCTTTTATATTGGATGGGTGGATTTACAGAAGAGAGCAAAGTTTATATTTGGATGAGTTAGATACTTTTTCTGGAAGAATATCTTATCCGCCATATGGTGTGGGGGATTCCTTTGCAAAAGAATTTGGGTTGACAGAGAGTGCTGATCAACGCACTTGGGCTATAAATGAGACCAATGAAGCAGTTTTATTAAGTGAAATTTGGGCAAATGAACAGCCTGAACGTAGGGATGCTGAGGTAAGGAATGGCAATAGAATCATGGCTTCAATATTATTCTTGCAAAGAATGTGTTTAAAGTTGGGTCAAAACTTAGTGATTGAAGTTCAAATTAAGCGTCGGAAGCAATATAGCGCATATAAATCGGAATCGGATGATGAAATTAATTACACTCCCGCATATAGCAAAGTATATCTCTTCTCAAGAGATGGAATATTTAGAGACACAACAACGAGTTATCGAGTTGGGCAAGGCTTTAGTAAAGGAGTTTGATGTTGAGCCAGGAGTTGACACACTAACGAGGTGGATGGCTCATTACATAGCTGACTTGTTAGCAAAAATTGAGGCTTTTGAAGGAGATGAAAAAGTTGTGTCTCAAAATCGGTGCTTTGAAGCAATATTAACATTGTGGCATCACCGGTCCTTTTATCAAGATGGTCATCGACCCTTTGAAAATTTTGAGCCAATTTTTAGGGTGCTTGAGTCATTAAGTCTAGAAGATGGAAGATACTTTTATTTGCGTGGGATAAGTAATAACCCCAAGTCCCCAAGTCACAAACCAGATAAGGCTCAAGAATGGATTGATGTTTTACTCCAAACAGATGAGCTGGCTCGAATATTAATTAGTTACAGCTTACAAAATGCTACAGTACATGCTGTAGATGAAGAAACGATGGAGTGGCTAAATAAATCAATGTCCCTGATTCAAGGCGATGATTTGGAGGTGATAATTAAGTTGGTTGAGAACAGCCCAATAGCAGGGGAGATTGAGGCGTTAAAAAAGGATGCCTCAGATCGTGCAAAAGAACTGGAATCTAAACTTAAAAAAATAACTGAATTCATCAAAACTGCTGATAAGATTAGGGAAAGTATTGTTAATGAATTAGATGTTTTAAATAAATCTGCCAAATAGACTTTAGTTGTTATCACTGAGTTTTGGTACAAGTTCAGTACAGTAGTTGGTTTTTTTAAGTTAATATAAATTACGCTAACTTGCTGATGTTAAATTAATATTGGTTACGGTTGAATAATGTTGATTGTCTATATTTATCAATAGTTTAATGCGTTAGTACCCGACTTTTAATCCGTTTGTCGTGAGTTCGATCCCCGCACACCCTGTCAATATATAAGCGGCTTAGCGAGAGTTAAACCGCATTATTTATTTCCGCAAATAGACATTTTTAGCTAATTTAGACTATCTGGTTGGGCTTACTTTTTGCCCGCGACGTTGCCTAACATATTGCTCTGTCATAGCCATAGAGCTATGCCCTAATTGCAGTTGAGCATCACGCATCGTTTCACTTTCTGCTTTATCGCTCGCAGCTTTGGCTCTTAAATCTCTAAACTGAAAATGCTTAACATCTTTTGCTATTGCGGGGTTTTGTTTAATGGCTTTATCCCGTGCTTTATCGAATCTAAGTCTTAATGCATTTTGACTAATCGGCCTGCCTGTTTCGGTGCATATCAATTGCGAGGTACGCACTTTGTGCGCTTGCTTGCTTTTAAGTATGCGCTCTAAGAGTGATTTCAATTCCCCAGTAACGCTAATGCGAAGCTTAGCATTGGTTTTGCCTTGTTGAACTAGTAGAATTTTATCTTGGATGTCTGCCACACTCATCGCGATAACGTCAGCAGGACGTTGCCCAGTCAAATAAGCTAAATCCAGCGCGTCTTTAAGTGGTTGGCTTGCCACTTGATAAATTGCATCATAGATATTATCTTCGACGTAAACATCTCGACCTTCTTCCGTATAACCCTTGATACCTTGACATGGATTAACAGTATCTAATGCACCCCAATCACGTGCAATGTTAAATAGGTGAGAAAGCAAAGATTTTTCACGGTTGGCACGCACTGTACTTTTTTTACCGTTATCTGTACGCCAATTCAGGTATTGCCTAATATGTATCGGCCTAATTTCTGCGATTGGTGCAGGTGGGTTGTTAAAAAATGCAATTAAATTTTGCATTTCGCGTACGTTATCGATTTGTGTTCGTGCTGCTTTAGTGGGTACAATTTCGAGCAAATAGCGATCAGCAATATCTTTAAAGTAAATCAGTGGCGTGGTTTTTTTGCCTTCTAACTCAGACCACCTTCGGATGGCTTCAACATAAACTTTACCTAGTGAAATTTCTTTGCGTGGCTTGCCGCCAGTGTCGTAGTAATAATAGGTAGTGTCGCCGCGTACGCGTGCACGCATATGTGGTGGTAAATTCGCATGAACTGTTGGCCTACGACCCCGCACCATGGTTTAAGCTGCCATTAGATTGGATTGCCAGCCTGTTTTAATTGGCTCAGCTTTTAATCCATTAATGTAGGCGATGGTCACCAAAGGCTCACCCCTCACATTCACGCGGTAAGGGATATTCATGATGGATAGTTGAGCGCATTGCTTTGCCTTACGGGCATAGCCAGTCAATTGAATTAAGTCTGTTTGCGCCAAAAATAAGCTCATTACGCCAGCATGAGTGTCAAAGAATGGACTATGTGTGATCGCATACTGTGACCAAGCTATGGTTTAAGTTAATCAAATGAGCTTGTATTATTAGATATATCTAATAATTATGCAATAGATATGCCTAATTTATAATTAAATATACGTACATTTTATTAGGTGCTAGGTATAAATCTGTTTGATGGTCTTTATCGGACTATTCAGTAATGATTTGGTGGCGGGGTGCAATATCGTAAGCGGGGCGCTTACTTTTTTAGAATTGCTGCTAAGGGTAATTAACTAAGTTGTATTCGCTAGGACTTTACTGATCAGGGTCTGATTCTCCAAAATCCAATTGCAATTGAATGCACAATGTAATAATATTATTGGCCTGAGGTAGTATTTTTCTTAACGGTTTCGACGAATTCCTTAATATCAGCAATCCGTCTAATCGCCTCGTCCACCGCGAATTCTGGAAGCTCTGCAGCCAATTGAGTTAGTACCTTTCTTTTGTAAGTATCATTTTTAACTTCGTCCATGCTGCCTTTGCCGAGGAACAGCCATTCTTGTGTGATGCCTAAAAACTCACACACCGCAATCCCATGTTCCGCGCTCATTGTTTTTGATTTTGATGATAACCAAGCACTCACAGACGGTGCTTTTATACCCACATGTTTTGCAAGAGCGAGTTTAGTCACCGCTCTCATTTCAATTGCATATTTTAATCTAGTTTGCCATGTATCCATAAATTAGATTTAACTACAATTTATATTAGATATATCTATTTATTTGCTTGACACTAATATTAGATATATCTAAACTATACGCCATGAATCAACAAAAAACAGCATCTATTTAATCATGAAAATCCTCTATATAGGCGTACAAAAAGGTGGGGTCGGTAAGTCGACCAATACCTGTCAGCTTGCCCTCTATGCCAGAAACTTAGGCTACCGTGTTCTGGTGATTGATTTTGATGATCAAGGGAACACCACTAAGTTCTTCAAACGCAATGGTGAGGCTGTTCCTCTTGCCAAAACCGTGACTGAGGTCATATTTCAAACTACTGACATCTTTGATATTAATGTTGGTGTTAGCGGGTTCAATATTTTAGAAGCCGATGGGCAATTTAATAATATCTTGGTTGAGCAAGCTCGCGTAAAAGTTCAGCATGAAGGCGAGCTCACAGAAAAGTCATCTATAGCACACCAGTACTTTGCCAATTTCTTAACCAGTGTAGATGCACATTATGATCTCTGTATTATCGATGGGCCACCCTCGTTGGATATTCGCGTCACCATCGCGCTCACGCTAGCGGATGCGGTATTAAGTCCAATCCAGTTATCGCAAGAAAGCATTGAAGGCATGAGTTCGACGCTATATGGTCAGCGTGGTGTGCTTAACATTAAAACGGTATTCAACGCTAAGCTCAATTTCTTAGGTTTTTTACCTAACATGGTAGAGGCTACCGATAAACACCGAGAAGCATTAACCGAATTAGGCGAACGTATTGGTGAGCATTTTTTAACCGATAACGAAGGCAGGATTTTGCTAATGCCGCTACGTCAGGCAGTACGCGAATGTCAAAAAGAAGGTATCACCATCGCACAACTGGCTAAAACCAACACCATGGCCAGAAGCACTTGGGCAAGTATGCGTAAGATATTTGATATTGTGTTAGCGCGATTACAGCTTGAAGTGGATGTTGAGTCTACCCATGTAGAGACAATAAGTTAATGATAGCCAACGTCAAAAAGTCGGTATTTAACCTGGAAATGCTAGATGCTGTTAAGCGTGAAACTACTTCCGCCCCTGCAATACTGGATAACCAAGTTGGTGTGGTACTGGCGATACCACTGAATCAAATCATCGAAGATGAAAATCAGCCACGCAAAGATTTCAATGATGAAAACTGGCAAGATTTTGTCGGTGATATAAAACGTAGAGGTGTACAAACACCCATACACGTTCGCCCAGCAGTAAATGGTAATTACATCATTATTCACGGTGCAAGACGCTACCGTGCTTCACTAGAGGCAGGGTTAAGTAAGATAGCGGCCATTATTGAAACAAATGCAAGCGCGTTTGATGATTACAGCCAAGTACTTGAAAACACCAAGCGCGCCAATATGGCGGCCATGGATATTGCGCAATTTATACAAAAACGCATTGCAGCAGGCGACAGTAAAAGCAGCATCGCCGAAAAGCTATCTGAGAATGCTAATTATGTGACTTATCACTTAGCATTGTTACACATGCCTGAAATGATTGCTGAGGCTTATAGCCAAGGAAAAATCAAAGGCGCGCAGCTTATTTACAGGCTAATCAATTTATACAAAGACGCGCCAGTACTGGCGGAATCGCTTATCAATAGCAACGAAGAAATCACCAATGCATTGATATTGAAAGCCCGCAAAACAGAGGCAGCTACCGATACAAACAATGTTCCACAAGATGTTGATACTAAAGATACTGCACTCGTCTCGGTCGCCACTCAAGTTTTACCCTATCACAACCCAGCGAATGAAGAACTGTCCACGGCTAAACGCACTGACCTAGCTAAAACAGAACTAATCAAAATCAAAAAGCCGTTATTACTAGGCTTCTACCAAGATCATCAACCCTGCATGTTACTGCTGCATCACAAACCAACAACGGCTGGTTTCATCTACATTAAGCTCGAACTTACTGGTGAGCGTTTAGAAGTCCCCGCTGAAGGTATTAAGCTTAACTTGCTGACTGAAGCGCTAGGCAAGGAATAGGGCAAAATGATGCTAGATACCGTCACTATTCAACAATGTGCGCCCATGGTGGATCAGCAGTTAATGATGCGCGTCATAAGCGTAGAGTCTAGCCACAATCCATACGCAATCGGCGTAGTGAATGCGCACTTGCATCGTCAACCGCAAAACCTCACTGAAGCCAAAGCCACCGCCCATTTTTTAGAAAATGCAGGCTATAACTATTCGGTAGGATTGGCACAAATAAACCGTAGTAACTTTAGACGTTTTAACCTTAATTTCAATAATGTATTTGATGCGTGTACCAACTTAAACGCGGGCGGCCAAATACTCAGTGAATGCCTAAATCGTGCAAGCACACGAGGCTATCAAGCAGATGCTACGCATAAAGCTCTGTCTTGTTATTACTCCGGTCAATTGAATTCAGCAGTTGGCACACAATACGCTAACAAGGTACTCGCAAAACTGAGCATCAATACCAGACCTGCAAAGAACAAGGCAATGCAAATAAGAGTAATTACTGCTGATGAGCCAGAAAATGCGGTGGTATTTTAATGTGCCTAGATTTCCGCAAAACTCCCCCGCAAGCAATAAAAAGGCAATGGCATTACCTTGTAATTAAACATCCATTAAAAACAGATTAAAAGGATACAGCATGCACCACGACAAAAATAATCACACACCGCGTCAGATAGGCAATCACATCATCATTGCCGCAACTAGCTTTTTATTGACTACACATGCTTATGCTGCCGCAGGCGGTGTTACACCTGGCGCAACTATCATCGATCAGGTGATCACATGGGCATCAGCCTTAGGATTGGCATATATGACACTCATGATCATGTGGACAGGCTATAAGTGCACCTCAGGCGGCGCAAGAATTCAAGATTATGGCAACTTGCTGTTAGGCGCCATTATGATTGGTAGTGCAGCCGCGATTGCGCTTTTGTTTTTCTAAAACATGAGCGACCTCATCTTCAAAGGTTGTACGCGCCCCAGTATGATATTTGGCGTGCCACTTGAGCCGCTTGCTTTCACGTGCATCCCGCTATTTGTCATCGGAATATGGGGAATGTGGCTCATGCCAATTCTCGGCGTCACAGTCTTGGCGATGATTATTCCAATTATCGTGACAATGCGACTTATCTCAAAGAGTGATGATCAACGCTTAATGCAGTATGTACTTAGGCTAAAAATGAGTGCAAGGCATCGTAATAGCCAATTTTGGGGTGCAAAAAGTGTTGCACCTATGCGTTATAAAAAGCGTTCATAAATGACTGCCGTTGATAAAACATTAGCAGTCAACACGCAATGGTTTCATGTATTTAAATCCATGATAGATAGTGGCGACCTTGCCAATATCAGTGGCTCTGCCCTTAAAGTGTATTTGGTTATTAAATCACACGCCAACTTTAATACTGGTGCTTCATTCCCGTCTGAGCATACCTTGTCCGTGAAGTCGGGTTTATCGATCTCGCAAGTAAAAAGAAATCTCGTGGAATTAAGGCAATTATCGTACTTGTTAACTGAAAAAATAGGCAGAAAAAACCACTATGTATTACGAGAAAAGATTGTGCTAAGAGACCTATTTGACAACAACGTGGCAGAAGCATCTTGGGATTATATTCCGAACAAAGTCTCGGACATTGTCGATGACATTAAAAATTATGTGCATTCGGCACAGCAAATAGATGCCAAAGTGATTCATATTGAGAACTTGCAAATCAATATCAATCAGGTCAATGGCAATGGTGTTGTCATCAATAATCAGTCCAAAGGCATGGTGGATTTATCGAAGTTCGATCAAAACATGCAACATCTTATTAGGAAATTTGCAGAAAAATCAGGCGTAATTATCAAAGAAAGTTCTACAAACAACGCAAATATTGAGCCAGATAGGGTTCACCCATGAGCGGTATTAGGTCAATAGGGCTCATACATGAGCTCTTTTTCCCTGTGGGTAACTACGCTTTTATCCACAAGTCAAAATCGATAGGGTGCATGTGTGAGCTGTGTATAACTCAAATAGGGTTCATGGGCGAACTGTATCAACCCCTAATAGGGTTCACCCATGCGCTACTAAAAAGACTTTATATATTAAAAGCTTTTAAAAAGAACGCACAAAAAAAGATCACGATAGCGAGAAGATAAAACTATGACTGCAAAACATCAGAAAATTGCTAACAACGAAATCAGTGCTAGCGAGTATTTGCGTTATAGCAGTGCAATTAGCGATGCGGTGGTCAAAACTTTAGACGGTGCCTATTTAACCACATGGCGGGTAGATGGCATTGCTTTTGAAACACGTGATGCAATTGATTTAGACATATTGCATGAGGCGTTTAATCAACTGCTGATAGGCCTAGGTGAAGTCGCTGTTTGGTCGCACCGTGTGCGCCGTCAATACTCAGACCAATTCACCACTGAATACCAAAATCCATTTGCGAACACCTTTGCGAAACGCTATTACGCCAGTTTTGAGGGTTACAACATGATGGGTAACGAAACCTATCTCACGCTGGTGTATAGACCTTATGGTGCGGTTAAGAAAAACCTTTTTGGTCGCGTTGTCGACCTTCAAGAAAAATCATTGCGTGCCATCGAAGAGGCAGATAAGCACGCACTACGTAAAATTGAAGAACTCGCTACACGCATACAAGCCACACTCAAAAAATATGATGTAGAGCGGCTCGCCACTTATCAAGAAAACAACATTACCTATTCCAACCAGTTAGCATTTTACGGCTACCTGCTTAACACTGTTTGGGAAAAAGTACCTGTCAAAGATTACCGAATTCGTGACGTGTTACAAACTTCACGCCTATTTTTCGTCGAAGAGAAAATAGAAATTCGTGCACCGAATAAAAGACGCTTCGCCTCAATGCTGGATTTGAAAGATTACCCAGCTACCACTGATGCTGGTTGTATGAATAGCTTGTTGTACACACCGTATGAATACATCGAGACGCAAAGTTTTTCGATATTAGACAAACCCAGTGCCAAAGACAAATTAGAGAAACAGCGTAATCAACTTGTTTCAACCGAAGATGGTGCAGCTTCACAGATTAAGGCCTTAGACCTAGCCATTGATCAGCTGGTTGATGGGCAGTTTGTGCTGGGTGAGTACCATTATTCACTGGCCGTATTGGGCGATAGCATGGATGAAGCCACACGCAATATGGCAGAAGCACGCTCTGCGCTCAGTCATGATGGCTACCAAACCGCACTGCTGGATTTGGTGGTTGATGCCGCATGGTTTGCCCAGCAGTCTGCGCACTGGCATTTAAGGCCGCGCGAAGCACATCTCACCTCACGCAACTTTGCAGGTTTAGCCGCGATGCACGGCTTTGGTACGGGTAAGCGCAATAACAATCCATGGGGTGAAGCCGTCACCATTCTTAAAACACCTAATGGTGCGCCGTATTATTTTAATTTTCATGGCACTGACGAAAACGACGATTCCACCGATAAAAAAGCGCCTGGCAATACCACCATTATCGGCATGACAGGTTCAGGTAAAACCGTGTTGGAGTTGTTCTTACTACTGATGACTTTGAAATACCAACCCACGATTGTCTTTTTTGATAAAGATCGTGGCGCTGAGATTGTCATCCGCGCACTAGGCGGCAATTATCGCGTCCTTAAAAAAGGGATACCTACGGGCTTCAATCCATTTCAGCTCGAGGCGACTGAACACAATATTAGCTTTTTAGTAAAACTTGTGCAAAGTCTCGTGCCTTATCCACTCAATGCCACTGATAGTCATGAAGTAGAGCGTGCAGTCCGTGTGATGATGACCTTTGAGGTTAGCAAACGTGGCCTATATGCGATCAACCAGCAACTTCCCAACACGAAACAAAATAGCGTGCATGACTACCTACAAAAATGGTGCAGAGGCGGCAGCTATGGCTGGGTGCTGGATAACGTGGAAGACAAAATAGACTTGAGTCAAGGCCATCTATTTGGTTTTGATGACACGGCTTTTTTAGAAGATAAAGACATCCTAGCGCCCGTCACTATGTACTTACTACACCTAACAGAAAGCTTGATTGATGGTCGCCGTTTTATCTATGTCATGGCTGAATTTTGGAAACGTTTAGAGCTGTCAGAATTCACAGACTTTGCCGTCAACAAACAATTCACCATTCGTAAACAAAATGGATTCGGTATCTTTGATACACAAAGTCCTGCACAAATCCTTAAAACACCACACGTTGCAGCTATGGTAGAGCAATGTGCTACGCAAATATTTTTACCTAACCCCAAAGCCGATTACCACGACTACGTGGAAGGCTTCAAAGTCACCGATATGGAATATCACACCATCCGCACACTTGGTGAAACGAGCCGTCAGTTTCTAGTCAAGCAAGGTCATACCTCAACAGTCGTCACCTTAGACCTTGGCAGCCTCAATGAAATGTTAGACGTACTCAGTACCTCATTAGATAACGTAGAAATACTCGATGAAGTTCGTGCAGAAGTGGGTGATGACGTACAAGACTGGATGCCCATTTTATTAGATCGATTAGCCCAGCGTAAAGCCATGACTAAAGCCAATAAAGGGCGAGTATCCCAATAAGTTTTTGATTAGTTAAGGACAGAACCGTGAACATATACCAACATTTAAAATTACCTGTCATCCTGTTAAGCACTTTGGCGATGAGTATCGCGCACGCCGATAGCGGCGAACTCACAGGCAAAGCTAAATTAGCCTGCGAAGCTATTCTTTGCCTTTCCACAGGTTCGCCGCCAGGCGAATGTTCACCATCACTGAGTGAATATTTCAGTATTGATTTTGATGATTTCAGCGACACCATACAAGGCCGCATCAACTTTTTAAATCTATGTCCTGTTTCATCAGAAACACCACAAATGAAAAGCCTAGTCAATGCGATTGCTTACGGCGCAGGACGTTGTGATGCAGCATCACTGAATGCGACACTTATCGCCTATACCAATGGCTTGCAAGGCTGCATTCAAGGCACTAAGCCTGCGTACTGCTCAGACTACGAAGGTCATGCATATACCGACTTACACAATGGTGCGCATTACGTGGTGACGCAGTCACAGACGTATTGGCCATTTAATAACTTCATGGGTGGCAATTCAAACAATAGCGGGAGTTTTCTAAATGGCTTTACTGGTGGAAACGGCCAAAACAGCACCCAAACTTGTGGTCACTGGGTTGATTGAATTAATTGTTGATATAAAAAACAACCGATATAGGACATAAAAGGATAAATATCATGAAAAAACAGCACTTAGAACCGAATATTAAAGCATTCATTATTGCGCTAATCTTTGCCTTACAAGCCAGTATTACGCCTGCTAATGCAGGCGGCATTCCTGTTATTGATGCGGCGAATCTTGCTAATACGCTTGAGAATATTGTGCAATGGGGTAAGCAGCTACAAGCCATGAAAGAGCAATATGCACAACAACTTGCCCAATATCAGTCAATGACGGGGAAACGTGGCTTTGGCACGGTATTAAACGATCCAAATCTGCGTCAATATTTACCAACTGATGCCCAAAAAGTGTATAGCCAAATGATGCGACCAGTGCAATCCACTGATGTTTGTAACGGGCTCACGGGCGAGTCTCTTACCTTGTGCCAAGCAGAAGTTAAAAAACACTACATAGACCGTGACAATTACGAAAAAGCCTATGACACCGCCAGCACAGAGCAAATACAGATACAAGGTTTAATTGATCAGATTCAGAACACAGATGACCCTAAAGCCATTGCCGAGCTACAAGCACGTATGGCTGGCGAGCAAGCCAAAATTCAAAATACCGTGGTGCAACTGCAACTGAGTGCGCAACTGGCTGAAATACAAAACAAGTTATTGCGACAGGCTAAACAAGATGCGCAAGTAAAGGCCACGATTGAGGATAGAGGCAATCCTATTTCTGCACCAGAACCGATTACCAATTGGGATTAACCAAGCTATCAATAAGGGAATTTGCATCATGAAACTTACACTTATTACGCTTATGGCAGTTTTATTAACGGCGTGTTCTGGGCAAGACAAAACTGACTCGCAAAAGACTTACACAGTGCAGGAGTTATTGAAAGAGCCAGCACTCTATAAAAAGACAAGTGATTGGTGCAGTGAAAATCCTGCTGAGCGCAGCCTAACACCCAACTGCATGAATGCCTTGCAGGCTTTACATGAATTACAAGCAAACGCCACGCTAGAGGATAGAGGAAAACCTACCTCTGCACCTCAACCAATAGCTAATTTTAACTAAGCACAATTTTAGATAAAAAATGAAATCTTATTTTAATCAAGCGACCGCTATAAGTGCTTCTGGATTAAGCTCCGCTATTTTAAGTAGCGCTTTAGCTGCGCCAGAGGGCTTGGCGCGACCTTGCTCCCAATCTTGCAAGGTGCGTACAGACACGCCTAATAAATCAGAAAATTTGCTTTGGCTTAAGTGCATTTTATTGCGGATATTAGCAATTGGTGACAATGCTACGCGCACTTTACCAGCTTTCATTTGCTCAACAGAAAGTAATAAATCTCTTTCAAATGTCGCCATTTCAGGATCTTCAATTTTACTCATTTTAGGTGCCCTCGTTCAATTAATTCAGTTAAATCATGGCGTGAGGCTTAATACCAAACGCACAACAGAATTAAGCCGCCTCTGCCAACTCAATACGTACACTATGTCCAGCGCGCGTGGCAAGTTGTATCAGCGTATCCAAACTAAATTTATCAAATTTACCGCGCACCAAGTCAGAAACGCGGGCTTGAGATACACCAAAGCGTTTTGCAGCCTCGCTTTGTGTCCACTGATGCTTGTCTATTTGCTTTGCGATATCGCACATCAATTGCGCGCGCATTGCCAAAATAGTTGCTTCAGCATCACTAAAACCCAAATCAGCGAACACGTTGCCGCTAGATTCGGTAATCGTCAAATCAGGGTCAGTCGTTTTCATGGTTTACTCTCCAATCAATTTATTACGTTTAATCGCCAAGTCAATATCTTCTTTGCGTGTTGCTTGAGTTTTCTTTTGAAAGCTATGCAACACATAAATAAAGTCTTCGTGTTTGGCAATATAAATGACACGAAACTCACCAAGCTCGTGTACACGAATTTCATAAACGCCTCTGCCTATACTTGGCATGGGCTTAAAATCCGTGGGCATCAATCCATCTTGAACGCGGCGCAGTTCAAAACCACACTGACTACGCGCCTCTTGCGGAAAATCACGCAGGTCGTCAAGGCTGCTACCCACAAATTTAATTGGCTTCATGTACATGATTATATAAATACTTATATAAAAAATCAAGCACAATTTACCCCACCACAAATAAAAGTACACCATGTTTAACTATATCGGCGGAACATTTTTCTCTTATGTAGACCACTTTGTGAATCAGGTGTCAGCGCAGTTAAGCGTATATGTGGCTGCAATAGCCTTATCTGCTTTAACGCTGTACTACCTATTTGTAGGTTTTGCCGTTATGCGTGGCGAAGTACGCGAGCCGATCAGTACTATCGTATGGCGTTCAGCCAAAATGGCTATGATTCTATTTATCGCTTGTGGTGCGGGCATCTATCAGGCTGAAGTCATCGGTACCGTCAAAACGGTCAGCGCGAACTTAATGAGTTCGGTTGCTGTTTCGACGACTGGCGGCGGTGCTTGTCCTGTCACAGGGACTGGTGATGCAGCAATGTTCAATGCGCTAGATTGCAACTTTAACCAACTACTAACACCTTTCAATGACCTTGTCGCAGCGAGAATGAAACTAAATATTCTTGATGTGGCAAGTGGTATCTCGCTCAGTATCGTGGCTAATTTGTATTTAATTTGCGTGCTTATTTTGTTCGGTGCGGTTGGGATTATCTTTTTCACGAACCTGCTAACGCTCAGTTTAGTGTTGGCAGTCGGTCCACTATTCATCGGTGCATTAGCGTTTGAACCCAGCAAGAACTTCTTTGATGGTTGGAAAAACAAGATTGTTTACATCTTGCTTTTGCAACTCTTCATGATGATATTTTTGGGATTGGTGTTTGTGATTGTCAACGGTTACATCGTTCACCTAGGCTTTAATACGGATCAATCAGCCACATTCGTTGGCGCGAAACAAGCGGCTGCACTGAAAGCAATATTCAGTCTGATGGTGGTGATGTGTCTGTTTGCCTACTTGTTTACTAAGCTAGACAACATTGCCAATAGCTTAGTGGGAGGTGGTGATAATGCCAGCGGCTTAGGTTTGGCCTTAGCCACCGCGCAAATCGCAAAAATGACCTATGCCGCCATGCGTGGTGGCAGTAAAGGTGGGGGTGGTGTAGGTGGAAAAATAGAAAATAGCAGTAGCGGCGGACTAGCTAGCGGTTTAGAAAAAAGCACACAACTGGCTGGTCGTGGTATCAATCGTGCCGTACAACATTCAGCACATGCAATCGCTTCACGTTATCGAAATAGATAGCCAGCACCATGAAAACTCTAAAACAACTTTTATCAAACTCCTCACTAGGTAAACAGCATGCTATTTAATAACAAAAAAGACATTCACCAACAAGCCCTCAATTGGGAAGCCTCCACTGCCATTGCGCTCCATCAGTCTGAGGTTAGAGCATGGAATATAACCAAAATAATGACATTATTGGCCGTGTTAGCGATCACTGGTTTGGTATTTATGCTGCCCTTTTATAAAGTTATCCCCATGACTTTCTTGGTCGATAAAGTCACAGGTGAAGCGCAATTGGTAGATACCACAGGTTACAAACCAGCTAGTTTGAATGAAGCAGCCGATAGGCATTGGGTCGAAGAGTATGTGAACACGCGTGAACGCTATAACTGGATGCTGTTACAAAGTGACTATGAGCGTACTTTGGCTTTATCTGCTGGCGATGTACTCAAAAACTATCGCGCCATGTTTGGTCACGATAATGCGCTTGATAAACAACTCGGCAATTACACAGAACGTCGTATTCACATCGTTTCAACGACATTGCCGCCAGGCGCGCAGGGTACTGCTATCATTCGGTATGAGCGTACCACGCGCGAGCGTGGCTACGACACTGAAATTGCAGGTAAATACATTGCCTCAATGACTTATGTTTACGAAAAACCTTCACTACTCACATTACAAAAAGACCTTGATGCCAATCCTTATGGATTCAAGGTCACAGGCTATGTGGTCGACAGAGAAGAAAAAGGCGCAGCAGTCGCTGCACCTACTATTAACGCCCCTCAGTCTTTATCACCATCAGCTAACGGCACGTCACCAGCCGCTAACGGAGTATCCGCACAATGAAGTCTACAATCAATCAAGCAGCCATGAATTTAGTACGTACTAAATTAACGCGCAACGCTATCAAGTTAGCTGTTCTTGCCTCATTAAGTATCACTGGCTACGCGCAAGCCAATGCTCAAGTCAGTGAAAGCATAGCAAATCCAGTACAGTGCATTCCTTACGATATGAATCAAGTCACTATGATTAAAGCCAAGCGTGGCTTTGCTACCCATATTGATTTAGAAGCGGATGAACATATTGTGAAGGATGGTGTGGGCGGCGGCGATACCGATAATTGGATTACTTCAGCCAAAGTGGGTAGCAACTTTATTCTATTAAAACCTAAAAAGAATGCCCATGATAGCAATCTTGTCGTTAAAACGGATAAGCGTAGCTACGCCTTTGATTTACATGTACTCAAAGACCACAGCTCAGATAAAGGTACTTGGCGCATTGCTTATACCTACGCTAAACCGAATACCGAAGTTGCACCATTAACGCCAGCACAAATTGAGGCCATCAACAAAGCCAAAGTAAAACAGTTGCAAGCCGCACCACAAGCAGTACGCAACACGCAATACAGCATGCAGGTGATGACTAATTCAGATGAAATTGCACCCACGGCAGCATGGGATGATGGCAATTTTACTTATCTTATGATTCCGAATCACCGCGAAATTCCAGCGGTATTTCGCGTCGCCACCGATGGGGATGAATCCATGGTGAATACCCATATGGAGGGCGACAGTAAAGATACTATCGTCATTCATGGTATGGCAAAACACTATGTCCTGCGTTTAAGCAAGCAAGTGGTCGGTGTTTGGAATGATGCCTACGATATTGAAGGTGTTAGCCCTAAAAATGGCACGGTGACCTTGGGTGTATCACGTCAGGTGGCAGAATAATCATGACCAATACCATAGAGCATAACGACAAGCAACAAAACTCAACTGATGAGATGGGGCTACGCGACGGGTCACATAAAACCAGTATTGATCAAGCTTACACTGCCAGAAAAAATTGGGGCGCAATGCTATTTATGTTGGCTATTCCACTGTTATTCGGCAGTGCAGGCTATTTCGCATATTCCCGCTATCAAGCCCACTTGTTGACTAGCAAAGAGGAACAAAAGTCACATAAATTTACCGCAGAAAATACCATTAAGCCAATGGGTGTTGAAGGCGAAGGTACACTGCTTAAACCCGCAGAAATGCAGGGTCAGACAACACCGATGCCTGATAACGCAAATATGGGTGTTACACCGATAGGCGTAGTACCTAATAATCAACAAATGCAACATGGGCAAACTGTTACAGTTAAACCAAACCCAAGCCGCTATGATGCTGACATCCTGCCAGAGCAAGGCGAATCGCAATTAGCTGTAGCAACAGGTACTGCTAATCAAGGTCTGTACAACCAAAACACAAACAACAGTAAGATAGCAAGACCCTTGAGCCAAGAGGTCGAAAGTGAGGGTACGTTCGACAGGTCTACTCGCTCTAACCCAGACGGTATGCAATTAACACCCACATACACGCCTAAAACCAAGGCAAGGCTACTGGGAAACCGCAATTACGTGTTAGCCAAAGGCAATGAATTTGATTGCGCACTCAATACTGCAATTAACTCCTCTAATCCAGGCATGGTGACTTGCACCACGACCAGTAATAGTTATTCAGATAATGGCAAAGTAGTGCTAGTCGAGCGTGGCTCATTGCTTACAGGTGAATATACGGGGCTTAAGCATGGCGATACCAGATTACGTGTGTTATGGGACAGAATCAAAACGCCTGAAGGTGTGGTGATTGCGCTAGATTCATTGGGTACAGATGCGCTCGGTCGCGGTGGTTTTGATGGGGATGTAGATAGGCACTGGTTGGAGCGTATTGGCTCAGCTTTCTTAATGTCCAGCTTTAAAGATTTGGTTGCTTATGAAACCGTTAAAAATAGCAATGCCAGCAGCAATATTGCCAGCGCAAGTTTCTCAAACACCCAATCCGCAGGCAATGACTTGGCCAGCCAAGTATTGAAACAAAGTATCAATATTCCGCCCACGCTCACTAAAAACCAAGGCGAACGCGTAGCGATTGTGGTGGCGCGTGATTTAGATTTTAGTGAGGTGTATCAGTTAGAAGCTAATGACAGCATGAGCGTTAGGGATAAGCAATAATGCCTGACGATACTCAACATACTAAAAATCAGCAACGCCAAGCTGATTTAGTGCAACACGGCCAAGCCATAGGGAATGAGTTTCAAGAGTGTGAAATAAAAGGCGATGAAACCTTACGTCTGTTACTTGAACCGATTACGCATTATTTAAATGAAGACGGTGTGACCGATATTTTTGTAAATAAGCCGTATGAAATTATCGTTAAAAATGAAAAAGGCCGAAAAAAGATAAAAGCACCCTCGCTGAGCTTGGCACATCTTGAACAAATTGCGGTGGCGGTAGGAAATTACAGCAATCAAGGCATCAATAAGTCAGCACCTATTATTTCTGCCAACTTGCCGAACGATGAGCGTATTCAAGTGGTGCTGCCACCAGTGGTGCAAAAAGGCTTAGTCAACTTATCTATTCGTAAACCCATGATATTAACTAAAACCATGGCTGAATATGAGACTGATGCGCTGTTTTCAGAAACGGTGTGGTTACGACCGCGCGAAATGTCCTTTGATGCGCATGGCTTTAATGAACCCGATTTTAGTGAGTCTTGCTTGGCTCAAGCCATGAGCAAATTAAGTAAAGCCGATTTGCGTTTAATGGATTTACTCGAAAATAAGTCATTTGGTCAATTCTTCATTGAAGCAGTCAAGGTCGATAAAAATATCAGCATTGTCGGCGAAACGGGTTCTGGTAAAACGACCTTCTCTAAAATGCTATGCCAGTCTATTCCACAGCATGAGTCGATTATTACCATTGAAGATGCGCGTGAACTATTTCTGCCGAATCATGAATATGTGGTGCATTTAACTTATAGCAAGGGCGGGCAAGGTCAAGCCAAAATTACGCCATCAGATTTGATTCATAGCACTATGCGCATGAACCCAGACCGTGTGTTGCTGGCTGAATTGCGTGGTGCTGAAAGTTACGATTACCTGAAATTGTTACTCAGCGGCCATGGTGGCAGCATCACCAGCTGGCACGCAGGCTCACCTGAAGAGGCCATTGGCCGCTTCATATTTATGGCAAAAGAACACCCAGAATCTACCGCCTATCAAGATGTAGCGATTAAACGCTTATTGTTAAGCGCCGTCGATGTCATCGCGCATTTAGAAGCTCGATCCGTTTTTAATGAGAATGACGTACAAATAGGCACTGAATACAAAATGACCGCCATCTACTTCAATCCATTTAAAAAGCTAGAAGTTGCGCTAGAAACCTAAAATCAAGAAAAAAGGATACAAACCATGAAAATCACGACTAAAAATATAACATTATTAGCCACCATTGCTGGCGCATTCACGCTGGCAAGCTGCACGAATAATAGCGCCTTAATCGTACCTGATGGCGCAAAGCGCGTACCGATCAATCAGGCTGAAAACCAAGTGAAAGTCATACCGACTATTAGTGCCACAAGCAATAATCCGTTCATGCAAATGCAAGCCGAAGTTGCAACCATGCAAGAGAAAATCGCGCAATTAGAAGCGCAGCTAACTCAAAATAAATTAGAGCAAAGCCGCCTTCAAAACATGTCAAAGAATGAGGTTGTGTCAGTTATTGCAACAACACCAGAATCGCCTAAATTCCCTGAGATAGCACAAGCTACGCTACTAACCAGCACCTTATTTGCATTCAATCAAACAACATTACTAGAGTCAGGTAAATCTTCCTTAAGAAGCTTTGCAACATCAGTTAAATCCATGAATAACGTTAAAGCCATTAGCGTCGTTGGCTATGCCGATAAACTAGGATCAGCGGCATATAACCATGCACTTTCAACTAAGCGAGCAGATGTTGTGCGCGCCTATCTTCAGTTTGAAAATAACCTAAGCTACATTCAATTTACAACCTTAGGCAAAGGTAGCGTCATTGGTTCGGCTGCCACACAAACCTGTAGCAACAAACTAGGTCGCCAAGCTTTAATAGACTGCCTATCCCCTGATAGACGTGTAGAAATTAACGTGTATTGAAAACTGGCCAACGAGCTAACATCCATGATTCATCCAATTTCAGCATTCTACAAAGACCATAGAACTGCACTAAAAGCCACAGGTGTGCTGCTGATTATATTAGTAGCATTTCCATTGACCATGCTCCTAGCTGGGGCTATGGTGCTGGCCGCCTTCAAAATTAACCCCTTACACTACGGCGCGGCGGTCTATTTTTGGGCATGGCCAGATTATTTGAATGCTTATCTAAACGGGGGACTAGTTGGTCAAGGTAAACGCATTGCAGTAACAGGTGGTGCTAGCGTATTGCTTATTTACGTTACGATCCCATTGCTAGCGCTACTTGCAACGCGTCAAAGACGCGAACTACACGGTAGCGCACGCTGGGCAACGCACGGCGAGGTGGTTAAATCAGGCTTGCTTGGCAATCAAGGTATTGTGGTTGGTAAATATAGAGGCCAAACATTACGCTTTCCTGGGCAACAATTTGTGATGCTGGCTGCACCTACCCGTAGCGGTAAAGGGGTGGGCGTAGTTATTCCTAATTTATTGAGTTATGAAGAGTCTGTCTGCGTACTCGACATCAAACAAGAAAACTTTGACATCACTGCGGGCTATCGTAAGGATGTACTGAAGCAAGAAATTTACTTATTCAACCCGTTCGCTGAAGACCTAGACGACAACGGCAAGCCCGCACCACGCACGCACCGATACAATTTCTTTAGTGCCATCAGCAAAGGCGTATTCCGCGTGGGTGACATATTCAACCTTGGCAACGCCATTTGGCCAAGTGGTGGTAAAGACGCTTTTTGGAACGATAATGCGCGCAATCTGTTTTTAGCCGTGACGTTGTTTTTATGCGAGCTGCGTGACCAGCGTGAGGAAGAGGGCATAGGGTCAACATTACCAGACTATCCTGTCACCATGGGTGAAGTGCTACGCCAAACTTCAGGTCGCGATTCAGGCTTACCGATTAAACAATATTTTGAAGAAAAAATCATGCCCTACGCATGGTTGAGTAGCGAATGCCGTGGTGCCATGCGTAACTTTTTAAGTTCTAGTGATGATGTACTGTCATCCATATTAAGCACTTTCAACGCACCATTATTGCCCTGGCGCAATCCGATTGTCGATACTGCCACCAGTGCCTGTGACTTTGATGTACGCGACGTGCGTAAAAAGAAAATGTCGATTTATATTGGCATTACTCCGAATAAATTAGGCGATGCCAAGCTCATTATCAATTTGCTATTTAGCCAGTTAGTCAATCTCAATACCAAAGAATTGCCGCAAAAGAATCCAACAGTACTCAAATATCAATGCCTGTTACTCATGGACGAATTTACCAGTATTGGTGTGGTGAACATCATCGCCACCGCCGTGAGCTACATTGCAGGCTATAACTTGCGTCTATTACCGATTATACAAAGCACCGCGCAATTAGAATCGCCTAGCAATTATGGTAAAGATGATGCGAGAACACTGATGACGAATCATGCTATGCAGATTGTCTATGCACCACGTGATCAAAAAGATGCCAATGACGTGTCAGAAAGTCTAGGCTACATCACCGAAAAAAGCCGTAGCATTAGCCGTAGCCATGGTTACGGCAAAAGCGGCGGCGGCTCCGAAAGTATCTCAGACCAACGCCGTGCCTTGCTCCTGCCGCAAGAAGTCAAAGAGATTGGGCAGTGGAAAGAAATCATCCTGTTAGAAAACGTTAAACCTATCCTTTGCGACAAAATTCGCTACTTTGATGACCCTGAATTCACCAGTCGCTTACGCACACCCCCCACAATTGCAGCGATTGATATTGATCTGTTTGTTGCTAAAACCAGCGGTAAAAAACGTGAGATTGAAGATGGCGAAATAGACCTAGATGAATATGCACTGAGACCGTCTTTTAACGCTGAATACCTAGATATTTACGACAAAATAGCATTACCGCCTGCCACAGACCCACTAGATGAAGAGGAGGTCAATCAATATATATTAGATAGCCTCGAAGCTATGCATATACCTAAAGCAGCGCTAGCCAAGATTGACTTTAACTTGGATGTACTGGATGAAGTTAAAGCCGTCATGCATACAACAGGTTTAGATGCTGAAACTGCACGTGCGCGCGCAGAAGACGCTTTCGCTGGGTTGGAGTTAAATTGAAACCAAAAGGATTGAAGACCCAAGTGTTGATGGTCTTTAAAGCAATCAACATAAATCAACACCTACTTTGCATGATAGGAATAACAATATGGCTACAACAACAGTAGTACCCGATACAGCAGCAAAAAACGGCCTAGCCGTGACAGACATTATTAAGATGGATGCCAATAGGATTTATGGCCAAGGTACTCAAGTGTACCCAGCTAAGCCAGGTGCAGTATACAAAGGCGATATTACCATTCTTGATACCCATGTCTTGCAAGAGATTGGTAAAAACTCGGTCATTTTGCATGAAAAATCTAAACTGGATTATGCTTCTGAAGAGTTTAAGAAAACTGCAGAAAGCTTACGTCGTCCTGATGTTGCCATCTATTATCAAGATGACAATAAAAACCCAACCGATACCGCAAAGGTATTTCCGTTTAGCCCCGCCAAAGATGACTTAGAGCGCGTCGTTGCTGGCCTTAAAAAGTCCGCTAAAGAATTAAATATGCCTAATATGGATAACGTCCTTGATTCGCTGGCAGGGCGCTCATGGGAACGTAACCAAGAAATACGCAAGCATATCAAAGATGAGAAAGTAGCGGCCAAAGAAGCGAAAGCGGCAACCATGCCCGCTAAGCCAGCCACGCCTCAGCAAAATGCACCTAAACGCTAGTTGCTAAAAGCATTGTTAATGCACCTACAACGCTGGCCATGCCAATGGCTGGCTTTCACTTAAGTCAGAGGACTAATAACCATGGCCAGCAATCAAAAAACCAAGCTAGAAATAACCAATACAGAAAAAACAAGTTCAAATCAATCTATGGCAGTTGATGAAGCTTCAATTAAAGACAATACTAAATTACACCGACTGCTAGTAGATGAAATTCCAGATTCAGTGTTGAGACGTTATGCCATTAAAGACCATCTATACTATTCTAAAGACCGTACCAAAGGCCTAGCATTTGAAGACAAAGGCAAATCTATCAGTGCCAAAACGTCCGATGCTGATGATATACGCGCCATGATAGAACTTGCCAAAGCTAAACATTGGTCAAAAATAAAAATCAGCGGTACAGATGAGTTTAAAAAAGAGGTGTGGTTAGCCGCCAGCATGCAAGGCTTGGAGGTAGAAGGCTACACACCTAGTGCGCAAGATGTTGCCTTACTTGAAGACACTAAGCGTCGTATACAAAATAAGATTGAGTTTGCTGAACCTAGGGTAGCCATCGACCAAGACAAAACGCAAGCGCAAAAAGAAGTAGAACTAGCCGCCGATAAAACCACTGCTGACAAGTCAGTCAAATTTAAATACACACCTACCGCTGCTGAAGTAGCCATCATTGAAGCTGCCAAAGCCAAAGGTGCAAGCCCTAAGTTGCAGGCGTCTATGAAACAGAAATTAACGGTTGCAGTTAGTCAACTCAAAACCATGGGAATAGAAATTCCCAAGCCTAAAATCTACGATACCAAAGGGCAAGGCATTGGCGATAAAGCAGCGATTGAGGCAATGGACAGCTCAACCATTCAAAAGCGCATTACACAGCCACAAGTTGCGCCTAGAAGATAATGAATTTAGCAGGGCGCATTACCTTTAGGACAAATTTGAAAAATGATTGGGAGCAGTACTGCATGCAAAGTGGCATAAGCCCCAGTGAAGCTTTACGCCAACTCATTAGCAAAATCCTCACTGGCCGCACTGCTTTAGATAAGGTGCTGAATATTCCTCAAGGCGTGCTACCAAAACCAGAAAATAGCCCACCCAAAAATCGCATTGAAATTCGTCTTACCGATAAAGAGTCTGACAAGCTCGCTGAGCACGCTGAAAAGAGTGGCTTCAGCCCTTCGCAATGGTTAGTGACCCTAGTGCGCTATCAATTCATTAAACATACGCCGTTAAATGTCCTAGAACTAGACAAGCTAGATGAGCGACTTTATCAAATTCGGATGATAGGCCAGAATCTCAATCAAATCGCCCGCGCACTGAATAGCCATGAGCTGAGTAGCTCGCAGGTCGATGTTATGCCGATGCTGCAAGAATTATTGAAAGTGCTGGACGAAGACAGAAAAGCCTTAAAAGCGATTGCTAGCCATAATTTAGATCGCTGGTAGCTATTTTTATTATGGCTAGACCAAAAAGATTCATTGATGGATTGTTGGTGAATTGGGGCGACGATTTATTTTACCCGCCAGTGCGTCCGACTAAAACTCCAACAAGTAAACCATTGGGCTGGGCTAACATCATCATGCCCGATAAGCCTGCGGCCATACGCGCTCAAATAACCCGCACCACTCAAAAAACACCTGAAGTGATGGTTAAAATTACCAGCAAGATGGGTGCAGGTAAAGGCATGGTCGCTATTGCTAATCATCTCGATTACATCTCACGTAACGGCAAAGTCCAGCTCGAAGACCATGAAGGTCGCCTACTCAATAGCCGTGCCGATGTGAAAGATATTAAAAACGATTGGGCGCAAGACATTTCTGAAGTTACTAAACGTCGTGAAACCATTAACGTGATATTTTCTATGGCAAAAGGTACACCTGCTGCTGAAGTTAAAGAAGCGGTGAGCGACTACTTAAAACAAGAGTTCGGTGGTAAGCATGAGTACGTATTTGCCTTGCATACCGATACTGACAATCCGCATGTACATGTCTGCATCAAAATGGCATCTATTAAAAAACGTAGTAAACGCCTCAATCCACGTAAAAATGATTTGCAACGCTGGCGTGAAGGCTTTGCACAAAGCCTGCGTAAATATGGCATTGCGGCCAACGCCACACCGCGTAAAACGCGCGGCGTGACACAGCAACCCTTACATCAATATCAACTGCATCAATCCGCTAGGCAGCAGCACCCAATTTTCAGAAAATCTGCCAAACCAAACTTTGAAGCACATACCAAAGAAATTCACGCATGGGCAAATATCGCTAATATACTAGCAAAATCTGAAGAACTAAGTGATCGAGCTTTGGCTAAAGAGGTTGTTGCTTTTATGGCTAAGCAACCTATTCAGCAGGTGGGTAATATGTCAGTTCAAAAAAGCAACGACGACATATCAACGCCAACCGAACAGTTGTCTACTGGAATTAAATCAAGATGGTATTCGTAAAGTTTTTAGTATTATCAAAACTTAGGGAATACTACAAAGTAGTTAAATTTTGTAAAAGAATGTTGATTCTTCTTTTTGACAGTCTGCATTGTGGCAAGCCAATTTAGGTGTCATGGGGCAAGTCGCGACCCTAAGCTGACTGTTAAATCTGATGTAAGGAATTTTAATCTCTAGTATTTTTGTCACTTTACATTTCCATAGCACCGCCAATTATTTAAAATAGAACGAATAATCCTGCCACTGGTGTAACTTCAAGCAACCCCCCACCGCTATATTAGTGACTAGTATGTCTCAACCGCAAAGCATTGGTAATCACTGACACAGAACTTAAACTCATCGCCAAGGCCGCAATCATGGGTGAGAGTAACCAGCCAGTAAATGGATAGAGAACACCAGCAGCTAATGGAACGCCTAGCGCGTTATAAACGAAAGCAAAACCGAGATTCTGTTTCATGTTGGCAATGGTTTCTTGGGAAATAGAGCGAGCTTGGGCAATGCCTCGCAAATCACCTTTAACGAGCGTTACCTGCGCACTATTCATTGCAACATCAGTGCCAGTACCCATTGCCACACCAACATCGGCTTTGGCCAACGCAGGAGCATCATTGATGCCGTCACCTGCCATAGCCACAATGCGGCCTTCTTTTTGCAACTTATCCACCAGCGCTAATTTATCGGCGGGTTTAACTTCTCCATAAAACTCTCCAATTCCAAGTTTTTCTGCCACAGATTTTGCTGTCAGCAAACCATCTCCAGTTGCCATAATCACGCGCATGCCTGATGTTTTTAAATTGTCTAATGCTTCTGCTGTGTTTTCTTTGATTGGGTCGGACACGGACAGTAACCCCGCAAGCTGACCATCGACTGCAAGATACATCACGCTTGCACCTGTTGCACGTAGTTCATCTGCTTGTACTTTTAGAGATTCAATTTTGATATTTAGTTGTTCCATTAGCGCAGTATTACCTAGCGCCAATTGTTTGCTGTTCAAATTGCCTCGTACCCCAATACCTGTACTAGACTCAAAATTTTCTACTTTATCAATAATCAAATCCTTAGCATGAGCTGCTTTCACAATAGCATCAGCTAATGGATGTTCACTACCTTGGTCAAGACTTGCTGCTAGGCGTAATACTTCATCTTCGGTATAGCCTGCAGAGGAAACCGCTTTATTAAAGCGTGGTTTACCTTCTGTCAAAGTACCTGTCTTGTCTATGATTAAGGTGTCGACTTTACGGAAATTTTCAATAGCAGCGGCATCTCGGAATAGCACACCTTGTGTTGCAGCTTTACCAGTAGCTACCATGATGGACATTGGTGTTGCCAAACCAAGTGCACAAGGACAGGCAATGATGAGTACTGCTACAGCGTTGATTAAGCCATAAACCCAACTTGGTTCTGGTCCAAATATCCCCCAGACTACAAATGTTAGTAATGCAATGCCAACAACGGTGATTACAAAATAGCCAGCTACTTGGTCGGCCATACGTTGCATCGGTGCTTTGGATCGCTGGGCTTGGATGACCATTTGTACAATGCTGGCTAATACTGTTTGGGAACCTACTTTTTCTGAGCGCATGACTAATGCGCCATTGGTATTAAGTGTTGCTCCAATCAGCTTATCGCCAACACCTTTAGTAACTGGCATTGGCTCTCCAGTCAGCATGGACTCATCCACTGCGCTACCACCTTCAGTTACGATACCATCAACGGGCACTTTTTCGCCAGGACGTATGCGTAGCAGGTCACCAACATGAACATGCGTGAGCGGAACGTCCTCTTCTTTTCCATCTGCATTGATTCGACGAGCCGTTTTAGGTGATAAACCAAGCAATGACTTAATCGCGGCAGAGGTTTGTGAACGTGCTTTTAGTTCTAAAATTTGACCTAGTAGCGTTAATGAAATAATCACAGCAGCAGCTTCAAAGTAAACTGATACGCGACCCATCTCCATAAAAGAGGCAGGGAATACATTTGGTACAACCGTGGCGACAACACTGTAAATAAATGCGGCAGAAGTACCCAACCCAATCAATGTCCACATATTCGGGCTGCGATTCACAACAGATTGAAAGCCACGCACAAAGAATGGCCAGCCTGCCCACAATACTATAGGTAAAGACAAACCCAACTCAATCCAGCTTTGTGTGGCCATTTCAAACCATTGAAGGCGGTGACCCAACATCGCTAAAACGGTGGCAATGATAGTCAGTGGCAACGTCCAAATAAAGCGCCGTTTGAAGTCTGCCAACTCAGGGCTGTCACCATCGTCTAAACTAGGCATTTCTGGTTCTAAGGCCATACCGCATTTGGGGCATGCGCCAGCATGGTCTTGTCGAACCTCTGGGTGCATCGGGCAGGTGTAAATCGTACCAGTTGGCACAGGTTCGGTCATAGTGGGTTTTGTTTCTAAGACCTTGATATTCGAGCTTGGATCTTTAACCAAATACTTATTTGGATTGGCAGAGAACTTAGCTTTGCAACCAGCACTGCAAAAGTAAACTGAATGGCCTTCGTGCTGCAAAAAATTCGGTGATTGCTCTGTCACATTCATTCCACAAACAGGATCTTTTAACATTTAAATTTCCTTCTTTGAATTGCACTGACTAACAATCAAACAATCCAAAATACTTTCTACATCACAGGGCTCTTGTTTTTTCGTTCTGCTATATTACTTTCTGAAATTAACCACAACCGCATCCAGATCCGCATCCTTTGCCCTCAGGTTTCTGAGATGCATTGGCATCTGCTATGCCATAACCAGCAGTAATTACAGCTGATTTCAATTGATCAAGTGTGGTTAATTTGTCGTCGAACTGCACCGTGGCTTCGTGAGCTGAAAGAGACACTTTTACATCTTCTACGCCATTAACGGCTTTCAGAGCCTGCGTTACATTGTTGGTGCAACCTCCACAGGTCATTCCAGTTATTTTTAAAAGTTCAGTTTGCATGATGAAACTCCATTTCTGTCTGATTAAGCATTTAATTGCCCTAAATTTACTCACATTTTCACTAGCTAAGTATTACCATCTTGGAACCATCAGTCTGTTTGCTTGGACACATTGTTGTTTAAAGATGATTACTCATAACCGCATGATTATTTCTATCCTATAAATCCGACTTACATTCTTAACTTTCACTTCGTAATTAAGATTAATTAAATCTGGGAAAGAATGCCGGTGTTTGCTCAGCATATGTTGAATACTCCTGCCCAAATTCAGCATATGCCTCATTCTCTTCAGTTCGCGCCAAACGAACATACATGTATACCAAAATCGGAAACATCACTATGGTCAATATGGTCGGCCATTGCAGAAGGAATCCAAACATGATTATTATGAATCCTACATATTGAGGGTGGCGCATCCGAGCATAATAGCTAGTGGTAGCGAGCGTGCCTCGGCGCTGATTTTTATATAAAACTGCCCAAGCCTCGGACAACAACCAGAATCCGCCTCCAATGAACAGGAAACTCAGTATATGAAAAGGTCCAAAATGTGGATTAGAACGCCAACCGAATATAACTTCAAGCAGATGCCCTGAATCGTGCGACAAGAAATTAATACTAGGAAACTGCTTTGACAACCATGGAAGCAAGAGGTAAATCGTCAGTGGAAATCCATACATTTCTGTAAACAAGGCAACAATGAAGGCCGAGAAGGCACCAAACGAACGCCAGTCACGCTTGCTTTGTGGTTTAGCGAAACTGAAAGCAAAGATGATGAATACCACCGAATTGATGATGACTAGCGACCAAAGTCCGTAAGATGTGGATGGAGCATTCATTTTGTATTATCCTCGGACTTTTCATCTTTTGGATTATGGTTGCCATGACCATGGTGCATGAATAGATGCATCAACGGACATGCCAGCAAAATCAGAAATGGCAATAACCCAAGTACGTGAGCGCGGTGCTCAGTAAACAGCAGTAGACCAGCAATTGCAAGAAATCCATAAAACACCCATTTCCCTCTGGAAAGATGTTTTGCTTCGTGTTCAGTAGTCATAATTACCTCCTATTTAGTACGGTCACTTTTATGTTTACTACAGCTTTTTTACCAATGATTACTTAATAACACTTGAAACTACATTCAATTTACCTATCATTCCTGCCTCTGAATGGCCTGGCTGCAAACAAGCAAAGTCGAAGTGACCAGACTTATTGAATGTCCATAAGATTTCTCCAATGCTATTTGGCTTAATACGAACCATATTCGGATCATCGTGCTGCATATCAGGCATTTTTCTCATCATTTCAGCATGTTCTTTAAGATCTTTAAGTGTACCAATCACCATTTCATGCAGAATTTTTCCTTGATTGTTAATAATGAATTTGACAGTCTCGCCCTGTTTAATGGTTAAGCTGTCTGGTGTAAAACGCATATTGTCAGTCATGCTAAGTTTAATGGTACGAGTCACTTTAGCTGGATCGCCAGCCATCCCATAGGCAGTTTGCTCTTTATCAGTATGACTATGTTGTTCATGCGCTTCAGGTTTAATCTCAAACCTTACAGTACTGGCAGGTTTGCCTGCAAAAGTGACTATAGCAATGACTTTGGTTCCGTCTTTAGCGTCGAATCTACCTTTAGCTTCTAGCTTGTTTTCGCCAGAAGGGGTAAGGTTAGCCTCGGTTTTATTGCTGCCTGTCAGCATAGTGACTTTGGCTGTGGCAGATTTAGTGTCAACTGCTTTGCCGTGGTCTTCTACATAGAGAGTCACAGTGTCAGGCTTTGCAACCAACTCATAATCAATGTCTTTGACTATGGCTACTACACCACCATGTTTAGGTTCTACATCACCATGTGCCAGCACTAATGCGGGCAGTCCTAAAATACTTGTTAACGCTAAAATACTTACCGCATGTTTCATAATATTTCCTTTCAATAGCGAACTAAAAGAGTGGCCATTAAATGTTCGCAACGCATAACAGCCAATTAAATTTACATCTGTTGCTTAAAACAGTTCTTTCTCACCAGATTGAATCAGTGCTTCCAGCGGTTTTTTACCCACTAACCAAAACATCGCTGGCGTTAGATAAGTGTCCAGCAAGGTCGAGCTAATCAACCCTGAGAAAATAACCACAGCCACAGGATGCAATATCTCAGTGCCTGGCATCTCAGCTTCCAACAACAAAGGAGCAAGCGCAAATGCAGCCACCAATGCGGTCATGAGTACAGGTGTGAGTCGCTCTAACGAGCCTCGAACAATCATTTTTTGATTAAAGGATTCACCTTCGTATGCACACAGGTTGATGTAATGGCTGACCTTCAATATACCATTACGGATGCTGATACCTGCCAGAGTGATAAAGCCGACAATCGCAGCAACAGATAGAGGCTGACCGGATAGCCATAATCCAATCACGCTACCCACTAAAGCCAATGGAATATTGGCCATTATCATCAATGCCAATACAGAAGATTGATACCGACTAAACAGAATCATGAATATGAGCGCTAGCGAGCCAATTGAAAGCAGCCCAATCGTACGACTTGCTTCTTCCTGTGCCTCGAATTGGCCACCCATGGTGATGTAATAGCCTTGTGGTAATTTAGCCTCAGCCACTACTTTACGAATGTCTTTAACCACATCAGACAGTGCTCGCCCTTGGGTATTAGCTGATAGCACGATACGGCGTTTACCATCATCACGGCTAATCTGATTAGGTCCGTCTGACTCATCAACGCTCGCAAGTAATGACAGAGGTACGCGTCCTGTAGGCGTATCAATCATAATTTGCCGTAAGCCATCTACAGTGCGCGACGTTTCAGGTAAACGTAACACCAAATTAAAGCGTCGATTGCCTTCAACCACTTGAGTGACTTGCTCCCCGTCAATCAAGGTTTGTAGCGTTTGTAGCAATTCTGAAGGTGACATTCCATATTGCGCGGCCTTATCGTAATCAATCCGAATCTTGACTTGTGGCGTCAGGACTTGCTTTTCAATATCAAGATCAGCCAAGCCAGGTATTGTGGCCAGACTGGTTTTTAATATGGCGGCTTGACCACGTAATGTGTCTAAGTCATCACCAAATATCTTAATGGCGATTTGCGCTCGTACGCCCGATAGAATATGGTCTATACGATGTGAAATTGGCTGACCGATACTCAGTGACACAGGCAAAGGCGCGAGTAACTTACGCATATCAGCATAAACTTCAGCCGTGGTACGAGATGAATGTTTAAGCTTCACATCTAACTCACTGGCATGTACACCTTCAGCATGTTCATCCAGCTCCGCACGGCCAGAACGACGACCTACATCAGTCACCTCTGGTATTTTGAGTAATAACAGTTCAGCCTGCTTAACTAGCTGGACTGATTGTGTTAGGGTCGTACCAGGGTTCAGACGTAAACCAACCACCGCTGTACCTTCATTGAATGGCGGCAAGAATGTTTTGGAAAAGAATGACACTGATGAAACAGCTAACACGACAGCAATTACACCTGCCATTAAAAATGGTTTGGGATGATTCAGTACCCAAGTTAAGCTTTTGCTATAACCCGCTTTAATGTGTTGTAATAATCTGGTATCGCCATGGCCAAGTTGCTTCATATTGGGCAGTAAATAAAGCGCCATCACTGGGGTAAGCGTCACAGAAACAATCATGCTAACCAGTAAGGCTACAATGTAACCTATCGCCAATGGCAACATCAGACGGCCTTCCATGCCTGGCAAGAAGAATATAGGTAATAAAACCAGCACCACAATCATCGTGGCGTAAAGAATGGCAGACCTCACTTCTAAGGTCGCTTTGGCAATCAAGGCAATCGGATTCATGCATACTGCTTCACCTTGATCTAACTTTAGTCGTCTTAATACGTTCTCGACACCTACTACTGCATCATCGACCAGTTCACCAATTGCAATTGTTAAGCCGCCCAATGTCATGGTATTAATCGACATCCCAAAATACTTGAACACCAGTATCGTGGTGAGTAATGAAACGGGGATTGCCGTAATAGAAATTAAAGTGGTACGCCAATTGGCAAGAAACAGATACAAAATCACCATAACCACCACCGATGCAGCCATTAACTTTCCTTGTAGCGTGTTAATGGATGATTCAATAAACGTTGCCTGACGCATGGTGATATGCGGCTTCTCAATCCCAATTGGTAAAGATTTTTGTAAATCAACTAGTGCAGATTCAATTGACTTAGTAAGCTTGACTGTATCGGCATCTGGCTGTTTTTGTATACTTAAAATTACGGCTGGATTACCGTTATAGCCACCATCACCACGTTTTATCGCAGCAGCAAAGGTAACTTCTGCAACTTGTTTAAGTAAGATGGACTGACCATTTTTAGTGGCAATCGCCAAACCTTTTAAATCCTCTAATCTTGAAGTGCGGCCAATATTGCGGATAAGATATTCGCGGCCATTCAGCTCCATAAAACCACCGCTGGTGTTGGATGAAAAGTTCTTTAATACCTTTTCTAACTGGTCTAACGTAATGCCTAATTGTGCCATTTGTGCAGTATTCGGCTGCACTTGAAATTGCCTAACCTCACCACCGATAGGAATAACTTGTGCAATCCCTGGGATAGCTAATAGACGCGGACGCAATACCCAATCTGCATATTCACGCACTTGCATCGGTGTGATTTTGGAAGCGTCGATTGGTAAAGCAAGTAACATTATCTCGCCCATAATCGAGGTTACTGGCCCCATGGTGGCAGAGGCATTGGGTGGCAATTGCTCTTTCACCAATACTAATCGCTCACTTACGACCTGACGGGCACGATAAATATCAACATCCCAATCAAAGGTGACGTAAATAAACGACAGGCCTGCACTGGATACCGAACGTACATTTAACACGCCTGGCACGCCATTCATGGTGGTCTCTAGCGGGTAGGTAATAAGCTGCTCAACCTCTTCAGGTGCCATACCGCCTGCTTCAGTAATGATGGTGACAGTGGGGCGGTTGAGGTTAGGAAATACATCTACGGGTAATTTGGTGAGTGAGAACCCACCAATTACCATCATGACGACCGCAATCGCCAGAATGATCAGGCGATTGCGTAAGCTAGCATTGACAAGGAAATTGAACATGTCTTATCTCACCTGATTCAACAAGGATGCGCCTTGCACCACGATGCGATCGCCATCTTTCAGGCCGTCAGTGACAGTAACATTGGCACCATCCAGTGCGACAAAATGCACTACTTTGGCAATAAAGTTTTCAGGTTCGCCATGCACCCAAACAACATCCTGATTACTGGCATTTTTAACGACCGCTAAGGCTGGAATCGGTATTCCTTCGATTTTAGTATTCGTTTGCACTAATACTTTGACAGGCTGACCTACTGATAAGAAGGTTGGCTTGTCACTAGGCTTTATCTTGAATTGGATAGGTATCGCTTGTTCACGCAATAAGCCACCTGCACCGATGAATTCTAGGCTGATTGCATTACCTGCGGTAGTGCTGGCATTTGCTGTTGCAATATTACTGGCTAATTGAGTGTCATAGGCTAAGGCTTCAATCCGTAATTTACTTGTATCCACAATTTCAAATAACACTTCACGCGCATCCACCACTTGACCAGATACAGCATTAACACTTGCGATTACTCCAGAAGCTGGTGCGAACAGCGACTCTGTCGAAGATAAACTTGCACCGACAGTCGAGAGTCGTTCCGTAAGGCTTTGCAATTCATAACGGACAGATTCAATGTCTTTTTGTGGAATCGTACCTTCGAGCTGTTGTAAACGGGCTAGACGCTTCTCAGCTACCGCCTTGTTGGCACGTAATTCAGAAGCTTGAGCTGATTGATTGGCACGATCAATTGGGTTGGTGGCAGGCTTCACATATGCCAATAACTCACCTTTTTGTACCTTCTGACCTAATGACGGCAAGCCTTTTGGCCCAGCTTCTAAACGACCTGACAGCGTAGGCTGTACACGACCACTGGCATTAGGGTCTGCAATCACCTTGCCTGACAACTCGAACGTTTGCGGTGAGTCCTTTTGCTCGGCTACAATCGTGCGAACAGCGAGCTGCCTTTGCGATGGCTTGGGTAGCAAAACGCTGCCATTAGGCAATCGTTGCGGACTATTTCCGACCGCTACAGCAGGTGCTGCTGTGTCATGATTTTCGTCACCATGCGCTAACGCTAGGCTAGGTAATGCCAGTAAGCAACCGCCGAGTAATAAGTGTTTAATATTATTTTTCATTTGAACATTCCTACTTTTTGACGGCGGCGTTGACGAATGGCGAATCTTGCTATCAGCGCTAGAATAGCCAATACGGTTAAACCGCCAAACAGCCACTTGTTAGCAAATGGTGACACCGCATTATGGGCATCATCGGCATGTGCATCAGCGACGACTAAATTGCCCGCTAACAAATCACTATCACTACCCGCAGTAATAGTAAAGGTGACAGGAATCTCAGTTGGTATTGCAAAGGCTTTAGCTACTACGCGGTAAGTACCATCTGGATTGGCGGTGGCGATAAGTTTTTCTGAACCAGTTTCTACTTCGATATTGGCATCAGTGACTGGATCGTTATCTACATAACGATCAAGGTATAAGGTCATTGCACCATTTTCGACAATTCCGACTAATTCAAATAAGTCTGAGTACACAGCAATGCGTGGCGCACCTCCTACTGCAACGCTGGCAGGGGCGGCACCATGATCGTCATCACCATGTGCTTGCGCGAGTACACTAAAAAGGTACAACGACATACTCACGGCTATTAAGGTTGAAACTACCTTCATGGCAACACTCCTAATGCTTGATTAACTTTTGAGATGGCGCGTCCTGTTTCTAGGCGCGCTTTGATTAAATTACGCTCAGCTTCAAAGCGCGCTGCTTCAGCTAATAGTCGTGTAGGAAGATCTGATTCACCCAAGTTGAATGAACGATCTAGTAACTGCTGGGTATCCATAGCAGTATTAAAGCGTAACTCAGCAATTGCTGCAGTAGCTTTTGCCTGTTCAAGTTCAAAGTTTGCGCTGGCAATTTCAGCCTCGATACGTGCAGTTTCCAACCCTTGCTCAGCGTCTGCCTCTGCCTGTTCAGCTTGTACAGAGGCTAATCGTTGCTGGTTGATTGCATCACTTGAAAAAGGTATTTTGAACTTTAGTGACACACTATTGTTATAAGGGTCATTTGAAAAATCTTTCTGATGAGTAACGCCAAGGGACAATTCAGGTGAGTCTCTTGGTGTAGAACGCATCAAATCCAAACGCTTCTGGGCCAGCACTAATGATTGAGCCGCCAGTTTTTGCGGATGATTTTCTGATGGCTGCTGATTAACTGATTCAGTTTCTTGAGGTATGGTCGCTAAACCAGTAAGCGCTGTAAATTGTTGCATAGCCCTGAATGCTTGCGCTTCAGCAGACTTTAAGGCGATGCTGGCCGTCTGTAACTCTACATAGACACGATTGGCATCCACTCTAGCTAAATTGACCTATGCTGTCAATCAAAGAGTCGAACGGGTTAAGCCGCAAGCAATTTTTTATAGTATTGCTGCGTAAAAGTAGCAGGCGATAAATATCCTAATCTTGCCTGCTTTCTTTGTCTGTTATAGAACACCTCAACATATTCTGTAATTTCTTGTATAGCTTGTTGCCGCGTGGCGAATTGCTTGTGATATACAAGCTCATTCTTTAACGTTCCCCAGAAGCTTTCCATAGGTGCGTTATCCCAACAGTCACCTTTACGGCTCATTGAAACCGTCATACCAAATTGGGTGAGTAGCTTTTGATAGTCATGGGCACAATATTGGCTGCCGCGATCTGAATGCAACACCAACCCTTTAGCTGGACGTTTGTTAGCTACAGCCCTAAATAAGGCCTGAGCTACCAGCGATTGCGTCATGCGCTCATTCATGGCATAGCCAACCAACTCTCCACTGCATAAATCTTTAATGCCCGCTAAATACAACCAACCTTCATTCGTTGAAACGTAGGTGATATCACTCACCCAAGCCTTATTGGGCGAACTGACGTTAAATGCTCTAGCCAATATATTGTTGGCGACTGGAAACTTGTGATTGGAGTTGGTCGTCACTTTGAATTTACGACGTTGTTTGCATCGCAAATTAAGCTTCTTACGTAACATACGCACCTGGTATGGGGTAATGTGTATGCCGTGATCTACCATGTCGCTATGCAAGCGTTCTGCACCATAAGTTTCTCGCGTGCGTTGGTGCGCAGCTAATACTTCTATTTCCAATCGTGCATTCTCTAGTTTCCGTGACGAAGGCGGTCTAATTGCCCAAGCATGAAAGCCACTCTCAGAAACTTCTAAAGTACGACACATGAGTACAACTGGGTAAAATCCACGCATACTTCTAATCTGCTCGTATCTCACCGTGAGGTCTTGGCGAAATACGTTGCACACTTTTTTATAAAATCACGCTCCATTTTAACTTCAGCTAATTCACGTTTTACTCGTGAAAGCTCAAGCTCTAATTCTGACAGTGGTTTTTGATGTTTGCCGACTGTAGAGAGTTCGCCTTTTTTATCCGCAGTAACCCAAGATAGTAATGTAGTTTTAGGCAGCGACAAACGCTTTGCTGTTTCAACTAGGGTTAAATTGCTTTCATTAAATGACTTAACTGCTTGCTCTCTAAATTCAGGGCTATATTGCGCCTTGGGTATCTTATTCATTTGAGTGACTCCGTTTCTTTCATGCATTTTACGAAATGTTCGACTCTTTGAATATCAGCTTAGCTCA
>LNFM01003379.1_pt1 | contig 37564 bp, 37 predicted proteins | sample 596031 | NCBI WGS metagenome assembly LNFM01 (sample SAMN04254537, study PRJNA301005) | activated carbon metagenome | isolation source: dual media filters at the Ann Arbor, Michigan drinking water treatment plant | place: USA: Ann Arbor | reverse complement strand
GCGGCTGGCCCAGCGCGTTCATGTTGCTGCGGCGGAAGAAGAAGGTCTGCACGTCCATCTGCTGGATGTGGAACTCGTTCTTCACGATGCGCTGGCGCACCCACTGGTGGCTGGGGTTGAAGCGGCGCGTGTGGCCGCACATCGCCACCAGGCCGGTGTCTTTCGCGCGCTGCACCACGGCCTGGCCGTCCTTCAGCACGTCACACAGCGGTATCTCCACCTGCACGTGTTTGCCCGCCCCCAGGCAGGCCAGCGTCTGGCTGGCGTGCATCTGTGTCGGCGTGACGAGGATCACCGCGTCCACCTCGCGGATGGCCAGGCTGTCTTCGAGCCTGGTGCTGACGTGCGGGATGCCGTACCGGCTGGCCACTTCCTGCGTCTTGGCGAGGTCGCGGCTGATCAGCGAGACCACCTCGACCTCCGGAATCAGCTTCATTGCATCGAGGTGCTTGATGCCGAAGGCGCCGGCACCGGCCAGGGCCACCTTGATCGTCATGTGTGGTTCTCCAGGATGAGATGGCCCACGGCGGTGTTCGACGCGGGCACGTGATAGAAGCGGTGGCGCACCGTGGGCGGCAGCGCGCTCATGGCGCCGCGCGCGATCAGCCACATCACGAGTTCGATGCCTTCGCTGCCGGCTTCCCGCACGTAGTCGATGTGCGGCACCGCGGCCAAGGCCTCGGGTTCGCTGATCAGGCGGTCGAGAAAGCGCCGGTCCCACTCGGCGTTGATGAGCCCGGCGCGCGGGCCCTGCAGCTGGTGGCTCATGCCGCCGGTGCCCCAGATCTGCACCTTCAGCGGCTGGTCGAAGCTCTGCACCGCGCGGGCGATGGCGCGGCCCAGCTGGAAGCAGCGGCGGCCACTGGGCACGGGGTACTGCACCACGTTCACGGCGAAGGGGATCACCGGGCAGGGCCAGGCGCCGGTGACCGGGTCTTGCGCATCGCACATCAGGCTCAGCGGCACCGTCAGGCCGTGGTCGACGTCCATCTTGTTGACGATGGTGAGGTCGAAGTCGTCCTGGATCACGCTCTGCGCGATGTGCGCGGCCAGCTCGGGGTGGCCCATCACCTTGGGCACCGGGCGCGGGCCCCAGCCTTCGTCGGCCGGTGCGTATTCGGCCGCGGTGCCGATGGCGAAGGTGGGAATCATGTCCAGGCTGAAGGCCGTGGCGTGGTCGTTGAAGACCAGGAAGATGACGTCGGGCCGGTTGTCCTTCAGCCACTGCCGGCTGAACTCGTAGCCGGCGAACACCGGCTTCCAGTACGGTTCCTGCGTCTTGCCCAGGTCCAGCGCCGCGCCGATGGCGGGCACGTGGCTGGTGTAGACCGATGCGGTGATCCTGGCCATGGCTAGAACCCCGGCTTCTCGGCGCTGCCCTGGGGCTGGCGGTGCGGCTGCGCCGTGCCGCCTTCACCGAGGACACGGTTGCCTTCCACGCTGCGGCCGCCAGCGATCATCATCTCGCGGTACTCGTCTTCGGTCATGCCGGTCATGCTGCCGGCCATCTGCTGGAAACTCTTGCCGTGCGTGGCACCCAGCTTGGCCAGGAAATAGATGTTGCCGCCCTCGGCGATGCAGCGGTTCAGGTCGCGTGCCAGCACGGCCTGCTTCTGCGCTTCGCTCATCGGCCACTCGTCCAGATAGGCGCGCGGGTCGGCCAGGAAACGCTGGCGGTTGGCGGCCTGCATCAGGCTCATGCAGAACTGGTTCAGGTGGTAGCCCTTGCGGCTCTGTTCGGCATCGAAGATGGTGGTGCCGGGCACATCGAGATAAGGTTTGTCGAGGCTCATGCCGTTTCCTCGGGCCAGTACAGGCGCATCGGGTTGTGAACCAGCAACTGGCGCTGCAGTTCCGCGCTGACCGCGATGTGCGGGATGAAGTCCACCAGCAGGCCGTCATCGGGCATGTGGTCTTTCAGGTTCGGGTGCGGCCAGTCGGTGCCCCACAGCACGCGGTCGGGAAAGCTCTCGACGATGCGGCGCGCAAAGGGCACCACGTCACGGTAGGGCGCCTGCTCGCCCTGCAGTGCACGCGGCCCCGCGACCGAAAGCCGCTCGGGGCAGCTGACCTTGCTCCAGACGTTGTCGTGTTCTCGCATGAACTTCTGGAACAGCGCGAACTGCGGCCCGTCCACCGGCAGGCTCACGTCGGGGCGGCCCATGTGGTCGACCACCACGGTGGTGGGCAGCGCGGTGAAGAAGTCCCACAGCTCGGGCAGGTCCACGGCCTCGAAATAGATCACGACATGCCAGCCCAGGGCCTTGATGCGGCCGGCGATTTCCAGCAGCTCGTCCTTCGGCGTGAAGTCGACCAGGCGCTTGACGAAATTGAAGCGCACGCCGCGCACGCCGGCCGCGTGCAGGTCTTCGAGCTCGCGGTCGCTGACGCTGCGCTTGACGGTGGCGACACCGCGCGCCCGGCCGCCGCTGCTGCGGCAGGCATCGACCATGGCGCCGTTGTCGGCGCCGTGGCAGGTGGCCTGCACGACCACGTTGCGCGCAAAACCCAGGTGGTCGCGCAGTGCGAACAGCTGCGTCTTGCTGGCATCGCAGGGCGTGTATTTGCGCTCGGGGGCGTAGGGGAATTCGGCGCCGGGGCCGAAGACATGGCAATGCGCGTCCACGCTGCCCGGCGGCAGCTGGAAGCGCGGTTTGGACGGGCCGGCGTACCAGTCCAGCCAGCCGGGGGTCTTGGTGAATGTGCTCATGTGGGCCAGGGACGACGATCAAGTTTCCCGCTGCGGAACCGGCTTTGCCGGGCCGCTGGCGGACGGCCCCCTCGGGGGGTAGCGAGCGCCAGCGAGCTTGGGGGCTTCATAACGGCAGGCCGGCGTACTGTTCGGCCAAGGCGGCCTGGGCAAAACGCGAGCTCTTCAGATAGTCGAGTTCGTACTCCTGCGCCTTCTGGTCGAACTCGCTGAAATGCGGGAAGCGGTGCAGCAGGTTGGTGAGGTACCAGCTCGTGCGCACGCTGCTCCAGACACGGCGCAAGGCCATCGCGCTGTAGCTGTTCAGCAGCGTGTCGTCGCCCTTGCCGTACCAGCGAGACAGCGCGCGCGCGAGGTAGTAGACGTCGCTCACCGCCAGATTCAGGCCCTTGGCACCGGTGGGCGGCACGATGTGCGCGGCGTCGCCACACAGGTAAAGCGCGCCATAGCGCATGGGCTCGCTGACGAAGCTGCGCAGCGGCGCGATGCTCTTCTCGATGCTCGGGCCCTCGGTGATCTGGGCCGCCAGGTCCTGCGGGAAGCGGGCCTTCAGTTCGCGCCAGAAACGATCGTCGGGCCAGGCCTCGACGGTGTCGTCCAGCGGCACCTGGAGGTAGTAGCGTGACAGCTGCTCGTTGCGGTAACTGGCCAGTGCAAAACCACGCGGGTGGTTCACGTAGGTGATGTCGGCCATGGGCTTGACGCGTGCCATCACGCCCAGCCAGCCGAAGGGGTAGACCTTCTCGTACTCCTTGCGCACGCCTTCCGGGATGCTGCGGCGCGACACGCCGTGAAAACCGTCGCAGCCGGCGATGAATTCGCAGTCCACACGCTGCGGCTCGCCGTGGCGCGTGAAGCTGGCCCACGGTTGCGCGCCGGGGCTGCCGTCGAAGCCGTGCAGCACCACGTCCTGCACTTCGGTCAGCACGGTCTGGCCGCGCCGGTCGGCCGCGGCGTAGAGGTCTTCCTGGATCGAGGTCTGGCCGTAGACCATGAAACGCCGGCCCAGGGTGCTGGCGGTGTCCACCAGGAAGCTGTCACGGCCCGCCCACGCGATGCGCATGCCATCGTGCGCATGGCCTTCGCGGTCCATGCGCTCGGCCAGGCCGTTGGCGCGCAGCACATCCACCGTGGTGCTTTCCAGCACGCCGGCGCGGATGCGCGAGAGCACGTACTCGCGCGTCTGGCGTTCCAGCACGATGCTCTCGACGCCGTGGCGGTGCAGGATTTCCGCGAGCAGCAGGCCGGCCGGGCCGCTGCCGATGATGAGCACCTGGGTCTTCATGCAAGGTCCTCGTGGGGCGGTGCGGTGGCGTCGGCCACCCGGGCGGCCGCCAGCACACGGTCGGCTTCCACACGCCAGTCGGCACTGCGGGCGAAAGCCGCGCCACCGCGCGGACCGAAGGCGCCCGCGTCGGCCAGGTCGGCGATGTGGGCCTGGCGCTCGGCGGTGCCGGCGGCGCTGTGCGGCACCAGGCCGGCTTCGCGCACGGTGACGGCCACTTCGCGCACCTCTTCGGAACGCCTGCGGCCATGTTCGATGACGCGCTGGAAAAAGTAGCTGGCCTGCTTTTCCCAGTCGATGCCGGGAAAGGTCTCGCGCAGCGAGGCGATGACCGCGTCTTCCACGCCGTAGTGACGCGCGGTGGTGAAGCTCTCGATGACCATCGCCTCCAGGCCCTTGATCATCACGCTGCGGCACATCTTGGTTGCGCTGGCCACGCCGAGTTGCTCGCTGTGCACCCTGGCGGCAAAGCCCAGCTCATCGAGCAGCGGCTTCAGCGCCGCGGCATCGGGGCCGCCCAGCAGCAGCGGCACGCGGATGCGGTAGGGCGGCACGCTGGTCATCACCGCGCCTTCCACATAGCGGCCGCCGGCGGCGTTCACGCGCGCGGCGGCGCTGGTCTTGGCGCCGGGGCTGGCGCTGTTGAAGTCGAGGAAAAAGGCCTGCGCGGCGAGGGCTGGTGCGCAGGCCTCGGCCACCGCGACGGCCTGGCTGGCGGTGACGGCGCTGACCACCAGCCCCGCACCTTGCACGGCCTGCGCGTGCGTACCGGCCAGCGCCACGCCGTGGGCCGCGGCGTGCTCGCGCATTGCGGCACCGGCGGCGGCATGCAGCTTCAGGTCGAAGACGCACACGCCGTGCCCGGCCGCGCGCAGGTCTTCGGCCAGGATGCGCCCGACCTCGCCGTAGCCGATGAGGGCGATCAGAGCGACGGGCATGGCGGGCTTCAGTCGATGTAGCGCAAGCCGGCCTGGGCCAGCGGTTCGCGCATCTTGTACATGTCCAGGCCCAGCACGCCGCTGGCCAGCTTGGCGCGCTTCTCGCCTTCCAGGGCTTCACGCGCGGTGGCGGCGGCCAGCGTCTTCTCGGCCATCGCGCGCGGCACGCACACCACGCCGTCGTCGTCGGCCACGACCACGTCGCCCGGGTGCACCAGCGCGCCGGCGCAGACCACAGGGATGTTCACGCTGCCCAGCGTGGCCTTGATGGTGCCCTTGGCGCTGATGGCACGGCTCCACACCGGGAAGCGCATCTCGGTGAGCGTCTTCACGTCGCGCACGCCGGCGTCGATGACCAGCGCCCGCGCGCCGCGCGCCTGGAAGGAGGTCGCCAGCAGGTCGCCGAAATAGCCGTCGGTGCAGGGCGCGGTGAGGGCGGCGATGACGATGTCGCCGGGCTGTATCTGCTCGGCCACGACATGCATCATCCAGTTGTCGCCCGGGTGCAGCAGCACCGTCACGGCGGTGCCGCCGAGCTGCGCGCCGCTGTAGATGGGCCGCATGCCGGTGTGCATCAGGCCGACGCGGCCCATGGCCTCGTGCACGGTGGCGCTGCCGAACCCGGCGAGCTGGTCGGCGATGTGCGCCGGGGTGCGCGTGATGTTGCGGTAGACGACGCCCAGTTCGTACATGCTCAGATCCCCTTCTTCTTCAGCGCAGCGTCCAGCCGCGGGTAGACACGCCGTGCGTTGCCTTCGTAGATCTGGTGCTTCTGCGCCGCGCTGAGCTGCGTGCTGGCCTCGATGTAGCGCTTGGTGTCGTCGAAGTAGAAGCCGGTCTCGGGGTCGATGCCGCGCACGGCGCCGATCATCTCGCTGGCGAAGAGCACGTTGTCCACCGGGATGACCTTGGTCAGCAGGTCGATGCCGGGCTGGTGGTAGACGCAGGTGTCGAAGAAGATGTTCTTCATCAGGTGCTCGCTGAGCAGGGGCTTCTTCAGCTCCTGCGCCAGGCCGCGGTAGCGCCCCCAGTGGTAGGGCACGGCGCCACCGCCGTGCGGGATGACGAAGCGCAAGCTCGGGAAGTCCTTGAACAGGTCGCCCTGCAGGCACTGCATGAAGGCCGTGGTGTCGGCGTTGATGTAGTGCGCGCCGGTGGCGTGGAAGCAATGGATCATCGCCGGCACGTCGTACTCCACCATCTTCTCGTAGATGGGGTACCAGTGGCGGTGCGTCAGCGGCGGGCTGGTCCAGTGGCCGCCGCCCGGGTCGGGGTTGAGGTTGATGGCGACGTTGCCGTACTGCTCCACGCACTTCACGAATTCAGGGATGCAGCTGGCCGGGTCCACGCCGGGGCTCTGCGGCAGCATCGCCGCGGGGATGAAGTGATCGGGGAAGAGCTGGCTGACACGGAAACACAGCTCGTTGCAGATGGCGGCCCAGCTGGCGCTGACCTGGAAGTCGCCGATGTGGTGGGCCATGAAGCTGGCGCGCGGGCTGAAGATGGTGAGGTCGCTGCCGCGCTCTTGCATCTTGGCCAGCTGGTTGGTCGCGATGCTCTCGCGCAGCTCGTCGTCGCTGATCCTCAGGTCGGCCACCCTCGGCATCAGCGCCGGGTCCTGGATGCCCGCGATCTGCGCGTTGCGCCAGTCTTCCAGCGCCTTGGGCGCGGTGGTGTAGTGGCCGTGGATGTCGATGATCATGCGGGTGTCCTTGCGCGTTTCAGTCGGCCGGCGCCATGCCGTGGCGCCGCTTCACTTCAGCGGCGGCGGCTGTGTTCAGGTAGCGCAGCCAGGCCTGCACCGCGTCGCCGTGGGGCGTGTGCAGCCCGGGCGCGGCCGAGAAGGTGGTGATGCAGGCGGCGTCTTCGGGCAGCGTGCCCACCACGGTGATGCCGGGCAGCGCCAGCAGTTCGCTCAGCTGCTGGAAACCCAGCGCCGCTTCGCCGCGCGCCACCAGCGTGCCCACCGGCACGCCGGGTGGGGCCTGCACCAGGCGCGGCTTCAAGACATCGGCCAGGCCCCAGGCCTCGAACATCGCCAGCAGGAAGCTGCCGCTGGGGCCGGTGGACACGCTCAGGCTGGGCGCGGCCAGCACGGCAGCGCGCAGGGCCGCAGCGCTGCCGATGTCGGGCACCGGCGCGCCCGCGCGCACGGCCACGGCCACCGGTGAACGCACCAGGTCCACGCGGCTGCCGGCGGGCAGGTGGCCGGCGGCGATGAGCTTGTCGATGGCGTCGCTGGCCAGCACCACCACGTCGAAGGCCTCGCCCGCAGCCACACGCTTGGCGGCGTCCACGCCGCCCACGGCTTGCATCTGCACCTGCAGGCCGGTGTCGCGCGCGCAGGCGGCCGTCAGCTCGGCCAGCAGTGCGCGCGTGGCCATCGAAGAGATGCCGCTCAGGATGAGACTCATGTGCGGGCGATTCTTGACCAGCGGCTGCCATGCATCAACGCGATTTCGGTACTAACTGTTAGGCCGAAAACGCATAACAGCGCGACCGCGACCCTAAGATGAGCGCATGGACTTCAAGCAGCTGCAGACCTTCGTCACCGTCGCCGACCTGGGCAGCTTCACGCGCGCGGCCAGCGTGCTGGGCGTGGCGCAGCCTGCGCTCAGCCGCCAGGTGCGCGCGCTGGAGGTGGCCCTGCGCCAGCCGCTGTTCGAACGCAATGGTCGCGGCGTCACGCTCACCGCCGCCGGGCAACACCTGCTGGGCCATGGCCGCGGCATCCTGCAGCAGGTGGAACGTGCGCTGCACGACCTGGAAGACCAGCGCGGCGCGGCCTCGGGCCTGCTGAGCATCGGGCTGCCGCCCAGCGTCAGCCGCACCCTCACGGCGCCGCTGGTGGACGCGTTCCGCGCACGGTTCCCGCGCGCCACGCTCACCGTGGTGGAAGGCCTGTCGACCTATGCGCTGGAATGGCTGGCGCAGGGGCGCATCGACTGCGCCGTGGTCTACAACGCCACGCCGGCGGCGGCCTTCGACCTGCAGCTGGTGATGGAAGAACAGCTCTTCCTGGTGTCGGCGCGGCCTGCCGGCAAGCGCCAGACCGCGCTGTTGGGCCGGCCCTTGACGCTGGCCGAACTGGCCACGCACGAACTCGTCATTCCGAGCCGGCCGCACGCCATGCGCATGCGGCTGGAGACGGTGCTGGCCGAAGCCGGCCTGAAGCCGCGTGTGGGGCTGGAGATCGACAGCGTGCCGGCGATGCTGGACCTGGTGGAGCGCCACCCGCTGCACGCGGTGCTGGCCATCAACGCCATCCGTGGCAGCGGTCGCGAAGCGTTCTTCCGCGCCCGCCCCATCGTGGCCGGGGCCGGCTTGCCGCCATTGGCGGCCACGCTGTGGATCGCCACCTCGGCCCAGCGCCCGCGGGGCCCCTTGCTCGAACAAGCCGTGCCGCTGCTGGCGCAGCAGTTGCACGAACGTTTGGACATGGCAGACTCATCGCCAGCGCCGCCGGCCCGGCCCTGACAGCCTGCCGCCCGGGCGCCTGAGCCTTCGTGAGCAGGCCTTCTGCCGCCGCGGCCATCAGCGCCGGCCGGTTTCCTGCCCTTCGGTCTTTTTGCTCTGTCAGGCGCCGTTCCCCTGCACCCTCGCGACAAGGACATCCATGCCCGCCTTCCGCCCCGCCCTGCTCCGCCTGACCGCCACGCTGCTGAGCGCCGCCGCCCTGCTTGCTGCTGCGCCGGCGCGGGCCGAGAACCATGCACTGATCATGTGGATCGGCGACTACGGCGACCCTCGCAACAACCTGCCCGGCATCGACGTGGACGCCAGCAACGCCCGCAAGATCGCCGCCGCCATGGGCGTGCCGGCGCAGAACATCACCGAGCTGGCCAATGCCAACCTCACCAAGGCCAACATGGCCAGTTCGCTGGTGGCGCTGCACAGACGCATCGGCGAAGGCGACAAGGTCTTCATCTACTACTCGGGCCACGGCGGCCAGCTGCCCAGCCGCGGCAGCCAGGCGCGCTGCACCGAGGCCCTGGTGGCGCGCGACGGCCTGTTCCTGGACAGCGACATGCAGCAGGTGCTCACCGCGCTGGGCAACAAGGCCAGCCAGGTGGTGATGATGAACGACAGCTGCTTCTCCGGCGGCGCCGCCACGCGCAGCCTGACGGCCCCGGACCCCGACCTGGTGGGCAAATTCCTGCCCCCGGAAGCCAAGACCAACACCGCGGTGACGGATGGTTATGCCTGCGGCGACCCCACCAACACCACCAGGATGGCGCGCAGCCTCAGCGCCATGGCCAAGGACAACCGCGGCCCGCAGGTGCTCTACATCGCAGCGTCCAACGACACCCAGGTCTCCTACGCCACCAGCAAGGGCAGCCTGGGCACCCTGGCCTGGGCCGCGTGCATGGGGGCCGCCCAGGCCGACACCGACCGCAGCGGCCGCATCAACGGCGAAGAACTGCGCGCCTGCGCACAAGACCTGATAGACCGTCGCGGCACGCGGCAGACCATCACGCTGCAGGGCAATGCCAAGCTGCCGCTGTCGTTTGTGCAGACCGCGGCCGTGGTGGCGGCCACGCCGGCCCCAGCACCAGCACCAGCACCAGCACCAGCACCAGCACCCCAAGCCGTCGCGACGGCTGCTGCGGCCGCGCCCGTGAATGCCGCGCTGGCCCTGGCCGACCTGCACGCGGCCGCCGACCGCAGCATGGCGGTGAACCTGACGCTGGCGCGCAGCAGCCTGCGCATCGGCAAGGACCTGCTCGACTTTTCCGTGGCCACCAGCCGCGCCGGTTATCTCTATCTGCTGCAGGTGGGCAGCGACGGCAAGACCTTCAACCTGCTGTTCCCGAACAAGATCGACAGCAACAACTTCCTGCCCGCCGGCACACACCGGTTTCCGCGCGAGACCTGGCGCCTGCGCGCCGGCGGCCCGGCCGGCACCAGCCACTTGCTGGCCATCGTCTCGCCGACCAAGAAGGACCTGTCGCGCAGCATGGACCTGACGGCCGTCTTCCCGTCCAGCGCCGCCACGCAAGGCAGCACACGCACGCTGGTCGTGGAGGCCACGGGCGCCGGCCACGGCGGCGACGGCCGATATGGCGCCAGCGAAGTGACGACGGTCCAAGAGATACCGTGATGCGCGGACGCCTGCGCCTCGCCTTCCGGGCCTGGGCCAGGGCCACCTGCGCTGCGTCGCTGGCCAGCGCCAGCCTGGGCGCGGTCGCAGGGCCCGCCGCCACACCGGCCAGCGCCGTGGCCGGCAAGGGCGCCACGCACGACACGACCCACAGCGCCACCCACAGCGCCACCCACATCGCCCGGGACAGCGCCAAGGACAGCGCCACCCCGGCGGCCCTGGCCGACCTGGGCCTGGCCATGCTGCGTGCGGCCGACACGACCAACGCCGTCGCGTCGCCGGTGGCCGTGGCCGTTGCGCTGGGCATGGTGCACGCTGGCGTGTTGGGTGCGGCCGAAGGCGAGATCGAGGCCTTGTTCGGCGGCCGGCCAAACTGGCCAAACTGGCCAATGGGCCCAAGCGGCCAAAACGGCCAAAGCCGCCCAAGCGGCCCAAGCGGCATCAGCCTGCGGCTGCCGGCCTTGCTGCAGCAACTGCAGCCGCCCGCACCACGCGCCGGCACCGGCGCCGAGAACGGCGCACCGCTGCAGTGGGTGATGGCCGGCAGGGTGTGGATGGATGCGGCGCTGGCACCTGCCATCCCTGCGGCCTACACAGAACGCCTGGCCCGGCGCTACGGCGCCGACGCCGCGCGGCTGAGCCTGGGCCACAGCGAAGCCGCCCGGGAACAGATCAACCGCTGGACCGCCGAAAAAACGGCCGGGCGCATCGGCGAACTCATGCCGCCGGGCAGCGTGACGGAAGCCACGCTGCTGACGCTGACGACCGCCCTGCACTTTCGCAGCCCCTGGCAGCAGGCTTTCGACGCCGCGCGCACCGAGCCGCGCAGTTTTCACCTGGCCCAGGGCCAGGCGCGGCCGGTGCCCACCCTGAACGACGAGCGCAATGTCTTGCAGGCCCTGGTGAACGGCACCCTGGTGCTGGCCCTGCCCTTCGCCGATGGCAGCTACACCCTGCTGCTGGCCCAGCCCGCAGAAGACAGCAGCCTCGGCGAACTGCTGCATGGCTTGAACGGGCCCGGGCTGGCGCGCTGGCAGGCGGCGTTGCAGGCCCGGCGCTGCGCCTTGGCGCTGCCGAAGTTGGCACTGGCGCCCAAGGCCGGCGCGCTGCGGCCCGTGCTGCAGAGCCTGGGTGTGAAGACCGTGTTCACTGCCGCCGCCGACCTGCGGCCCATGCTGGGAGCCCAGGCACGGACCGCGCAGCTGGGCGAGATCTTCCACGCCGCCGGCCTGCAGATCGACGAGGCTGGCGGCGAGGCGGTGGTGGCCGCAGCGGCCACGGTGCAGGGCAAGTCGCTCGCACTGCCGGCGCCGCCATGCGCGGTGAACCGCCCCTTCCTGCTGGCCGTGCTGCACAGCGCCACCGGCACGCCGCTGCTGATGGGTCGGGTGGGCGACCCGTCGCTCATCGACTGACGCCGCGGCGGCTGCCGCGATGCTTCAAAGCTTCTTCAGCGCCGCCCGCGCCATGTCGACATAGCGCCCGTTGGGATAGAGGCGCAGGTAGTCCTCGTAGTCGGCCTTGAGCTTGCTGGTGGCTGCCCGGTCCCAGACCTCGAACTCGGCCTGCGGGTTGTTCAGCCCCGGCGACTGTTTGGGCGGCGTGGCCGCCGGTGCTGCGCCGGGCGGTGTGGGCGTGGGCGTGGCCGTTGCTGCCGCGCTGGGCTGGGTGCGCGTGGCCGCGGCGGCGGCCGTGCCTGGCGCCGGTGCCGGGATGGGGGCCGGAACGCTGAACGGCAACGGCGCCGGTGCGGCCGCCGTGCCGGCACCGGGTGGGTAGAAGTAGAAATCGGCCGAGGATTCGTCCACCAAGGACGGGCGCTGCGCGTGGTTCACCGCCGCCGCCGAGCTCTCGACGCTGGTGCGCACGCGCTTGAGCATGTCCGAGGCCGACAGGCCCGACTGGCGGATCTGCTTGATCAGCTCGCGCGTGAACAGGCCGTTGGGCACGGGGTCGTTGTTGCCCAGGCGGTCCAGCGCCTGCTGGCCCTTGGACGCGGCCATGATGATCATCGAGCCCTTGGGCGGCTCGATGCGCCCCAGCGCCGAGCCCCCGGGCAGCGAGCGGCCGGCCACGGTTTCGCGGAAGGGGTCGTCGCGGCAGGCGTCGATGATGACGAGTGAAAAGCGCGCGCGCTGGTTCAGGTCGTCCACCAGCTGTTCCAGCGACAGGCCGTCACGCTGGATGGCGCGCTCGCCGGTGACCTTGATGTCCACGGGCAGCAGGTAGGGGCCCATCTGCGGCGGCTGCGAGCCGTGGCCGCTGAAGAAAAACACCACCTCGTCGCCCTTTTCGATGCGGCGCAGGAAACCATCGAGCTCGTCGTGCAGCTGGTTGCGCGTGGCGTCCAGCACCCTGGTCACCTTGAAGCCGGCGGCTTCCAGCTCTCTGGCCAGCGACTGGGCGTCGTTGCGCGCATTGCGCAGCTTGCTGGCGTTCAGGTAGGCGTCGTTGCCCACCACCATCGCCAGGCGCGCGGCACTGGCGTCGAAGGCCAGACAGGCGGTGGCCAGGGCCAGCGGCAGCAGCCGCAGCAGTGGCACGCCCGGCTTCAGGCGGGCCGGGCTGCGCAGCGCGACGGCGCCCCCGCTCGCGCAGCCGCTGGCGACTTGGCTGGCAACACGGCTGGCGCTGGGGTTCACGGTGGCGGGCATGGCAAGAATCCGGCTGGAGGGACGTGGACACATTTTGTCGCGCAAGTCAGCCATTGCGACATCCCCTGCAGAAGGCAGACCGGCTGCCGTGATCACTCCGGGGCCTTGCGGACTTCGACGCGGCGGTTCACGCCGGCTGCCGGCTGGTCGCTGACCAGCAGGCGCTCGCTGCCGAAGCCGTAGGCCGAGACACGCTCGACGGCCACGCCCTGGGCCACCAGATGGCGGCGCACGGCCAGCGCACGCGCGCATGAAAGCTCCAGGTTCAGGCGCGCGTCGCCCGTGCTGTCGGTGTGGCCGGCCACGGCAAAGCGGGCCTCGGCGAGCTCGGCCGTCTTCAGCGCCAGCGCCAGGGTGTTGAGCAAGGCCTGGTCGCCGGGCGTCAGGCGGTCGGAGCCGGTGGCGAACTGCACGCTGAGGTTCACGCCCGGGGTGGTGTCACCTGCATAGGGCACGACCTCCAGATTTCGCGCCGACAAGCCGCGCGTGGCTGTGGCGCCGGCGCCGGCCGGCCTGGCGTCGGGGGCGGCGCCGCCCTGTGTGTCCTGCCCCCGGCACAGGCTGGTGCCGGCATCGGGCAGCTGCGTGCGGCGGAATGAGCGGGTGGTCGGCCCGCCGCGCAAGGCCGCCACCAGGGCTTCCACGCTGGTCTGCGCCAGCGGCTGCTGGGCCGCTGCCGGCGCGGGGCGGCCCAGCGCGGCCAGCGCCAGCGCGGCCACAAGCAGGCCGGGCACGGTGGCCGGGCAGCGAAAGTCAGTGAGAAGGCGGTGGCGCATGGTGTCGGCGGTGCGGATGCATGGCGTGGCTTGGTGTCGCATCTTGGCTTGGCGCGGCCTGGCGGCCCAAATGGCGCACCCGGCGGCTGGCCGCCCGCACGCCAAGGCGCTTGCGGCCGGCCCATGCGAAGTATTCACTGCGCGCGGCGCGCTTCGGCGGTAGATTGCCGGTCATGTTCGAAAAGAGTTTGGCGGTGATGGGCTTGCTGGCCTGCCTGTTGGTCTGGGCTGGCATGGCCCTGGGCCCGGCGCGGCGCCAGCGCTGGCTGGCGCACGCGCGCTTCTTCGCGCAGCAATGGCGGCAACGCCTGCGGCGCCCGGGCCAGGCGCGCGACGCACGACGTGAAGCCAGCGCCGCCATCGACCGTGCGCGCCGCGCCCCCAAGGTCGACCGCGAGGGCAATGTCTACCGCCCCGACCGTTTTCACCAGGGCCGGGACGGCCGCGACAAGTTGCACTGAGCCCGGCCGGGTGCGGGCTGCGGTTGTAGGAGCGCTCCCACAACACAAGGCGCCGCCGGCCGATGCCGCCGCCCCGGCCTGTCTTTCACACTGCCTCAGGGCGGCGAGGTTTTCGCCGCGATCGAGCGCAGCCTGCGCTGAAAGCCAAATCCATGAACAACACAAAAGACTTCCGCACCTCGCGGCTGGGCCTCACGGCCCTGGCCATGGCGGCACTGCTGGCCGCCGGCTGTTCCAGCATGAGCGAACGTGAACGTGGCACCGCCGGCGGCGCCGGCATCGGCGCGGTCGCAGGCGCCGTCATCGGCTCGGCCACGGGCGGCAAGGCCGGCACCGGCGCGGTGGTGGGCGGCGCGCTGGGCGCGGTCATCGGCAACGTCTGGTCCAAGCGCCAGGAAGACCGGCGCGTGGCGCTGGAAAAAGCCACCCGGGGCACGGGCGTGGAAGTCAGCCGCACGGCTGACAACCAGCTCAAGCTGAACATTCCGAACGACGTGTCCTTCGACACCAACAGCGCAGCCGTGCTGCCGGCCATGCGCGCCGTGCTCGACCCCTTTGCGGCCGAGCTGCGCGGCGACCCGAACGCCCGCGTGATGGTCGTCGGCCACACCGACAGCACCGGCACGGCGGCGGTGAACAACCCGCTGTCGGTGGAACGCGCCACGAGCGTGCGCGACTACCTGGTGGCGCGCGGCGTGCCCGCGGTGCAGGTGCAGACCTCGGGCCGCGGCGAAGCCGAGCCGGTGGCCAGCAACGACACCGAGGCCGGCCGTGCGCGCAACCGCCGCGTGGAAATCTACCTGCGCGAACCCTCGGCCTGACAGCGCCGGGCAGACTCGAACCGTGCACAAGCCCAGGGTAAACCCTGGGTTTTTGCCTTCTGTACGGCACTGCCGCGCCGGCCGTGGTGCACGGGCGGTGGGCCGGGGCGCTGACGCAAGGGCGCAAACCCGACTGCACACGTGGGTGTCAGCGACGCAGCATCATCGGCCCGCCTTCACAACATCCCAGGAGATCTCGCATGGCGCGTCTGAACGTCAACGGCAAGGTGCTGCAGCACCAGGCGGAGTCCGACACCCCGCTGTTGTGGGTGCTGCGTGAACAGCTGGGCATGACCGGCACCAAGTACGGCTGTGGCGTCGCGCAATGCGGCTCGTGCACGGTGCACATCGATGGCGCCGCCGTGCGCAGCTGCGTGTTGCCGGTCTCGGCGGTGCAGGCCAGCCAGAAAGTGGTCACCATCGAAGGGCTGTCCGCCAAGGGCGACCACCCGTTGCAGAAGGCCTGGGTGAAGAACGACGTACCGCAGTGCGGCTACTGCCAGAGCGGCATGATCATGGCCGCCGCGGCGCTGCTCAAGAAAAACCCCAAACCCACGGACGCCGACATCGACGCCGAGATCACCAACATCTGCCGCTGCGGCACCTTCAACCGCGTGCGCGCGGCGATCAAGGAAGCTGCCGGGGTCACCAAGACGGCAGGCCTGGACATCATCCACGTCGCCGGGAGCGTCGCATGAGCACCGCCGACATCACCACGCTGAACCGCCGCCAGTTCATCGGCACCGGCGCAGCCGCCACTGCCGCCGTCACGGGCGGTTTCGTCTTCGGCTTTCCCACCAGCGCGGCGGCGCAGGGCGCAGCGCCTGAAGTCAATGCCTGGGTCGTGATCCAGCCCGACGACAGGGTCGTCATCCGCATCGCACGCAGCGAAATGGGCCAGGGCACGCTCACCGGCCTGGCGCAGATGGTCGCCGAGGAACTGGAATGCGACTGGGCCAAGGTCAGCACCGAATACCCCACGCCGGGCCAGAGCCTGGCGCGCAAGCGCCCCTGGGGCGATTTCGGCACCGGCGGCAGCCGCGGCATCCGCACCAGCCACGAGTACGTGCGCAAGGGCGGCGCCAGCGCGCGCATGCTGCTGGTGCAGGCCGCCGCTGAGGAGTGGAAGGTGCCGGCCAGCGAGTGCACGGTCGACAAGGGCGTCATCAGCCACGCCGCCAGCGGCCGCAAGACCAGCTACGGCAAGGTCGCCGTGGCCGCCGCCAAGCTGACGCCGCCGGCCGCCGCCGACGTGCCGCTGAAGGACCCGAAGGACTGGAAGCTGCTGGGCAAGCGCATGGCGCGCCTGGACACCGTGGACAAGACCAACGGCGCGAAGATCTTCGGCGCCGATCTGAAGCTGCCCGGCATGCTGACGGCGTCCATCAACGCCTGCCCGGTGTTCGGCGGCAAGCTGAAGAGCTACAACGCCGCCGCGGTGGAAAAGATGCCCGGCGTGAAGAAGGTGCTGGCCGTGGGCGACAACGCCGTGGCCGTGGTGGCCGACACCTGGTGGCACGCCCAGAAGGCGCTGAAGGCGCTGCCCGTGGAATGGGACTTCGGTGCCCACGCCAAGGCGCAGCAGGCTGACTTCAACGCCGTGCTGAAGGCGGGGCTGGACGCTCCCGACGCCGTGGTGGGCAACAGCAACGGCGACATCAAGGCCGCCATGGCGGGTGCCGCGCGCAAGGTGGAGGCGGTCTACGCCTACCCGCACCAGAACCACGCCACGATGGAGCCGATGAACGCCACCGCCAAGTGGACGCCGGAGCGCTGCGAGGTCTGGACGCCGACGCAGAACGGCGAGGCCTCGCTGGCCGCCACTGCACTGGCAGCGGGCTTGCCGGCCGCGCAATGCGAGGTCTACAAGATCGACCTCGGCGGCGGCTTCGGCCGCCGCGGCGCGGTGCAGGACTGGATCACCCAGACCGTGCTCATCGCCAAGCAGATGCCCGGCGTGCCGGTGAAGCTGCTGTGGTCGCGCGAAGAGGACATGACCCAGGGCCGCTACCACCCGATCACGCAGGCCAAGATGACGGCGGCGCTGGACGCGCAGGGCGAGATCATCGGCCTGCACATGCGCATCAGTGGCCAGAGCATCCTGGCCGGCGTGGCGCCGCAGAACATCCGCGAGGGCAAGGACCCGGTGGTCTTCCAGGGCCTGAACAACGGCGGCGGCGAAGCCATGATCGGCTACAGCTTCCCGGCGCTGCTGGTCGACCACGCGATGCGCAACCCGCACGTGCCGCCCGGCTTCTGGCGCGGCGTGAACCTGAACCAGAACGCGGTCTACATGGAGTGCTTCATCGACGAGATCGCGCACGCCACCAAGCAGGACCCGCTGGCGCTGCGCCGCAAGCTGATGGCCAAGCACCCCAAGCACCTCGCGGTGCTGGAGGCGGTGGCCGCGCGCGTGGGCTGGGGCACGCCGGCGCCCGACATCAACGGCATGAAGGTGCACCGCGGCCTGTGCGTGACGCATGGCTTCGGCAGCTACGTCGCGGCCTGCGCCGAGATCTCGGTGACGGCCGACGGCAAGCTGAAGATGCACCGCATCGTGGCCGCCACCGACTGCGGCTACGCGGTGAACCCGCAGCAGATCGAGGCCCAGGTGGAAGGCAGCTTCGTCTACGGCCTCAGCGCCATGCTCTACGAAGAGTGCACGGTGAAGGACGGCCGCATCGAGCAGGCCAACTTCGACACCTATCCGTCGATGCGCATCGCCGAGATGCCCAAGGTGGAAACCATCATCATGGGCTCCGGCGGCTTCTGGGGCGGCGTGGGCGAGCCCACCATCGCGGTGGCCGCGCCGGCGGTGATGAACGCCATCTTCGCCGCCACCGGCAAGCGCATCCGCGAGCTGCCGATCAAGCAGCAGAGCCTGCGCGCCTGACGCGGCCGGCCATGCCCGGGATGACGCTCGCCGCCCTGCTGGCCACGGCCGGCACGGCCGTGGCCTTCACCGTGGTGGGCGACGGCATCCCGCAACCGCTGACCCCCACGCCGGGTGACGCGGTGGCCGGCCGCGCCATCGTGGTGGACCGGCAGCAGGGCTTGTGCCTGCTGTGCCACAGCGGGCCTTTCGATCGCAACGCCATGGAGAAGGCGCAGGGCAACCTGTCCACCAATCTGGCCGGCGTCGGCAGCCGCTACAGCGCCGCCCAGTTGCGCCTGCGCGTGGCCGATGCCAAGCACCTGAATCCGGCCAGCCTGATGCCGGCTTTCCACCGCGTGGCGGCCGACGCGCAGGCGCAGCGTGTCGGCGCGGCCTGGGTCGGCAAGCCGGTGCTCAGCGCGCAGCAGGTGGAAGACGTGGTGGCCTATTTGGAGACCCTGAAATGAAGCCCGCAAGCTCGCTGGCGCTCGCTGCCCCCCAGGGGGGCCGTCTGCCCGTGGACCGGCAGAGCCGGTTCCACGGCAGGACGCTGGATCACGGTCGCCGGCTGGCGCTGTCGCTGGGCTCTGTGGGTGTTGCCACCGTGTTGTTGCAACCCTGGGCCGCACAGGCCCAGCCTTCAGCCGCGCTGCGGGCCGCCATCGACCGCTTCACCGGCGGCGCCCCCGTGCAGACCGGCCGCGTCACGCTGGCGGTGGACGCGGTGGTGGAGAACGGCAACACGGTGCCGGTGAGCGTGAGCGTGCAGAGCCCGATGACGGCCGAGCAGCATGTGCGCCGCATCGGCATCTTCACCGAGCTGAACCCGCAGCCCGAGGTGGCCATCTTCCACCTCGGCCCGGCCAGCGGGCGTGCCCAGGTCAGCACGCGCATGCGCATGGCGAGTTCGCAGAACGTCATCGCGCTGGCCGTGATGAACGACGGCAGCGTGTGGCAGCACCGCGTGGCGGTGTCGGTGGCCCTGGCGGCCTGCCTGGAGGGCGAATGAACAGCGTGCGCGCCCTGCTGCGCGTGCCCGCCACCGCGCGCGCCGGCGAAGTGCTCGAGGTGCGCCTGCTGATGCAGCACCCCATGGAAACCGGCTTCCGGCCCGACAGCGGCGGGCGCACCGTGCCACGCAACATCCTGCGCCGCATCGAGGCGCGCTTCGAAGGTGAGCTCGTGTTCGCTGCCGATCTCTTCCCCGCCATCACCGCCAACCCCTACATCGCCTTCCCGCTGCGCGCCACCAAGAGCGGCACGCTCACCGTGAACATCGAAGGCGACCTCGGCGTGGCGCAGCGCGAGACCGCGGTCATCACCGTGGCATGAAGCGCGCCGGGGCCGCGCTGCTGCTGGCGGCCACCGTGTTTGCCGCCGACCTGGCGGCGCAGGACACGCGCCGCTCGGGCTTTGCCGACATGTCGCCATCGACCCAGGCGCTGCAGCGCGACGACACGCAGAACCCGGCCATGCTGTGGGTGCAGGACGGCGAGCAGCGCTTCAAGGCCGATTGCGCGCGCTGCCACAGCGCGCAAAGCCTGCGCGGCGCCGCCGCCCGCCACCCGGCCTGGGACGCCGCTTCGACCCAGCCGCTGACGCTGGCCGGCCGCATCAACCAGTGCCGCGTGCGCCACGTCAAGGCCCCGGCGCTGGCGCCGGAGAGCGACGGCCTGCTGGCGCTGGAAGCCTATGTCGCGCTGCAGTCGCGTGGCCTGCCCATCAGCCCCGACAACACGCCTGCGCTGCAGCCTTTCGTGGCGCGCGGCGAGGCACTCTTCCGCCAGCGCTTCGGCCAGCTCGATTTTTCCTGCGCGCAATGCCATGACGACAACGCCGGCCGCCGTCTCGCCGGCGCCTTGATCCCGCAGGCCCACCCCACCGGCTACCCGATCTACCGCCTGGAATGGCAGGGCCTGGGCGGCCTGCAGCGCCGCCTGCGCAACTGCATGAGCGGCGTGCGCGCCGAGCCTTACGCTCACGGCAGCGACGAGTTCACGATGATCGAGCTCTACCTCAAACAACGCGCCGCCGGCATGGCGGTGGAAAGCCCCGCCGTCCGACCATGAGCACCCCGCCCACAAACGCGCTGCAAGACACCCAGGCCTGGCTGGAACAGGCCGTCATCGCCCTCAACCTCTGCCCCTTCGCCAAGGCCGTGCACGGCAAGGGGCAGATACGCTGGGTGGAAAGCGCCGCCACGCAGCCGCGCGAACTGCTGGGGGAACTGGTGGCGGAAATGAAGACACTCGCCGCCGCCGACCCCGAGGAGATCGACACCACGATGCTGGTGTGCCCGCAGGTGCTGAACGACTTTCTCGACTTCAACGACTTCCTCGACGTCGCCGAAGGCGCGCTGGAAGACCTGGGGCTCGACGGCACGCTGCAGGTCGCCAGCTTCCACCCGCAGTTCCAGTTCGACGGCACCGAGGCCGACGACGCCGGCAACCTCAGCAACCGCGCACCCCACCCCACGCTGCACCTGTTGCGCGAAGACAGCGTGGAGCGCGCGGTGGCCGCGTTTCCCGAGGCCGAGGCCATCTTCGAGCGCAACATCGCAACCCTGGAAGCGCTGAGCCCCGCGCAGCGCGCCGCACTCTTCGGCGCACGCGCGCGGCAAGCCGAAGCTTGAACCCGCGCCTCGCTGTCTTCCCTGCCATCTCTGACACCTCACCTGCCCCCATGAACACCCCACTCACTGCCCTGGCCGCTGCTGCCGTGCTGATGGCCGCCACCCCCGGCCGGGCCCAGACCAACACCACGCCGCGTGTGCCGCTGCACCCCGACGTGACCGCACTGCTGGCCGAGATCTCGCCCCAGCGCATCGAAAAGACGATCCGCACGCTGGTGGGCTTCGGCACGCGCCACACCTTGTCGGACACCGAATCCGACACGCGCGGCATCGGCGCGGCGCGGCGCTGGATACACCGCGAACTGCAGGCCTGCAGCCAGGCCGCGGGCGGCCGCCTGCAGGTGCGCTTCGACGAACACCTGGTGCCGCCCAGCGCGCGCATTCCCAGCGCCACCAAGGTGGTGAACGTGGTGGCCACGCTGCCCGGCACCGACGCGCTGGCCAAGGACCGCCACTTCGTCGTCAGCGGCCACTACGACAGCCGCGCCAGCGACCCGATGGACGCCAAGAGCGACGCGCCAGGCGCCAACGACGACGCCTCGGGCACGGCGGCCGTGATGGAGATGGCCTGCCTGATGGCCAGTCGCAGCTACCCGGCCACGCTTGTTTTCATGGCCGTCGCTGGCGAAGAACAAGGCCTGCTCGGCGCCGACGGCTACGCCGCGAACGCGCGCCGCAGCGGCCAGCGCATCGACGCCATGATCACCAACGACATCATCGGCAGCCCGGTGGGCGACGTGGGCCAGAAAGACGCGCGCCAGGTGCGCCTGTTTGCCGACGGCCTGAGCCCGCTGCTGACGGCCGCCCTCACACCGCCGGGCGGCAGCGCTGCCGCGGCGGCCGACGCGGCGCAGCAAGACGCACTGCGCCAGGCGCTGCAGGCCCAGGTGGCCACCGGCGGCATGGCCGACTTCGGCGCCAACCAGCTGGGCCGCCATCTGAAGGAAGTCGGCGAGCGCTACCTGCCGGGCTTCAACATCACGCTGATTCCGCGCCCCGACCGCTTCCTGCGCGGCGGCGACCACCTGCCCTTCCTGCGCCGTGGCTACGCGGCGGTGCGCTTCACCGAACCCTTCGAGAACTTCATGCGCCAGCACCAGAACGTGCGCATGGAGGGCGGCACGCAGGTGGGTGACCTGCTGGAATTCGTCGACCCGGCCTACATCGCCGACGTCGCGCGCATCAACGCCGCCGGCCTGGCGCTGCTGGCAATGGCGCCGGCCACACCCACCGGCCTGCAGGTGGAGACGCTGGCGCTGGGCAACGAGACCACGCTGCGCTGGGACGCCGCCACCGACCCGCGCGTGGCCGGCTTTCGCGTGCTGTGGCGCGAGAGTGCGTCACCGGTGTGGCAGGGCCACCGCGATGTCGGCAAGGTGGCGCGCACCACCCTGCCGGACCTGTCGAAGGACAACCTGATCTTCGGCGTGCAGGCGCTGGACGCCGCCGGCAACGGCAGCCTGGCGGGCTACCCCCTGCCGGTGCGGCGCTGAAGCGCCCTCAGGCGAACAGCCGCCAGGCCAGGCCCGCAGCCAGCGCCAACATGGTCAAGCCGATGATCACATCCAGCACCTGCCAGGCACGCGGCTTCGCAAACAGCGGCGCCAGCCAGCGTGCGCCATAGCCCAGGGCGCTGAACCACAACACGCTGGCCGTGGCCGCCGCCGCCCCGAAGGCCCACTTCGTGCTGCCCGGCTGCTGTGCGCCCAGGCTGCCGAGCAGCAGCACGGTGTCCAGGTAGACGTGCGGGTTCAGCAGCGTGAAGCCCAGCGCCTGCAGCAGCGCGCTGCGCAGGCTCGTGGGTGTGCTGTCGGCCGCCGCATGCAGGGCCGAAGGCCGCAGCGCGCGCTTCAGCGCCAGCGCACCGTAGCTGACGAGGAAGAGCATGCCGCCAGCGGTCAGCGCCGTGGCCAGCTGTGGACGCGTGCCCAGTACCTGCGCCAGGCCGGCGATGCCCGCCGTCACCAGCAGCGCATCACACAGCGCACACACGGCGACGATGGCGCCGACATGTTCACGCCGCAGCCCCTGCCGCAGCACGAAGGCGTTCTGCGCGCCGATGGCGACGATGAGCGACAGGCCGAGCGCGAAGCCCGAGAAGGCGGCAGACAGAGAGGCAGACATGGCCTCGAGCTTGCCTGCGTGCCCCGGGCCGCGGCTTAGACTTGCTACAGCCGCTTCAGCAGCGCTCAGCCGCCCGTCCCTGCCCTCGCCACGAACGATGCTCGACTATCCCCTGGTGGCCGCCGTCGCCGCCGTGCTGCGTGAAGGCAGCTTCGAGCGTGCCGCCGAGGCTCTGCACCTCACGCCCTCGGCGGTTTCGCAGCGCATCAAGCTCATCGAAGAGCGCCTGGGCCAGCCGCTGGTGGTGCGCGGCAGCCCATGCCGCGCCACGCCGGCCGGCGCCGCGCTGGCGCGGCATGTCGAACAGCTGCATCTGCTGGAGGCCGAACTGGCGGACGTGCTGCCGGCCTTGGGCGAGCACACCGCGCCCACGCTGGCCCTGGCCGTCAACGCCGACAGCCTGGCCACCTGGTTCGTGCCCGCGCTGGCGCGCTTGAGCACACAGCGCGGCTGGCTCTTCGATCTGCGCCTCGAAGACCAGGACCACACCGCCGAACAGCTGGCGCGCGGCGAAGTGCTGGCCGCCGTGACGGCGCTGGGCACGGCGCAGCGCGGCTGCCGCAGCCTCGCGCTGGGCGCGCTGCGCTACCGCGCCACCGCCAGCCCGGCCTTCGTGGCGCGCCACTTTGCCGAGGGCGTGAACGCGGCCACGCTGGCCAGCGCTCCCTGCCTGGTCTTCAATCGCCAGGACCGCCTGCAGGCGCGCTGGGTGCAGGCCCACCTGGGCCGGGCGCTGACGGTGCCACGCCACTGGCTGCCCTCGTCTCAGGCCTTTGTCGATGCCGCCATCGCCGGCGTGGGCTGGGGCCTGAACCCCGAGCCGCTGGTGCAGGCCGCACTGGCCAGCGGGCGCCTGGTGGAACTGCCGCGCGCGCAGGTGGTGGACGTGCCGCTGCACTGGCAGACGCTGCGTGCCGCCGAGCGCCTGCTGCAACCGCTCACCGCGGCGGTGGTCGAAGCGGCGCGTGCGGTGCTGCAACCGCCACAAGCGAGCCCGGCGTGAAGATCTGCATCGTCGGCCTGGGTGCCATCGGCGGCCTCTTCGCCGCCTGGCTGGGCCAGCGTCTGCCAGCCGGCGCGGTGCAGCTCAGCGCGCTGGCGCGCGGCGCCACGCTGGCCGCGCTGCAGCGCGAGGGCTTGGTGGTGCAGGGCCCCGAGGGCCCGAGCCGCCTGTCGCTGCGGGCCAGCGACGACCCCGCGGCGCTGGGGCCTCAAGACCTCGTCATCCTCGCCGTCAAGGGCCCGTCACTCGTCGCCGCGGCGCCGGCCGCGGCAGCCCTGTGTGGCCCGCACAGCTTGGTGTTGTCGGCGATGAACGGCGTGCCCTGGTGGTTTTTCGACGGCCTGCCCGGGCCGCTGCACGGCCGCGTCTTCGACAGCGTCGACCCCGGCGGCGCCGTGCGCAGGCTGCTGCCGGCACAGGCCGTGGTGGGCTGTGTGGTGCACGCCAGCAGCACGGCGCCAGCCCCTGGGCAGGTACGCCATGTCCAGGGCCAGGGCCTGGTCATCGGCCGCGCCCTGGGCGGCGACGACGTAGCCCTGCGCAGCCTGGCCGCGCTGCTGGGCCGGGCCGGCTTTGACGTCACGGTGTCCGCGCAGGTGCAGCGCGAGGTGTGGTTCAAGATCTGGGGCAACCTGACCATGAACCCGGTGTCGGCGCTGACGGGTGCCCGCAGCGACCGCATTCTTGACGACCCGCTGGTGCGCGGCTTCGCCAGCGCGGTGATGCGCGAAGCGCAGGCCATCGGCGCGGCCTTCGGCATCCCCATCGGGCAAGACCCCGAGGAGCGCCATGCCGTGACACGCATGCTGGGCAGCTTCAAGACCTCGATGCTGCAGGATGCCGAGGCCGGCCGGCCGCTGGAACTGGACACGCTGGTGGGCGCGGTGCGCGAGATCGGCCAGCACCTGGGGCTGGCCACGCCCCACATCGACACGCTCTTCGGCCTGGCGCGGCTGATGGCGCGCGAACGCGGGCTCTACCCGGCAGCGGCCGCCGCGCCCGCGCCGGGCCTCAGCTCTTGACGATGCTGGACGCCACCGCGCTGGTGGCTTCCTTCAGCTTTTCCTTGGCCAGGGCCTTGCACGCGTCGGTGCTGCTGTTGGCCACGGCGTCGAAGGCGGTGGCGGTTTCCAGCGGGCGGAAGAGCACGGCCTTGGCGGTGGCCGTCAGCGGCACCAGCATCACGCGCGCGGCCACCACGCAGGTGGTGCCCTTCATGCCGCCTTCGACCTGGCTGACGAAGGCATAGCGGCTGGCCGGGTTCACCTTCCACACCTTGGCCGGCAGCGTTTCGCCCATCACCGCCTTGGCCGCGTCGGCCGAGATGAGGTTGGCGTTGGAATGGTCGATGAGGTTCATCTTGACCTTGGGGTCGGCCGCACTGGCGGTGCCGGCCAGCGCGAGGGTCGAGATCAGGGCGGCGAGCAGGGCAAGTTTGTTCATGGAATAACCTGTGCAGGGTGGTCGAGGCGTGGCGCAGCCCGCGCCGGCCGCCGCAGTGTAATCAGGTCGTTGCACCCTCAGGCACCGCCGCGCTCGGCGCCTTCCAGGCGTTGCACGTCCTGGCTCAGGCGTCCGGCGATCAGGCGCACGATCTCCAAACCGAAGTCCGGGTGCTGGTAGACGAGCTGGCGAAAGGTGGCCTCGTCGATGCTGAGCACGGTGCTGGGCGTGAGGCAGCGTGCGCTGCTGCTGCGCCGGCGGTCGGGCGCAAAAAACGCGATCTCGCCGAACATCTGGCCGGGCTGCAACTGGCGGCCCACCTCGGGCAGCTCCACCGTGCCCTCGGCCAGGAAGTACAGGCGCTCGGCGCTGTCGCCGCGCTGGAAGATCATGCGGCCGGCCGCGTACTTGCGGCTGCGCATGTAGGGGCGCATCCACACCGCAAGCTGGCGCGGGTCGGTGGTGCTGGCCACCACGCGCCGTGTCAGCCTGACCATCTGCACCACGCGGAACAGGTTCACCGGCAGCAGCACCGCGTGCAGCGCCACCATCAGCAGGCTGGGGTGGATGAGGCCGTAGACGATGAAGCCCGCGTTGCTGGCCACGGCCAGCCAGCGCAGCGGGATCATGGTGCGCACGAAGGCGCTGACGATGACCAGGCCGCCGGCCAGCAGGGCCGAAACCAGGGCCACGAGCTGCACGGGGTCTTGCAGTGCCTGGGCCAGCGCCTCGGAGGCGTGGGCGAGGAGATCGGGCGCGGGCATCACGCTATCGTGCCACGGCGGGGCAGGATGCTCCTGCTGACCTATGCTCGCCGCTGCATGAACCCCTGCCCCAGCCCCCAGGAGACGCCCCGGTGGACCGCCACTTCCTGACGCCGCTGTTCAACCCGCGCTCGGTCGTCGTCTTCGCTGGCGACCCCGACGCGGAAGCCCCCACGCGCGAGGCGCGCGTGCTGCGCACGGCGCTGAGCGAAAGCGGCACTGCGGGCAACGATGCCGGCGCGGGTGCCCGCGCCTACGCCGGCGAGCTGACCTGGCTCGACATCCAGACCACCGGCACCCTGGCCGACCTGGCCAGCAGCCGCGCCGACCTGGCGCTGATCGCATTGCCGGCGGCGCAGTGTGTGGCGGCGCTGGAGGTGGCCGGCCGCATCCGCTGCCGCGCGGCGCTGGTGCTCACCGGCGGCCTGGACGCCGCCACCTGCGACACGCTGCACCAGACGGCGCGCCAGCACGGCGTGAACCTGCTCGGCCCCAACAGCCTGGGCCTGCAGCGCCCGGCCATCCATTTCAACGCCAGCACGCTGGGGCCGCTGGCGGCGGCCGGGCCGCTGGCGCTGGTGTCGCAATCGGGCGCGCTCACCTCGGCGATGCTGGACTGGGCGCGCCAGAACGGTGTCGGCTTTTCCGCCGTCATCTCGCTGGGCCCCAACACCGCGCTGGAACTGCCGCAGGTGCTGGACTACCTGACCAGCGACGCCAGCACGCAAAGCATCCTGGTCTACATGGAAGGCATCCGCAACTCGCGGCGCTTCATGAGCGCACTGCGCGCTGCCGCCTATGCCAAGCCGGTGGTGGTGATGAAGGCCGGCCGCCAGGCGGCGGGCAGCAAGGTGGCGCTGACGCACAGCGCCGCCATCGTCGGCGCCGACGATGTCTTCGACGCCGCGCTGCGCCGTGCCGGCGTGGTGCGGGTGCGCCAGTTCACGCAGCTTTTCAGCGCCGCGCAGTGCCTGGCCTCGCGCTTCCGCCCGGTGGGCGAACGGCTGGCGCTCGTCTCCAACGGCGGCGGGCCGGCCGTGCTGGCCGCCGACTGGGCCGACACGCTGGGCCTGCAGGTGGCCGGTGTCAGCGACCTCGGCGAAGACGCCGACGGCGCCGCCTACGTGGCCGCGCTGCAGGCCGCGGTGGCCAGCCGCGACGTCGACGGCGTGCTGCTCATCCACGCGCCCAAGGCGGGCGTGGACAGCGAGGCCATCGCGCAGGCCGTGGCCGATGTTTTTTCGCCTGCCGCCAAGCCGGTGCTGGGCTGCTGGATGGGCGAGGCCCGCGCGCGCGCGGCGCGTGAAGTGCTGGCCGCCAGGCGCATGCCGGTGTTCCGCACGCCCGAGGCCGCGGTGGACGCCTTCCACAGCATCGCCAGCTTCTACCGCAACCAGCAGCTGCTGCAGCAGACGCCGCCGCCGCTGGGCGACGGTGCCCAGCCCGACACCGAAGGCGCGCGCCTGCTCATCGAAGGCGTGCTGGCCGAGCGCCGCCAGGTGCTGACGGAGATGGAAAGCAAGGCGCTGCTGGCGGCCTTCCACATCCCCGTCACGCGCACGATGCTGGCACGCAGCGCCAACGAGGCCATGCTCATCGCCAGCCAGCTGGGCTACCCGGTGGCGCTGAAGATCGACTCACCCGACATCACGCACAAGAGCGACGTGCAGGGCGTGATGCTCAACGTGCACAACGCCACCCAGGTGCGCGACCGCTACCACGAGATGTTGCAGGCGGTCACGCTGGCGCAGCCCGGCGCGCGCATCCACGGCGTCACGGTGCAGCCGATGGCGGCGCGGCCCGCCGGCACCGGCCGCGGCCGCGAAGTGCTGGTGGGCCTGACCACCGACGAGGCCTTCGGCCCCGTCATCACCTTCGGCGCCGGCGGCACGATGGTCGAGCTGATCGCCGACCGCGCGATGGAGCTGCCGCCGCTGAACCAGTTTCTCGCGCAGCGCCTGATCGCACGCGCCCGCGTGGCCGAGATGCTGGGCGCCTGGCGCGGCGCGCCGGCCGTGAACCACGCAGCGCTGGAAGCGGTGCTGCTGCGCGTGAGCGAAATGGTCTGCGCGCTGCCGCAGCTGCGCGAGATGGACATCAACCCCGTCATCGTTGACGAACATGGCGCGGTGGCGGTGGATGCACGCATCGTGGTGGGCGACGCTGCCGGCGGGGCCGTGGGCAGTTTCGGCCACCTCGCCATCGTGCCCTACCCGACGGGGCAAGACCGCGAATGGCCCTTGCGCGCGGCCGCGGGCCGCGCGGCGGGCGAGGACAAGGGCGGCGGCAGCTACACCATCCGCCCCATCCACCCCGATGACGCACAGATGCTGCAGGCCCTGGTGCGTGGCCTGTCGCCCGAAAGCCGCTACTTCCGTTTTGCCAGCACCCTGCCGGAGCTGCCGCTGCGCATGCTGGCGCGCTTCACGCTGATCGACTACGACCGCGAGATGGCGCTGGTGGCGGTGGTGAAGGACGCGCAGCCCGACGGCAGCCTGCCCGCCCAGGAAGGCGAACGCATCGTCGGTGTCAGCCGCATCGTCACCAACCCCGACGGCACCAGCTGCGAGTTTGCGCTGCTGGTGGGTGACGACTACGCCGGCCGCGGCCTGGGCACACGCCTGATGCTGTCCATCATCGAAGCCGCGCGGCGCATGGGTCTGGCGCAGATCATGGGCCTGATCCTGACCAACAACGCGCCGATGCTGAAGCTGATGACCAGCCTGGGCTTCGTGGTCGCGCCCTACCCCGAAGACCCCGACTTCCGCATCGCCACCAAGGCCTTGTAGCCCGGCGCGGGCTGGCGGCGTTCAGCGCCCGGCCTGCAAGACCTGCTGCGCAGCGGCGCGGGCCGGCGCGCAGGCCGCCCCCGTGCAGGTGGCCAGCACCTGCTGCGCCAGCGCGGCGGCCTTGTCGCGGCCGGCAGCGCTGCCTTCCCGCCCGTGCTGCTGCGCCAGCTCGGCGCGCGCCGCGCCCAGCGCAGGCTCGTCAGCGCGGGCCGTGCCCTGCAGCAGCGCCACCGCTTCCTGCAGCACGTTCAGCGCCTGGTCGTCCAGGCCCAGCACACGCAGACGCACGCCCAGCGCGGTGATGACCTGGCCGCGCAGCACGGGTTCACCGGCGAAGCCCGTGCGCGCCTTCTCCAGCGCCCGCTGCACCCGTGGGGCCTCGACGGCCAGGTCCGGCCCGGCAGGCACCGGCGCTGGCACCGACGCCAGGGCGCCAGGCAGGGCCTCGGGCAGGTGTTCCTGCAAAAAGAGGCGGGCGGCGTCGGCGCGCTGCGCGCGGCCCTGGCCGCGCTGCCAGGCTTGCCACCCCGCGGTGGCCAGGGCCAGCACCACCGCGCCGCCCACCACGCCCAGCGCCAGGCGCAAGCGGTGGCGACGCAGCCACAGGCGTGCACGGTGCAGCACATCGCCCCCCGCGCCGGGCACGGGCTGCCAAGCCAGCACCAGCTCGAGGTCGTCGATGAGCGCAGCCACCGTGGCATAGGGCTCGAACATGGCGCCTGCACCGCCGGTTTGCAGCGCCCGACTCAGCACATGGGCCACGTCGGGGCCGGGCGCCACGGGTTTGGGCGCGTGGGCGGCGCCCGCCGCGGCCTCACCGTCGTCACCCGCCAGCAGGGCCTGCAGCAGCCCGCCGAGCGCACGGATGTCGGCCGCGCGGGCGTCGGCACGCAGGCTGCGGCCGCGACCCCAGTCGAGCAGGCGCACACGGCCTTCGTCGTCGACCCGAAAGCTGGCCGGGCCCAAGGCCGTGCAAGCCACCTCGCCTTCATGCACGTGGGCCACCAGCCGGCAGGCCTCGGCCAGCAGCGCCACCAGCGCGTGCAGGCCCAGGCCACGGCGCTGCGCGTGGGTCACCAGGTCCAGGCCCTCCACCAGCGGCAGCACGCGGTAGAAACGACCTTCGGCGTCGATGCCGGCGTCGATCAGGCGCACGATCTGCGGGTGCTCGGGCAGCCGCACCACCTGGCGCTCGGCGGCGAGCTGGCGCGCGTCCGGCGGGGCCGCCGGGTCGCTGGGCGGGGGCAGGCACAGCGCGAAGGCCTTGCGGGCCGTGTTGTCGGCGCGTTCCGCGCGCTCGGCGCGCCAGACTCGTGCGTCGTCGCTGCCGTTCAGCGGCTCCAACAGGCGGTAGGGGCCGACGCGCAACTCGGGCCTTTGCGCCCGCGGCGGCGGTGGCGCCACGGCCACCTCGGCTTCGGCCGCGGTCTGCGCCAGCTGCGCCAGGCGTTCGCGGACGCGTGGCACCAGCACCTGCTGCGGTTCCGGCAGCGCCGCCAGGTAGGCCTCGCGCTGCTCGGACGGCAGCGCGAGGGTGCGCTCGATCAGGCGGCTGAGAACGCGGACTTCGGTGGCTGAAAGCTGCATGGCAGGCAAGGCGACGGGCGAGGCATCAGGCAAAGGCGGCGGTCTCGGACAGGAATGTGCCTCATGCCGGGGCCGACCCCAGGAAGTGGCCCAGCTCGGCATTGAAGTCCTGCGCGCGCTCGAAGTAGGGCAGCGCGCCCGTCGGGTAGACGGTGATGCGCCAGTGGGGCCGGGCGCGCATCTTCTCCAGGCCGCGATAGTCGGTGAAGTCGCCGCGCACACCGTGGCTCACCCACACCGGCTGGGCCAGGGCGTCGTACACGTTGTGGATGTCGGCGCTGAACAGCCCCGCGCTGAGGAAGTGCAGCGGCGCGTGGCGCGCACCGGGCTGGCGTGCGGTGAGGATGGCGTACTCGGCCATCTGCGCATCGATGTTCGGCCCGCCCCAGGTGCGGCGCAGGAAGTAGCGCACCACCGCCGGCTTCGTGAGGCCGTTGAACAGCGCCTGCGCCCAGCGCGGGTTGGCCAGCAAGCGGTGCAGCCAGGGCAGCCCCCGCGTGCTGCCCGGCGGCCCGCGCCAGCTGCGCCGGCCCATGAAACCGGTGGGGCTGACCAGCGCCAGCCGGCCCCAGCGCGCCGGCTGCTCGGCGGCGGCGCGGGCCAGGAACTCGCAGCCCAGCGACACCGCCAGCGCGTCGATGGGCTGCGGCCCGCAGCGCTGCTGTATCTGCGCCGCCACCGCGTGCAGGGCGTCGGTCATCACGCGGGGGCTGTAGGGGCGGTCGCTGCGGCTGCTGTGGCCGTAGCCGGGCAGATCGGGCGCAAACACCGTGCGCGTGGCGCGCCAGTGTTCAAACAGAGGCCGCACTTCGGCCGCCGAGGCCGCGGCGTTGACGCTGTGCAGCAGCAGCAGCGGCGGGCCCTGGCCCGCCACATAACAGCTGATGCCGTCCAACTCGAATCGTTCAGCGCTGACCGCCGGGGGCAAGGGTGGGTGCATCGCCGCATGGTACGGGCTGGCCGGCGCAGGCCGGGCGCCAGGGCCCGGACACCCCGGCGGCGGCTGTCCCGGCCCTAGACCGGCAGACTGACGCGCGGCGCGCGCCGGGCGCACATTACGCACCATGAAACGCCTCTGCCTGATCGCCCTTTGCCTCTTGAGCTGCCTGCCAACGGCCCCGGCCCGTGCGCAATGGCAAGCCGTGGAGCCCGCCGCCGTGACGCCGCTGACGCCCGCCGAGGCCGCGCTGTGGCCCGAAGAGGTGGCCACCGGCGCAGCCCCGCCGACACGCTCACTGGGCCTGTTGCTGCGCCTGCTGCAGCCCAAGCACGACCCCGCCGACGAATTCGCGCTGCCGGTGGCAAACGCGCCGCAGCTGCGCAGCCGGGTGGCCGACGCCGTGGGGCAGGCCGCGCCGACGGCTTTTGTGCGTGAACCCGATGGCCGCTTCGTCACGCTGGCCGCCGGCAACGACGTGGCCGGCGCGCTGGCAGACACCATCACCGCTGCGCTGCTCAAGGCCGGCCTGACTTTGCGCCACGCCGCGGGCGAGCGCTGGGCGGCAGAGACCAAGGGCCTGCTGCGTGCGCTGCACGACCCTCAGGCGCTGGACGAGGCGCGCAAGCTGGCCACGCCCGATTCGGCACTGGCGCAGGTGAACGCGGTTCGCCTGGTGGAAGCGACGGCCCAGCCGGCGTCGCTGTGGCTGGCCGTGGCGGCCACGGGCGCGCGGCCACGCAGCCTGATTGCGCGGGTGAACCTTGACGAGGTGCTGGCCAGGGTGGCGCGGCGCGCGCCCTGAACAGCAGCTGCGCCTCAGCCGCCGCGCCCCAGCACCTTGGACACGGGGTTGGGCCGCAGGCGAAACGCATCCGGCATGCCCGAGCCCAGCAGCGGCCGCAGGTAGAGCCTGAAGGCATCGGTCACATCGGTGCCGCTGGCGCTGATGAACTCGTCTTCCATCGTGCGTGTCTTGCCGGCCACGGCCTGCAGCGGCAGCAGCTGGTAGTCCACCGAATAGAAGCCCGTGCGCCGGATCGCCACGCTGCCACTGCCGCCGCCCCACATCGCGTACTGCACGGCCTTCTCGCCGACCTCGCGCGCTTCACGCTGGTCGACATCGCTGACGCAGCCGACGAAGCTGCGCTGCAGATAGCCGAAGGTGTCGCCGCGCACGCGCTTGATCTTCAGCGTGCGCTTGATCTCTTCACACAGCAGGTCGGCCAGCGCGCCACTGCCGCTGAGCTGCACGTTGCCGTGGGCGTCGCGCTCCAGGCCGCCCTGCAGGTCCTTGGCCAGCACCTCCAGCATCGGGCGGCCGGCCGCGTCGTGGATGCCTTCGCTCACCGCCACCACGCAGCGGCCGTGGCGTTCGTGCACCGCCTTCACGTCCGCAAGAAAGCGCGGCAGCTCGAACACCCGCTCGGGCAGGTAGATCAGGTGCGGGCCGTCGTCCGGGAACTTCTTGCCCAGCGCGCTGGCGGCCGTGAGAAAGCCCGCGTGCCGGCCCATCACCACGCCCACATACACCCCGGGCAGGGCGGCGTTGTCGAGGTTCGCGCCGGCAAAGGCCAGCGCCACGAAGCGCGCCGCACTCGGAAAGCCCGGCGTGTGGTCGTTCAGCACCAGGTCGTTGTCGATGGTCTTGGGAATGTGGATGCAGCGCAGCGGGTAGCCGGCCTTCTGCGCCTCTTCGGCCACGATGCGCACGGTGTCCGAGCTGTCGTTGCCGCCGATGTTGAAGAAGTGCTCGATGGCATGCGCCTTCAGCACCTGGAACATCTCCTGGCAGTAGGCCAGGTCGGGCTTGTCGCGGGTGCTGCCCAGCGCCGCCGCGGGCGTGCCGGCCACCAGCTCGATGTTGTGGCTGGTTTCCTGCGTCAGGTCGACGAAGTCTTCGTTGACGATGCCGCGCACGCCGTGCCGGGCGCCATAGACGCGCTGCACGCCATGGTGGCGGCGCGCCTCCAGCACCACGCCGGCCAGGCTTTGGTTGATCACCGCGGTGGGGCCGCCACCCTGGGCGACGAGGATCTTGCCGGACGCCATCTTGCGCACCTCCTGCCTGGCATTGTGAGGCTGTGCACAGCGTGGCAGACAATGCGTCCGCCCCGCGATCCCGCGACCTTGAAGCCGCCGCCTGCATGCACCGCACCCTCTTCACCACGCCCGTGGTCAACACCCTGCTGCGGGCAGGCTCGCGCGCCTTGCTCAAGGTCCAGGGCTGGCAGGTGCAGGGCGAACTGCCGGCGCATGCCCACAAGGCCGTGCTGATCGCCGCGCCGCACACCAGCAACTGGGACCTGCCCTACACGCTGATGGTGGCGCTGAGCCTGCGCCTCAACATCTACTGGATGGGCAAGGCCAGCATCTTCCGCTTCCCTTTCGGCGCGCTGATGCGCTGGCTGGGCGGCATACCGGTGGACCGCAGCAAGGCCAACAGCCTCGTCTCGGCCTCGGCCGCGGCCCTGGTGGCCGCCGACGGCCCGGTGCAGCTGGTGGTGCCGCCCGAGGGCACGCGCGGCAAGACCCGGCACTGGAAGACCGGCTTCTACTTCATCGCGCTGGAAGCCCGGGTGCCCATCATCCTGGCCTACATGGACTACCAGCGCAAGCTCAGCGGCCTGGGCCCGGTGTTCACGCCCAGCGGCGACGTCGACGCCGACATGGCCGTGATCAAGCAGTTCTACGCCGGCGTCAAGGGCCGCAATGCCGACCAGTTTGTTTCGGAGTGAACTGACGTGAAACCACGAGCGATGACGCTGGCGCGCGGCCTGGTGCTGGTGCTGCTGGCCACGGCCGGCGCACTGGCCCATGCCGCGCCTTTCACCTTGATCAGCGACGACGAAGCCCGGCGCGAAGCCAGCGCTGCCGCGACCGCGCCGCCGCGCCCGCGCAGCCTGCCGCCGCCCGCCCGCGATGCGCCCGCCATCGAGGTGCTGGCGCCGGTGCCGGAAGGCGCGACCGTGAGCTCGCCGCTGCGCCTGGAGATCGCGTTCAAGGCGCCGGCCGACGCGCGCATCGTGCCGTCCAGCTTCCGCCTGCTCTACGGCGTGCTGAAGATCGACCTCACCGAGCGCCTGCAGCGCCATGCGCGGCTGACCGAGGCCGGTGTGCTGATCGAAGAGGCGGCGGTGCCGCAGGGCACGCACCGCGTCATCGTGCGCGTGGCCGACGACAAGGGGCGGTTGGCCGAACGCGAACTGCTGATACGCGTGGCCGGGCGCAACTGACCAAGCGTGACTTATTGCCTGTCGATGAATCTGACAGTTGAGCCTGGCCCGAGAGCGCAGGGGTGCAGCTCTGCATAGGTAGGGGGATCTGCAGGCACAGAATTTGCTGTGTAACTGCAACGGTCAATCAGCCGTCGCATTCCATCACAGGAGTTTTTTTGATGAAGAAGCAGTTCCTCGCCCTCTCAGTTTTGGCCACGTCGCTCGGTAGCGCCATCGCCGGCCCGGTGTCCGAAATCGGCGACGCCGGCCAGTCGCTGGCCACCGCGCAGGCGCTCGGCGCCGGCACCACCAGCATCCTGGGCTCGATCTCTCCCACCACGGACGTCGACCTCTACCGTTTCTCCTGGACCGGCGGCGCCTTCACGGCGCGCACGTACTCGTCCTTCGATCCGATCCTGGCGCTGATCAGCGACGCCGGCAACGTCCTCGCACAGAACGACGACTTCTTCGGTCTGCAAAGCTTCATCTCGACGACGCTGGCGGCCGGCACCTACTACCTCGGCATCTCGTCGTACTCGAACTTCGCCAGCAACGGGCCGGTGTGGAGCAACAGCTCCGGCGGCTCAGGCGGCTCCTACACGATCGAGATCGCCGAGACGGGCAGCATCCCCGAGCCGGCCACGCTGCTGCTGGCCGCTGCCGCCCTGGCGGGCCTGGGCCTGACGCGCGCGCGCTCGCGCGGCTGATGCCGCAGCGGCAGCGCACCGCGCTGCCGCACCACCAACCGACGCAGGCTGCCGCGCAGCCTGCGTTTTTCGTTTCAGAAGTCCACCACCGCCACGCGCATGCCGCGTGAGGCGAGCAGGGCGCGGGCCTTGTCGGCGTCGGCGCGGCGCGGGAAGGGCAAGGCCACCACGCGCCAGTCATCGCCCTGAGGCAGCACGTCCACCTGCACCTGGTCGTGGCCCAGGGTCTGCAGCAGCGCCTGCACGGCCACGCGCACCTGGTCGGCTTCGGCGCGGGTGCGCAGCGCGCGTGTGGAGACCGCAAACACCGGCCCGGCAGGGGCCGCGGCCGTGGCCGGCCGCGCCGGCCCGGGTGTGGGTGTGGAGGTCGGCGCTGGCGTGGGCGCGGGTGCTGCGGCCGTGTTGGCGCGCGGCGGCGCGTTTTCGGCCGCTACGGGCGCCGTCGCACCTGCGGCCGGGGCCAGCGGCTCGGCTGCGGGTGCGGGCGCTCGCGCCGGGGCCGGAGCAGCGGCCGCCGCAGCCATCAGCGCCTGACGCTGTTCACGCGCCAACGCCTTCTGTTCTGCGCTGAGCAAGGGCACGATGGACACCGCGCGGCGGCGCGCCGTGGCCTCGGCGCTGGTCTCCGGCGGCGGCGCTGCGGGCGGCTCGATCATGGGCACCGAGGGCCTGGCCGGGCCTGAAGGCGCGGCGGCAAGTTTCGCTGCCGGGGTGTGTCCGGCTGCGGGGGAGCCTTCCTGTGCGCCGGCGTTCGCCCTGGCAGGCCCATCGGCGCTGGGGCCGGCGTCGGCCGGCGCGGGCCCGGGTTCGGCTGCCTGTCCGGGTACGCGGCCGGGTGCGGGTTGCGGCCCAGGGGCCGGCGCCGCGCCGGCACCATGCCCGCTCGACTCGGCGGTGGCCGTGCTGGCTGCGGCACCCGCGCTGGCCGGTGCGGCGGCATGCGGACGCATCAGCCACAGCGGCGTGCCCACCGCGCCAGCGGCCAGGGCCGCCAGCGCCATGCAACGTGAGCTGCTGTGGATGCGCCGGCCCAGCACCTGCGGGCCCAGGCCCAGCAGCACGCGGCTCTTGCGGGTGTCGGTCTCGATCACCGCGGTGAGCAGGTAGACCTGGGCCGGCACGCGGCCGCGGTGGGCGCCGTCGGCGTGCACCTCGCGCACCGGGCCGTCGTGCGGCGCGCGCGCCAGCACACGGCCGTGCTTCAACGCAAAACGGGCCACCTGGCGCGGGCTCAGGGTGTCGATGAAGCGTTCGGTGAAATCGCGTTTCAGCGTGGCCGGTGCCAGCGTGGCCAGCAGCGCGGCGGCGTTGTCCGCGGCATGCAGGCCATGGGGGTCGGCCGCCATCTCGCGCGCACGCGCCAGCGCACGTTCGCGCAGGCGGCTGCCTTCGGCGGGATTCGGTGTGCTGTCGGCGCCGTCGGCGGCCGCCGCGGCCTGGGCCACTTCGGTCAGCACCGGCAGCGGCGTGGCGGCCGCCGCAGCGATGGCCTGCGCAGCGGCCACGGCGGCGCTGGGCGCGGCAGGCGGCGGCGCCTCGGCCGCGAAGGGCAGCGCCACGTAGCCGATGGCATGCACCTGAGCCGCCGAAATGCGGCGCGCCAGCGGGTGGCGGTTGTGCCAGGCCACCACGCGGTCGGCCACAGCGGACAGGCGCAAGTTATCCATGATCTGCCGCCATTGTCAGCAGCACGGCGCCCTGCCCAGGCCTGCATAAGCGGCACGGCGGTGGCGCTTTTCGCCACCTTGCCGAGCGGGCCGCGCTGCCGCCCTGCCGCCTTGTCGCCCGGCCGCCCGCTGCGGCTTCAGGCCGGCAGCACGGTGCCGCTGAGCTGCCCCAGGCCGATGCGCACGGCGCCCGGCGCCTCGCAATAGGCGCGCAGGATCACGGTGTCGCCGTCCTGCAGGTAGGTGCGCTGCTCGCCGCCGGGCAGCTGCAGCGCCTCCTTGCCGCCCTTGCTCAGCTCCATCAGGCTGCCGCCCTGCGCGGCGCCGGGACCGGAGAGCGTGCCGGTGCCGAACAGGTCGCCAGTGGCCAGGTTGCAACCGTTGCTGCTGTGGTGGGCCAGCAGCTGCGCCGGCGTCCAGTAGGCCGCCTCCGCCGCATGGGCCTGCGACAGCCGCACCGGCGCCTGGCCGGCCGCGCGCATGGCGGCCGACTGCAGCCAGACCTCCAGCGTGATGCCGATGGCGCCGTGGCTGCGGTTGGCGGCGTCGTCGAGGTAGGCCAATGGCGGCGGGTCGCCCTCGGGCCGCGTGAACGGCCGGCGGAAAGGCGCCAGCGCCTCGAAGCTGACGATCCACGGCGACACCGCGGTGGCAAAACTCTTGGCCAGGAAAGGCCCCAGCGGTTGGTATTCCCAGGCCTGCAGGTCGCGCGCCGACCAGTCGTTCAGCAAGGACACACCGAAGAGCCGCTCTTCGGCCTTGGCCATGGGCACGGCCTGCCCCAGTTCATTGCCCACGCCCACCCAGAGCGCGAGTTCCATCTCGTAGTCCAGGCGCTGGCTGGGGCCGAAGACCGGCGGCGCGTCGGCGTTCGGCCGCTGCTGGCCCTGCGGCCTGCGCACGGGCCCGCCCAGGCCCACCGACGACGCCCGGCCGTGGTAGCCGATGGGCACCCACTTGTAGTTGGGCAGCAGCGGGTTGTCGGGCCGCATCAGCCGGCCGATGTTGGTGGCGTGGTGGATGCCGATGTAGAAGTCGGTGTAGTCGCGCACGGTGCAAGGCATGGCCATGC
>LNFM01002756.1_pt1 | contig 37565 bp, 25 predicted proteins | sample 596031 | NCBI WGS metagenome assembly LNFM01 (sample SAMN04254537, study PRJNA301005) | activated carbon metagenome | isolation source: dual media filters at the Ann Arbor, Michigan drinking water treatment plant | place: USA: Ann Arbor | reverse complement strand
GCGCCCGGGGTTCACCGACATGGTGGGCCGCGCCAAGTGGGACGCCTGGAACGAGATCAAGGGCACCGGCAGCGAGACCGCGATGCAGCAGTACGTCGACCTGATCGAAGAACTTAAAGGCTGACCCGTCCGGGCACCTTGACGACAACGGCCTGCACCAGGCCGTTTTCTTTTTCTGCGCACCGATACGCGCGCAACCGCGCCGCTGCCACGGCGACTAGACCGTGATCCAGTCGAGCCCGTGGTCCTGGTCGGCGACGTGCACCTGGTCACCTGCGCATCCCAGCACACCGGCCAGCGCCTGTTGCGCGAGTGCCGGTCGATTGTTGCTGCAACTCAGATGCGCCGCGACGACCGTGCGCAGCACGCTGCGGTCGATCATCGACAGCAGCGCCGCCGCCTGCGCATTGGACAGATGCCCGCGCGCGCCGCCGATGCGCTGCTTCAGGAAGGCCGGGTAGGCGCCGACACGCAGCAGGTCGGCATCGTGGTTGCACTCGAGCTGCAACGCATGCAGACCGTCGAGCGCGCGCGCGATGGCGTCGTTCGGCGCGCCAACGTCGGTCAGCAGGCCGAATCGGCGCTCGCCATCGGTGGCCACCAGCTGCAGCGGTTCAGCCGCATCGTGGGGCACCGCGTACGGGTGGATCTGCAGTTCGCCCAGATCAACCCGCTCGCCGGCGCGCAGCGGTCGCCAATCGATCTCGCTGTGGTTCAGGCCGGCAGCGCGCCGGGTGCCGGCTGAGCACAGCAACGCCATGCCGCGACGGCGCAGCAAGGCGCCCGCGCCAGCCACGTGATCGCTGTGTTCATGGGTGAGGACCAGCGCATCGATGTCGTCAATGCTCAGGCCGACGCGCTGCAGCCGGCGCTCCAGGGTGCGCGGGCCGAAGCCGTTGTCGACCAGCACCCGCGTGGTGAACAGCCCCGCGCTGGCCTCCAGCACCAACGCATTGCCCTCGCTGCCGGAGCCCAGGCAACACCAGCGCAGCATGGTCAGTGCGACGTCGCTGCAGGCGCAGCCGCCGGCGTGCTTGCAACAACGCCACTTGCGCTACGCGGCGCCATCATGCCAAAACCGCTCAGCGGATCTGCTCGGACAACTGCTTGATGATCTTGTCGCCCGTGGCGCCTGCTTCCGGCTTGCCGTCCTTGTCCAGCACCGCCACCGTGCTGGTGTTGCCGGAGGCGGCGGTGCTGCCCACCTTGATGCGGAATTGCTGGGCGACGATCTTCGGATCGCCACCGAACAGCTTGGAGAAGATGCCCTGCTCGGCGCGCTGCTTGGCCTCGAACTCCGGATCGAGGTAGCGCACGAAGTAGACGCCGTTGGTGCGGTCGCGGTCCTCGACGGTGAAGCCGCCGCGGTCCAGGCCCAGGCCCACGCGGCGCCAGGCGCGGTCGAACGGCTCGTCGATCTCCAGGCGTGCGGTGCGGCCGTCGGCACCGGCCACCACGCGCACCGTCTGCGCGACGGGTGCGGCGCTGGCGGCCGGGGCGGCGGTGCCTGCAGCAGCCGCCGGCGCGGCGGCGGTGACCGCCGGTGTCGCGGCGGCCGGTGCGAAGCGCAGCAACAGACGCTGCAGCATCTCCGCTTCGAGTTCCGGGTCGGCATCGCGCGGCTGCCAGCGGGTCTGATCCTTGGCCGGCGACGTGTACACCTCGATCATGCCGCGGTGGCTGACGTAGATCTCGCTGGTGTTGTTCGGCGTGCGCTCGATGCGCGTGCGGTACTTGTCCTGCTCGCCGGTGGAGTACAGGCCGTCGAACACGCGGCCGATGGTGCGGCGGATGATGTCCTGCGGCAGCTTGGCGCGATTCTCCGCCCACACCGTCTCGACGATGCCGAGCGCCGCTTCATCGCGCTCGAGCTTCAGCCCCATGCTCGGCCAGAAGTCGCGCACCACCAGGTAGGCCTGCTCAGGCGCCACGTCGACCGCCAGCCAGCGCTGCGCACCGGCGCGCTCGATGCGGGCGTTGGACGCGCCCGGCGCCACCACCGCGGAGGCCGCCGTACCAGCGCTACCCGCGGTGCGCGCGGCGGGCGCCTGCCCCGCCTGCGCCGCGCCCGACGCGGTAGCCACGCCGGGCACGCTGAAGCGTTCGTTGGCAGGCAGCGGCGTCAGGTCGGGCGGCAGGTCGAGCGGGCGCTGCGCCTCCACGCTCTTGTACTGGACCTTGTCGGTCGACAGCGTGGTGCATCCGGACAGCGCCCCGCCGCAGGCCGCGGCGGCCAGCAGCAGCGCGGCAGCTTGCGGTCGCTTGAAAACGTCGAACATCGAAACTCTCCTGCGCCGGCGCCGGGCCCCAGCCCCGCAGCCGCCGAAACGTGAATCGTGATGGAGCCCCGCCGGACCCTGGGTCGCCGGAGCATCGGGCGCGGGCGATGCCGGTTCGACCAGCCCGCCCTGCGCGGATTGCCTCCGGCTACAGCAGGCCGGCCTCCTTGAGTGCCGCCTCGACCACCGGCTGCGCCGCCGCCGACAGCGGCACCAGCGGCAGCCGCAGCCCGGCCGGCGCCTTGCCCATTTTCGCCAGCGCCCACTTGACCGGCACCGGGTTGGGCTCGACGAAGAGCTTCATGTGCAGCGGCATCAGCACGTCGTTGATGCGCCGCGCCGCCGTGAGATCACCGGCCAGTGCCGCCCGGCACATCTGGCTCATCAGCTTCGGCGCAACGTTGGCGGTGACCGAGATCACGCCATGGCCGCCCACCAGCATCAGCGCCAGGGCGGTGTCGTCGTTGCCGCTGTAGAGCGCAAAGTCGCTGGGGGCATGCTTGAGCAGGTAGCAGGCACGGCCCAGATCGCTGGTGGCGTCCTTCAGGCCGACAATGCCCGGCACCTGCGCCAGCCGCAGCGTGGTCTCGGCCGACAGATCGGCCACCGTGCGGCCCGGCACGTTGTACAGGATCACCGGCAGGTTGCAGGTCTCGGCCACCTTGCGAAAGTGCTGGTACAGCCCTTCCTGGGTCGGCTTGTTGTAGTACGGCACCACCTGCAGCGTGGCATCGGCGCCGGCCTTGCGCGCGAAGTGCGTGAGCTCGATCGCCTCGGCGGTCGAATTGCCGCCGGTGCCGGCAATCACCGGCACGCGCCCGCGCGCCACTTCCACCGCGATGCTGACGAGCTGGCAATGCTCCTCGGGATTCACCGTCGGCGACTCGCCCGTGGTGCCTACCGCAACGATGCCGTTGGTGCCCTCGGCGATGTGCCAATCGATCAGGCGCCGATAGGCACCCAGGTCGAGCGAACCATCGTCCTGCATCGGGGTGACGACGGCAACCAGACTGCCGGTGATCATGTTGGATTCCAGGCCGAAATTTAAGCGCAGGATTCTACCCGCGAGGGACACCCTGCACGCCCTGGCCCGGCGGCCGCACCGGCGCCGGGCTCAGCCAGGCAAGCGCAGCCGGCCCGGATCGTCCACCGGCGCGCCCGCCAGCGCGCAGATGCGCTGCACGCGCGCACGCTGCGCCATGTCCTCGCCAATGACGCCATCCTCGTAGGCCAGCACGTGCAGCCCGGCGCAGCGCGCCAGCAGTTCGCCCGGCGCCAGCAGGAAGTCCGGATTGGACGGCTTGCCGAAACGGGCGTTGCCCTGCGCAAAGGTCTCGTAGAGCAGCACGCCGGCCGGTGCCAGCGCGTCGATCAGCGTCGCCAGCAGCGGCCTGTGCAAGTAGTGGGTGACGACAATGGCGTCGAAGCGGCGACCGGCATACGGCCACGGACCACCTTCGAGGTCCGCCAGCGTGAATCGAACGCTGTCGAGCCCGGCAAGCCTGGCGCCGGCGCCGGCATCGCGATCCACCGCGTCGACCTGCACCCCGCGCGCGGCAAAAAAACGCGCATGGCGGCCACTGCCGCAGGCAAGGTCGAGCAGCTGCGCGCCGGGCGGCACCAGATGCGCCCAGCGCTGGATCCAGGGTGAGGCGTCGGACGTGAGATGCATCGTGGGCGCGCGGCAATCCGGGGAGCGCGGATTGTCGCAGGCCGATGTGCGCGCTCGCCCTGCTACGGCGCCACGGTGGCGAAGACCTCGTTCCAGTCGCGCACGAAGCGGTCGATGTTGAACCGCTCCTCGGCGGTACGGCGGGCGGCGTCGCCCATGCGGCGCGCCTCCTCGGGTTCCCTGATCAGGTGCCGCATCATGCCTTGCAGGCGGTCGATCCGGGTGTCGACGAAGCCGTTGTAGCCGTCACGAATCACGCTCGGCAGTTCGGTGGTGGCCAGTCCCACGATCGGCAGGCCGACCATCATCGCCTCGATCAGCGCCAGACCCAGGCTGGTGTAGCGGATCGGATGGAAGAAGAAGCGGTACTCGGCCATCAGCGGCGCCAGGCCGGCGTTGTCGATGCTGCCCAGGCCGTCCATCCGCTCCGAGCCCATGCCCACGAGGTCGAGCGGCACGCTGGCGCGCACGTCCTTGAACACGTCGGCGCCCAGCCGGCGGCCGCGCGTATCCAGGTTGTTGACCACCACGATGCCCATCGGCCGCCGGCCCGTGTAGCGCGCCGGCGTGAGCAGCTTGACCCCGTGCTCGACCACCCGCACCGGGCTGCGGCCGTTCTGCCACATCAATGCGTTGTAGTGCGTGCAGTGCACGAGCAGCGTGTTCGGATCGTCGACACAGTGGCGGCAGTCGGTCGGCGCCCCGCGGGGCGGGTCATGCTCCAGGTAGATGCGCGGCAGCTTGAGCTGGCTGGCCGACAGCATCTCGTACTGCTCCTCCTCGTACTCGCGGCGCGACTGGAACAGCACCAGGTCGAACGCCATCCGGCGCACGGCGGGCAGCGGCGCCTCATGCACGTTGTCGCCCCAGGGCAGCGAGCCGCTGCGGCCGCTGCGCCCGAGCGTATGCGGCCGATCGGTCACGAGGAAGAAGTCGTGCGGCGCCTGCGTCAGGTACCACAGGTAGTTGCCGTGCACATGCCAGGTCAGGATCCGGAGTCGCCGTCGCATCGTGTGGTCCTAGGACACGGCGGCCAGGACCGGCGCCGGCTCGGTGGGTCGGCAACCGGCGCGAGCCAGGTGTGCGAAGGCAGCGTCGATCACCGCCGCGGGCGCCACGCCCAGCGCGCACTCATGCCCGGTCGGACAGGCACGATGCGCACAGGGCCGGCACGCCACCGCGTGGGCGAGCACCGTGTGCAGGCGAGGGTCGAGCGGCGACCAGCGCGCCGTGTCCGCACCGCAGCTGATCACCACCGACGGCGTGCGCAGCGCGGCCGCCACGTGCGACACGCCGGTGTCGTTGCACACCAGCAGCCGCGCCCGCGCGAGCAGCGCACCCAGGTGCCACAGCGACGTTTGTCCGCTCAGGTCGAGCACCGCCGCCCGCGCCGTCGGCGGCAGCTGCGCGACCAGGGCTTCGGCCAGGCCGCGCTCCTGGGCGGTGCCGGTCAGCACCACCCGCAGGCCAGCGCGGGCGAGTGTCGCCACGACCTGCGCAAAACGCCCCACCGGCCAGCGGCGCGACGGCAGCTGCGCACCCGGATGCACGCAGACGAACGCGGCGCCGTCCAGGTGCGGCCAACGCTGCGCCACCGCCACGTGGTCGGACGGCAGCACGGGAAACTCCAGGTCGAGGCCGGCACGCGGTGCGCCGAGCGCATCGGTCAGCGCCAGGCAGCGCTCGATCTCGTGCCCGCTGCGCGGCCACTCGATGAAGCGCGAGGGATCGGGGCAGTACTCGCCGTCGCGATGAAAGCCCGCGGTCGCACGCGCGCCGAACAAGGCCACCAGCGGATTGACGATGCTGCCGGCGCCATGCAGTTGCAGCGCCAGGTCGAACTCGCAGCCCTGCATGCGCGTGATGAACGCCGGCAGTTGCGCCAGATCGGGGCGCTGCTCGGGCAAGCCGGGCCAGCCGGGAAAGGCAAACCAGCGGTCAACGTAAGGCACGCGCTGCACCCAGTCGGCCGCCCACGGCAGGCCGATCAGCGCGATCTGCGCCTGCGGATGTGCGCGCCGCAATGCCCGCAGTGCCGGCACCGCGCACAGCATGTCGCCCAGCTGCAGCGCGCGGAACACGGCGATCCGGCGCGGCGGCGGCAGGTCGGTCGGCGGGTGCATCGACGCGGCGGATGCAGTCATCCCACGTCCTGTGCGCAGGCATCAGGCGGTGCCGCGCTGGAGCGGTCAGCCAATGGCGGCGCGGCCGGTACCTGCCGCGCGCGCCCCCTCATCGATGCGGCGCCGCAGGCCGCTGGCATCGCGATCGCGGCGCTGCGCGATACGCGACGTCGCGCCGCGCAACTCCTCGCGACACGCTCGGCAACGACCGCGATCGGGCCTCGTCTCATCGTGGTCATCGCTCGGACTCCGCGGCCGCGGTCACAGAAACAGCACGCGCCAGCGCACCGCGCCGGCGAGCCGCCAGTACAGGGCGACGAAGGGAATCGCGAACGAGGTGAGCAGCACCTCGACACGGTCGCGCCAGCGCGCCGACGTGCCGCGCAAGCGCCGCGCCGCCAGCGCCAGCGTCAACCCGAGCCAGGCAGCGCCGGCAGCCACGGCAGCCCCCTGCTCGCCCAGGACCGCCGCCACCAGCATCGCGATGAACGCCAGCACGGTGACGTAGTAGCGCCAGGGCGGATGGCGCTGCACCCGCTCGCGGTAGGCGCGCGGATGCTTCTTGTAGAGCAGCGCGTCGAAGAACAGGTTGGCATGCGTGTGCAGCGCGTGACCGAAAGGGACATCGCGAACCGGGTGGGCAACCACCGCATGCGGCGACTTGATCACGCGCAGGCCATGCGCCGCGAGCGTGAACTGCAGGTCGGAGTCCTCGCGCCAGGCGCGCGTGAAGCGCTCGTCGAATCCCCCCACCTGTTCCAGTGCGCTGCGGCGCACGAAGCAGTTGGCGGTGACGAACTCGGCCTGCTCCAGGCGCCGCGTGTTCAGCGCGTGATCGGTGGGTGCGCCGTGCAGCGGCACGCGCAGCGCGCCCGATGCGGCCGCTGCCTGCGGGTCGGCGCGCAGCGCGCGCTCGCCTTCGGCCAGCCAGGTGGGCGCTGGCACGGTGTCGTCGTCGGTGAAGGCGACCAGCGCACCGCGCGCGGCCCGCCAGCCCCGGTTGCGCGCGGCCGCCGGTCCGCGCGTGCCGGCCGGCTCGATGCAGGCGATGCGCCGGTGGCCGGTGCCGGCCAGCGCGGCGTTCAGATCGTCGACCACGGCGCGCGTGGCGGCGCTGCGGCCGTCATCGACGACGATGATCTCGAACGCATCGACCGCCAGCGTCTGCGCGCACAGCGCCTGCAGGCAGCGACGCAGCAGCGGCGGTCGGCCGCAGGTGGGAATCACCACCGAGATGCGCGGACCCTCCGCCACCAGCGACAGCACCACGCGCGCGCCCGCGGCGGGGACCGTGCCGCGGCCACGGATCGCGGCGGTGGCGTCGCTGCGCATCGCCCGCAGCGCGGCGCTCAGTTCGGCGCTGACGCGCGCGGGCTGCCGCTCGCCCGGGCGACTGCCGTGGGTGCTCATTGGGCCGCCTTGGTGAGCAGGAACGAGCCGAGCACGAGCGCGTCCAGCGGCGTGCTGAAGAACGCGTTGAGCGCATCGCGCGGCGTGCACACGACCGGCTCGCCGCGCACGTTGAACGAGGTGTTGACCAGCACCGGCACGCCGGTGGCGCGGCCGCAGGCCTTGAGCAGGTCGTACAGCCGCGCGCTTTCCGGCGTGGTGTCGCGGGCAACGGTCTGCACGCGGGCGCTGCGGTCGGTGTGGCAGGCGGCCGGGATCGCCGCCGCGCGCTCGGCGCGCACGCGGTAGACGAACAGCATGAAGGGTGAGGCGCCGCCGTTGGCAGTGGCCGGCTCGAACCAGTCGGGCAGATCGTCGATCGGCACCACCGGCGCGACCGGACGAAAGTCCTCGCGGTCCTTCAGCTCGTTCAGCCGCTGCTGCATCATCGGATGGCGCGGCGACGCGAGGATCGAGCGGGCCCCGAGCGCGCGCGGGCCGAACTCCATCCTCCCCTGGAACCAGCCGATGATGCGATCGGCCGCCAGCAGGGGGGCGACCTCCTCGGCCACGTCGTCGAGCCGGCGCACCGGCAGCTGCGCCCAGCGCAGCAGGCGTTCGATCTCAACGTCGTCGAACTGCGGCCCCCAGTACGCATGGGCCATTTCCCAGCGACGCGGCGCCAGCAGTGACGGCACACCCGCCGCGCCGGCCTGGCCCTGCCACTGCTGCGTCGGCTGCGCGCGCTGCCCGGCCGCAGGCCGCTGCTGCGTCGCTGACGTCGCCGCCGTGGTGCTGGGCAGTTCATCGACGCTGGGTGCATCCACCGTCACCGCGAACGTTCGGCGCACCGGCTGCGACTGGCGCTGCAACGCATCCACCCACAACGCGGCACCGAGCGCGGTGCCGGCATCGCCGGCCGCCGGCTGCACCCACACCGCATCGAACAGGCCGGCGTCGCGCAGGCGGCTGTTCATCACGCAGTTCAGCGCCACGCCGCCGGCCATCGCAAGCTGGCGTTCGCCGCTGACATCGGCCAGCCAGCCGGCCAGTTTCAGTACGCTGTCCTCCAGCACCACCTGCAATGACGCGGCGATGTCGAAGTGCGGCTGCGACAGCGGACTGCCGGGACTGCGTGCCGGACCGAACAGATCGGCCGGATCGAAGCCGGCCACCTGGTAGCGGCCGCCGCCCTGGATCCGCAGGTGCTGGCCGAGCGCCTCGACGTGACGCGGCTGGCCCAACGCGGCCAGCGCCATCACCTTGTATTCGTCGGACGAATGCAGGAAGCCCAGGTGGGTGGTGATGCGCTCGTACAGCAGGCCGAGCGAGTGCGGCATCGTCACCTCGCCCAGCGGCTCGTAGCGACCGAGCCGGTAGCGGCCATAGACGGTGGTGGCGCGCTCGCCGCGGCCATCGAGCGTCATCACGGCGCAGCGCGAGAACGGCGCGGCAAGAAAGGCGCTCGCCTGGTGCGCCAGGTGGTGCGGCACCCAGTGCCAGCGGAACGGACCGTCGTGGCGCACGCCACGCAGCCGCGCCCGCAGGTGATGCGGCGCGCCGTCGGCCAGCTGGCGCGGCGCATTGAGCACGTAGGAGGCGAACAGCGGGTCCCACGGGCTGTCCCAGCGCGGGTCGGGATAGCGCACATCCGACGGCGCCAGCGGCAGTTCGATGAAGGCATCGTCCATGTCGATGCGGTCACCGATGAACGCCTGCGGATCGAACGCGTAGGCCACGTGATCGACATCGGGCAGGCGCAAATCGGCCTGCGCCAGACAGAAGTCGATCGCGTGGTACGGCAGTTCCCAGGCGGTGAACGGCAGTGGCCGCTTGGCGTGCTTGATGCGCGTGAAGCGTTCTTCCTCGGCGGCCGCCACCACCTCGCCGTCGCGCACCAGCACGGCCGACGAGTCGTGGAACGCCGCGTTGATGCCGAGCGTGATCATCACTCGGCCGCGGTCGGGTCGGCCTGACGGGCCAGGGCTGGGGCTGGGGCTGGGGCCGGCGCCGACGCAGCCGCCACGCGTGGCAGTCGCTCGGCGTTCTGTATCGGTGGCATGCGCCAGCTGGCGGTCAGCTCCCGCGCGGCCGCCGCCACCTGGGCCGGCCGCACGCCGAGCAGGCACTCGTGATGACCCAGGGGACACTCGCTGCGCATGCAGTTGCGGCACGGCACATCGCGGTACAGCACGCGCGCGGGCACGCGCCACGGCGTGTGCTGGCCATTGGTCAGCGCGTACAGCACCACCACCGGGGTGCCGAGCGCGGCGGCGATGTGCGCGGGTGCACTGTTGTTGCACAGGACCACGCGCGCACCACTGATCAGCACGCCCAGCTCGGTCAACGACAGGTCGTCCACCAGCACCGCGGCGGGCGACTGCATCGCTGCCAGCATGGTGTCGACCAGCGGCGCATCGGCGGCGCCACCCACCAGCACGATCTGGTGATCGAACGCGAGCAGGTCGGCGGCGCGCGCGAAGTCCACCGCCGGCCAGCGCCGCGACGGCGCACTCGCCCCCGGATGCACCACCACATACGGCCGGCGCCGATCGACGCCGGCACGCAGCATCTTGCGATGCGCGCTGCGCACCGCCGACGGCGGCAGCGTGAAATGCAGGCGGTCATCCGTCGTCGCACATCCCACGTGCGCCACCAGCGCAAGCTGGCGTTCGACCTCGTGGCGCTGGATCGCCTGCGGCTCGGGGTCGCGCACCCAGTCGGACAGCAGGCCGTACGGGTTCTCGCGGCAATGCGCCAGGCGCAGCGCAATGCCGGCCAGCGTTGCCAGCAGTGCGGCCGGCAGCGCACTTTGCGAATGCACGGTGAAGATGACGCAGGCGTCGAAGCGACCCTGCGCCAGGGTGTCGACCAACGCGCGTTCGGCCGCACCGAGCGGCGCCTGGGCTTGCGCCGGCGCCTTGACCCAGGCGGCCTGGCAGGTGATCACCTCGTCGACCAGCGGCACCGCGTCGGCCGCGGCCGCTCCCGCGGGCGAGGCGAGCAGCGTGATGCGCGCCGCCGGCAGCGACTGGCGGATCGCGCGCAACGCGGGCGTGGTCATCAGCACGTCGCCCAGGTTGTCGAGCCGCACCACGAGCAGGTTGCGCACGCCGGCCCAGGCGGCCACGCGGCGCGCGCGGTCCTCGTCGTCGTGCGGCACCGTCCACGGTGCAGCCGTGGCCGACGGCACCGCCTGCACGGTCGGCAAGCGGCTCACGCGCCGAGCGTCCATGCGCATGGCAGCTCCTCCTGGCCGGTGTGGTCGAGATCGCGCGCGACGATCAACCGCGCGGCATCGAACAGATCGCGCACGCGCGCATGCGGCACGCGCTGCGGCGCATAGCGCCACTCGGTTTCGTGGCCGACATCGAGCAGCAACGTGCGGCAGCCGGCGCGCCGGCCGGCCTCGATGTCGTCGAGGATGTCGCCCACCATCCACGAGCGCGCCAGATCGATGTCCAGCGCCTCGGCAGCGGCGAACAGCAGGCCAGGCGCCGGCTTGCGGCAGGCGCAGGCGAAGTTGGGGTCGGCGGCTGGCGCGTGCGGGCAGGCGTAGAAGCCCGCCAGGGTCACGCCGGCGGCGGTCAGCAACTCCCTGAGCCCCTGCTCCAGTGCATTGAGCGCGCGCTGGTCAAAGCGGCCGAGCGCCACGCCGGGCTGATTGGTCACCACCACCAGCGTGTAGTCGAACGCCGACAGCAGGGTCAGCGCCTCCAGCGCATGCGGCGTGAAGCGCAGGCGCGTCGGGTCGGCGTTGTAGGGCACGTTCTCGACCAGCGTGCCGTCCTTGTCGAGGAACACCGCGCGGCGTCGCCCAGGGGTGGGGTTGTCTTCGCGCTGCGCCTGCACAAGCGGCAGCTGCCCGGCACGGGGTGGCGGCGTCGGCTGCAGTTCGGTCAGGGCCATGATGACTCCAGCCGCGGCAGCACGAGCAGTTCGGGGATCACGGTGTTCTCCGGCAAGGTCAGCAGGAAGGGCAGTACGCGTGCCACGTCGGCCGGGTCCTGCAGCGTCGCCAGGTCGATGTCGGGAAAGCGGTCGAGCAGGAACGGCGTGCGCATGCCACCGGCGATCAGCGCGACCACGCGGATGTGCTGCCCGCGCAGTTCCGCATGCAGCGCCTGCGACAGACCGAGCAGGCCCCACTTGCTGGCGTGGTAGGCCGAGGCGTTTGGCCACGCGCGCTTGGCCGCGGTGGAAACGATGTTGACGATGTGGCCGCCGCCGCGCGCCGCCAGCAGCGGCTGCGCCGCGCGCGCCAGGTAGAACGGGCCGCTCAGGTTGGTGGCGAGGATGCGCTGCCAGTGCGCCGGCGTGATCTCGCCGATCGGCGCGGTCAGATCGGTGCCGGCGTTGTTGACGAGCACGTCGAGCCCGCCGAAGCGGCGCACGGTGGCTGCCAGCGCGGTGGCGGCGGCATCCGGGTCACCGACATCGAGCGCCTGTGCCTGCACGCTGCCATCGACACCGCAGGCGTGCGCCACCCGCTGCGCGGCGGCCAGATCGAGGTCGGCCGCGGTCACGCGCATCCCTTCGGCCGCCAGCGTGCGCACGATCTGCTCGCCCAGTCCACGGCCGGCGCCGGTCACCAGCGCAACTTTCCCTTCGAGCAGACTCATCGGCGAAGTTCCATGCGTGATTGCGTTCGTTCCGGCGTGATCGTTCGCGCGCTCATTGGTGTGCGCATTCGCGTTCGCATCTGCACTCGCCTGTGGGTGCGCCTTTGCGTGCGCATACGGGTGCGCTCTTGCGTTCGCCTACGGGTGCGTCTTGCATGCCTGCTCGCGGGCGCATCGGTGTGCGCACCCGCGTGCTCGTGTGCCCGTGCCCGGGCGTGCAACCTCGCGTGCTCCTTGGTGTGCAGACTTGTCCGCGCACTCGCGTCGATGCGTGCATCGCGGTCATCTCAGGACGCCAGCGGCGCCACCGCCAGCGCCGGCGGGCTCACCCGCACCGCGCCGACCACCGGGACCACCGACTGGTAGGCCTGCGCCAGTTGCCGCGCCACCCGCTCCCAGGTGAACGTGGCGCGTGCGCGGCGCAGGCCGGCACGGCCGAGCGCATCGGCATGCGCGCGGTGGCGATGCAGGTAGCCCAGTCGGCGCGCCAGCGCGCGCGGGTCGCGCGGCGGCACCAGAAAGCCGGTGACACCGTTGCGCACCGAGTACTTGATGCCGCCCACGCGGCTGCCCACCACCGGCACACCGCAGGCCATCGCCTCCAGCGGCGTGATGCCGAATGGCTCGTACCAGGGTGTGGTCACGAACACATCGGCGGCGCCGTAGTACAGCCGCAGTTCGGCGCGACCACGGCGGCCGGTGAACTGCACCTGCGGTCCCACGCCCTCTTCCTCGGCAATGCGACGCAGCCGGCCGATCTCCGGCGTGCAGACCTCGTCGGGCCGCGCGCCGTCGCCGCCGACCACCAGCAGGCGGCCGTCCACGCCTTGCGTGCGACGCAGTTCGCCGAGCGCGCGCACCACGTTGTCGATGCCCTTGCGCGGCACCAGCCGGCCCAACTGCAGCACCACGAAGGCATCGCGTGCGATGCGCAGCACCGTGCGCGCCTGCTGCCGGTCCACCGGCGTCATCTCACCCGGGTCGAAGCCGCAGGGCACCACCGCCAGCCGGCGCGCGTCGGCGCCGTACAGGCGCATCAGGTCGTCGGCATCCTGCGGACACTCGGCGATCACCAGATCGGAGCGACGCGCCAGCAGCCGTTCGATCGCGATGCGCTCGTCAGGAAAGCCGTCATCACGCCCGTGGTGCTGGCGCCGCACCAGTCCCAGCGCATGAAAGGTGGTCACCAGCGGCCAGCCGAACGCCTGCTTTACGTGCAGCCCGACGTAACCGGACATGAAGAAGTTAGCGTGCACGACGTCGTAGCTGTCGTCGCGCGCGCTGCAAAAACGCAGCATCTGGCGCGCGAACTCGGGCATGTGCGCCAGCAACTGCTCCTTCGGCACATGACGCGCCGGCCCCGCCGGAACATGGATCACGCGCAGGCCCGGACGTAGCGTGGTGACACCTTGCCCGACCGCGTCGCGCCGCGTGAAGACATCGACCTGATGGCCTTCGCGCACCAGCCACAGCGCCACCTGCGCGACGTAGATGTTCTGGCCGCCGGCGTCCACGCCACCGACGTCGGCCAGGGGAGAGGCGTGCTCGCTGATCAGGGCAATGCGCATGAAAGTGATGCTCAGCGAGGCAAGTGACGTCGAGGGGCAAGGTCTGGCAAGCACCGTGCCGACAAACTGCCCTTGCAGGGCAGACCAGTGGGCGCACCCGCTACGCGCAAACAACCGACCTACGTTCGGCAAAAGCTGCCGCCAGAGTGGAAATTCCTGCACCGAACGGGCATCGCGCTTGCCGGTCTGCGGCATGTCCGGACTGTGGTACCTGCTGATCGGGTGCCTGCTGATCGTGATGGCGCTCACGAGCCGACTCGTTGAGCGCCTGCCGATGAGCGGCGCCGTCGTCTACCTGGCGATCGGCGTCGCGGCAGGCCCACTGGGCGTGGGCCTGCTCGACATCGACATGCGCCGGGATGGCCACACGCTGGAACTGATGGCCGAGGTCGGCGTGCTGATCAGCCTGTTTGCCGTCGGCCTCAAGATCAAGGTGGCGTTTTCTCGGCGCGCGTGGCGGGTGCCGCTGTACCTGGCCACCACCGGCATGGCGCTCACCATGGGCCTGATCGCGCTGGCGGCGGTCGCGGTACTGGCGCTGCCCTGGCCGCTGGCACTGCTGCTCGGCGCGGTGCTGGCACCGACCGACCCGGTGCTCGCGTCCGAAGTCCAGTTGCGGCATGTCGGCGATCCTGACCGGCTGCGCTTTGCCCTCACCACCGAGGGTGGACTGAACGACGGCACCGCTTTTCCCGGCGTCATGCTCGCCCTGGTTCTGCTCGGCGCGCGCGACGGCGGAAGCTACCTGTGGCTATGGCTGGCGCGCGATCTGATCTGGGCCACCGTCGCCGGGATCGCGGTCGGCACCGCCTGTGGCTTGATGGTGGCGCGCGTGCTCGCGCGGCTCAAGCGCCGCGGACCGCTGCAGTTCGAGGAGTTCATCGTGCTCGGCGTGATCGCGCTGTCCTACGGTCTGGCGCTGGTCGTCGAGGCTTACGGCTTTCTCGCGGTGTTCGCTGCCGGCGTGGCGTTGGCGCACGGCGAACGCCGGTGGCGTGCGCAGCCGGCGTCCGCGCCATCGTCTGGCACGCCGGCGCATGCCGAGCCGGTCATCGCACCGCGGCTGCTGGCGCTGACCGAACAGTTCGAACGACTGGCCGAGGTGGCATTGGTGCTGGCGGTCGGCGCACTGCTCGCCCAGGTGCGCTGGAGCCTCAGCCTGTTGCTGTTTGCCGCACTCGTCCTGCTGGTGGTGCGGCCGCTCGCCGTGCTCGCCGTGGTCTCCCGGCGCGACACCAGCGCCCAGGAGAGGCGCCTTCTGGCCTGGTTCGGCGTGCGCGGCATCGGCTCGGTGTACTACCTCGCTTTCGCGCTCAACCACGGTGTGCCGGCGGTCGCTGGCCCCTGGCTGCTGGAGGCCGTGGTGGTGACGATTGCCTTGTCGATCGTGCTGCACGGCATCTCGGCAACGCCGCTGATGGCGCGCTACCAGCGCGCGCGGCAGCGCACCGCTGGCGAACGCGAGCGCTGACTGGCGGCGTGGGTACGACCCTTGCCGCGCGGTGCCACCTCGACCCTGAATCGACCCCACCATGCCCACCCAGGCGACCACCCACATGGACCGCGCGCTGCGCGAATGCATCGACGCATGCCACCGCTGCCATGACCAATGCCTGGCCGACGTGCAACGCAGCCTCACGCTCGGTGGCGACCATGCCGCCCCGGCTCATGTGGTGCTGCTGCTCGACTGCGCGCGCGTGTGCGCCACCACGGCCGCACTGATGCTCACCGGCTCGCGCTTCCATCGGTCGATGTGTGCGGTGTGCGCGCAGGTGTGCGAAGGCTGCGCGCAACAGTGCGAGATGCTCGGCGAACTCGACGACTGCGCGCGCGCCTGCCGCGACTGTGCTCAGCGCTGCGAGCAGATGGGCCTGGGCGCTGCCGAGGGGGGTTGAGCAGCGTCGCTGCGTGCAGTTCTTACGTTCTTCCCACGGGACCGCAGCGATCGACTAGTTGACACACGGCATTCCTGAGGCCGGAGCACTGTGCTACTACCGGCCCGTGTCAACCGTCTCAGGCGCAGTTGCAGGCGCTCTTTCGCCGCAGGGATTCCGGGGGACTCACGCTTCCGGCAGCGAAAAAGCGCCCTCAGCGGTGCAACTGCAGGCAACAAGCGCAGATGAGCTGACCAACTGCGACCGCGAGCAGATCCAGTTCAGCGCGGCAATCCAGCCGCACGGCCTGTTGCTCGCGTTGCGCGAGCCTGACCTGTGCATCGTCCAGTGCAGTGCCAACGCCACCGTGCTGGCGCCGCAGGCGGACACCCTGCTCGGCCGCCCGCTGGATGAGGTCATCGGCAGCGATGCGGTGCAGGCCTTGCGTGCGCAACTGCACCGCCTGTCCATAGCGCCAGGCGAGCCGCTGCTGCTTTATCGACTGCCCGCATCCCCGCGGTCGACCAACAGCGCGTATGACGTGCACGGCCATCGCATCGACGGTCTGCTGCTGCTGGAGTTCGAGGCGGTCGACCCCACCGTGCGGGCGCCCGACGCGCGCCTGCTGCACGCCGACATGAATGCCTTCGTCGCCACGCTGGAAGGTGCCGCCTCGGTGCAGCAGTTGCTGGAGGCCGCCGTCACCCACATGCGCGCGCTGACCGGCTTCGATCGCGTGATGGCCTACCGCTTCGCTGCCGACGGCAGCGGCGCCGTGGTGGCCGAAGCGCGCGCAGACGACCTGGCGCCGCTGCTCGGCCTGCACTATCCAGCGCTCGACATCCCGCTGCCGGCGCGCCGCCTGTTCAAGTTGCTGTGGCTGCGCTACCTGCCCGACGTCGACTACGAGCCGGTGCCGATCGAGCCGGCCAACCCGCCGGGGCAGGCGCAGCCCAACGACCTCACCTACGCCACGCTGCGCAGCGTCTCGCTGATGTACCGCCGCTACCTGCACAACATGGGGGTGCGGGCGTCGGTCGTCACCACGCTGCTCAAGGACGGCGAGCTGTGGGGACTGATCTCCTGCCATCACCATGGCGGTGCGCGATACGTGCCGCACGACCTGCGCGGCGCCTGCGCGCTGCTTGCCCGCTCGCTGTCCTTGCTGATCGGTGCCAAGGCCGATCTGGAGGTGGCCGAATACCGCGCCGAACTGGCGCACGCGCGCGAGGCGCTCATGCGCAGCCTGGCACCGACCGGCCGCCTGGCGCTGACGCTGTGCCGGGGCACCCCCAACCTGCTCGACGCGTTTGCCGCCGACGGCTGCGCCGTGTCGTTCCGCGGCGAGCTGCACAGCGCCGGCGAGGTGCCGCATCCGGCACTGCTGGCACCGCTGTTCGACTGGCTCGCCACGCACCAGGGCGGGCCCGACCTCTTCTCGACCGATTCGCTGGGCGAACACTACGCGCCGCTGGCGGGCCATGCCGCGCTGGCCGCCGGCCTGCTGGCGGTGCGCATCTCGCAGACGCGGCCCGATTTCATCGCCTGGTTCCGCCGCGAGCAGGTGCGCGATGTCGCCTGGGCCGGCGATCCGGCCCACCCGGCCGAGCGCGAGGTGGCCGCCGATGGCAGCGTGATCCTGTCGCCGCGCTACTCGTTTGCGCTGTGGCGCGAGCAGGTGCGTGGCCGCAGCCGGCCGTGGCTCGACTGCGAGCGCGACCATGCGCGCGCGCTGCGCAGCGCGGTGGTCGACGTGGTGCTGGCGCAGACCGACGAGATCGAACGCATCAACCGGGAACTGGCACGCAGCAAGGACGAGTTCCTCGCCATGCTGGCGCACGAGTTGCGCAATCCGCTCGCGCCGATCCGCAATGCGGTGGAGATCCTGCGGCGCGGCGCTGACGCGCAGACCGTGGCAATGATGTCGGCCATCATCAGCCGTCAGACGCACCACCTGGCGCGCATGGTCGATGACCTGCTCGATGTCAGCCGCCTCACCACCGGCAAGATCACGTTGCGTCTGAGCGCTGTCGAGGTCGACGCGGTGGTGCAGGCTGCGCTCGAATCGGTGCGGCCGCTGCTCGAGTCCAAGCAACAGGTGCTCGCGCTCGATCCGTCGCCCACGCCGGTGCGGCTGCAGGCCGATCCGACCCGGCTCGCGCAGATCATCGGCAACCTGCTCAACAACGCCGTCAAGTACACGCCGCCCGGCGGCCACATCGGCCTGCGCTGGCGCCAGGAGGACAACACGCTGGTGCTCTCGGTGACCGATGACGGCAGCGGCATCACGCCGCAGACACTGGAGCACGTGTTCGAGCTTTTCGTGCAGGACGAGCGCACCATCGACCGCGCGCAGGGTGGCCTGGGCATCGGCCTGGCGCTGGTGCGCAGCCTGGTCGAGCTGCACGGCGGCAGCGTGCGCGCGACCAGCCCCGGGGTCGGCGGCGGCAGCTGCTTCACGCTGCGGCTGCCGGTGGCGCCGATCGATCAGGCGATGCTGCCCGCAACCGCCGGCGCGCTCGTGCCTGAGCGGCGCGTGCTGGTGGTCGACGACAACGCCGATGCCGCCGAGACCCTGGGGATGTTGCTGCGCCTGCAGGGCCACACGGTGCGGGTCGAAACCAGCGCGCGCGCGGCGATTGCCGCCGCGACGCAGTTTCGCCCCGAGGTGGTGTTCCTCGACATCGGCCTGCCCGAGATGGACGGCTACGCCGTGGCGCGTGCGCTGCGCGCCCATCCGACCAGCCGCGACGCCTTGCTGGTGGCGCTGACCGGCTACGGCACCGAGGATGATCGCCAGCGCGCACGCGAAGAAGGTTTCGACGCGCACCTGGCCAAGCCGGCCGAGATGGCGAGCATCCATGCATTGCTGACACGCCCGCTGCCGGTGCGCGATGCCAACCTCAATGGGCAGCCTGGCCGCTGACCTCGAACCGCTCGATCAGCGTCTTGAGCAGCGCAAACGCATCGACCGGCTTGGTCAGATGCAGGTCGAAGCCGGCGGCGAGCGCCTTGCGCCGGTCCTCCGGACTGCCCCAGCCGGTGGCCGCGATCAGCAGGGCACCAGCCAGGTTGGGGTCAGCGCGCAGGCGCGTGGCGACCTGGTGGCCGTCGAGGCCGGGCAGGCCGATGTCGCACACCACCACGTCGGGATGAAACGCCGCGGCCTCGCGCAGCGCGGTGATGCCGTCATAGGCGGTGCACGTCAGATGCCCGGAGGCCTGCAGCAACATCACCAGGGCATCGGCGGCATCCTCGTTGTCGTCGACCACGAGCACGCGCAGTGACGGTGCGGCGTCGGCCGCCGGTGTTGCCGGCGGCGGATCGATTGGCGCCTCGGATGCCACCGCCTCGGCGGCAAGTGCCGGCAGGCGCAGCGTGAAGGAGCTGCCGCGGCCCGGTCCCTCGCTGTGCGCACTGACCGATCCGCCATGCAGCTCGAGCAGGCGATGCACCAGCGACAGGCCGATGCCGAGGCCGCCCTGCGAGCGGACCAGCGTCTGGCGGTCCTGGGTGAACATCGTGAACACGTCAGGCAGCATGTCAGCGGAAACGCCGGCACCGTTGTCGCGCACGCGCACCACGGCCTCGCCCGCCTCTTCTTCCATGTCCAGCTCGATGCGGCCGCCGTCCGGCGTGTACTTGGCGGCGTTGTTGAGCAGGTTGCCGATCGCCTGCGCCAGCCGTGTCATGTCGGCGTCGACCCACAGCGGCGTGGCCGGCAGCCGGGTGAGCAGCTGGTGCGAGGCGCTGTCAAGCAGCGGCTGGCAGGCCTCGATCGCCATCTCCACCGCGCTGCGCAGGTCCATTTTCGCCCGCTGCAGTCCCAGCTTGCCGCTGGTGATGCGCGCCACGTCGAGCAGGTCGTCGATCATGCGCACCAGCAGCACCACCTGGCGCTCCATCATCTGCCGCATCTTGAACGCCTCGGCGCCATCGCCGGGCACCTTCGCCAGCACGTGCAAGCCGGTGCGGATCGGCGCCAGCGGGTTGCGCAGCTCATGCGCCAGCGTCGCGATGAACTCGCTCTTGCGCAGGTCGGCCTGCTGCAGTTCCAGCTGCGCCTGATGCAGCGCGTCCAGCTGGTCGCGCGTCTGGTACTGCCGCCGCCGCGCGCGCAACGCGGCGAGCAGCGCACTGACGAGCGACTGGGAGGAGGTGGGCCGGTCGAGCAGCGTGACGTTGGTGAAGCCGTTGAGCGCCACGGTGGCGGCAATGGTGCGCGTTCGACCGTCACCCAACACGAGCACGGGCACGTCCGACCACGGCGGCTGCAGCCCAAGCGCATCCGCCAGCTGATTGACTGCGGGCGCCGCCAGCGCAGCATCGGTGAGGATGATGGTGCCGACGCCCGCCGCCAGCGCATCGATCAGCGCACGCAAACTGGGACAGGGCAGGCAGTCGACACCATGCCGGCTCAGCAGGCCGCAGGTGACCTGCGCGTCGCGCCGCGTCGGCGCGAGCAGCAGCACCCGCTCGTCGTTCAAGAACTCGGTCACTGCTCGACGCCCCCGTCAGGCTCGACCTCGCGCTCCAGCGGCACGCCAGTCAGCACGCCGCGCAGTTGGCCGAGAGGCTCGCTCAGGTGGATGCCGTCGCGCGCGAACCAGATCTGGCGGATCGACGATTCATGCGCACCGGTGCGGCGCTTGAGCACCGAGATCGCCTTCTTCACCAGGCCCGCGTGCTCGAAGTAGCGGATCAGTACCACGGTGTCCGCGAGGTAGGTCGTGTCCACCGGCGCCACCATGTTCTGGCCCAGCATGCCGCTTTGCGCCACTACGATGAAGGTCACCACGCCACGGCCACCCAGGTAGGCGAGCAGCTCGTGCATCTGGGTGATGAGGAACTTGCCCTCGGGCATCGCGTTCAGGTAGCCATTCAGGCTGTCGATGATCACCACGCGTGCGCCGTCGCGGTCGACCGACTGGCGCACCAAATGGGCAAACTCGCCGGGCGATACCTCGGCCGGATTGATGCGGCGGATCTGCAACTGACCGGGGCCGCTGCCTTCCTCCACCCGCATGCCGATCCCGGACAGGCGCGCCAGCAGCGTTTCGCGCGACTCGTCGAAGGTGAAGATCGCCGCGTGGTCGCCGCGCCGCATGGCCGCGGCCGCGTACTGCAGCGCCACGGTCGACTTGCCTGTCCCGGGTGGCCCGAGCACGAGCGTGCTGGTGCCGCCGTCGATGCCGCCGCCCATCAATTCGTCGAGCGGCGCCAGGCCGCTTACAAACGCCTGCGGCGTGAACCGGATGTCGTCCACGGTGGGTGCCAGGCGCGGGTACACCACCAGGCCACCCTGAATGATCGTGAAGTCGTGCAGGCCGCTGCGAAAGTCGCTGCCGCGCAGCTTGATCACCTGCATTTGCCGCTGCATGCGTCCATAGGCGGGCGCGTGATGATCGAGCGAGATGACGCCGTGGGCGATGCTGTGCAACTGCATGTCAGGCCCCTCGGCGGTGCGATCGTCGAGCATCAGCACTGTGCAGTGGCGGCCGCTGAAGAACTGCTTGAGCGCCAGGATCTGGCGCCGGTAGCGCAGCGAGTTCTGCGCCAGCAGGCGCATTTCGGACAGCGAATCGAACACCACGCGATGCGGGCTCACCCGACGCACCGCGTCGAGCACCTTGGCGGTGGTATCGGTCATTTCCACCTCCGACGGGTGATACATCGTCAGGTGGTTGTCGCTGTCGAGTTCGGCCTCGTCGTGCAGCAGTTCCACCATCTCGACGCCGTCGAGCGACCAGCCATGCGAGGCCGCGCCGGCGGCCAGTTCGTCGCGAGTCTCGGACAGCGTCACGTACAGGCAGCGTTCGTCGCGCTGCACGCCTTCGAGCAGGAACTGCAGCGCCAGCGTCGTTTTGCCGGCGCCCGGATTGCCGTCGACGAGGTACAGCCGATCGCGGATCAGGCCGCCGTGCAGCAGATCGTCGAGCCCGCTGACGCCGGTACCGCAACGCGCAGGCGGCGTTGGTGGAATGGATGGCATGGTGGCCAGCTCCCCTCTGAAGCGGTCAGCGTAAGCCGAAGCGCTTGGGAGCGGCGGAAAAGCGTACCGGCGCGTTGCGTTCCGTCACGCGGTCATCACCGCCAGGCGCGTTCACTACGCATGCGCATGCACGTGTATGTGCCTAGGAACGATCGGTCGAGCGTGGCGCACTGCCCCCGCAGCGCGCACGCAGCGGGGGCAGTGCTGTCAATCGTGCGCTCTTAGCGCCAGACGGGTGATCGCGTGCTGCGACGCTAGAGCGCGGAGGAGTCGTCCCAGTACGGCCGGGTGTGGTAGTAGCTGTTGATCTCGTCCTGCCAGGTGTTGTCGGCCTGGCTCGGCCAGTGGTCCTTGTCGAAGCCGGGCGCATTCTTGATGCGCTCCTGGTCGGCATCGAGCAGGAAGCACTTGCGCTCGGTATCCAGTGCCAAGGCGCTCCAGGGCAGCGCGAACAGCTTCTCGCCGATGCCGAGGAAGCCACCCGCCGACATCACCGCGTAGGCAATGCGACCACGCGGCACGTCGAGCATGATGTCCTCGACCTCGCCCAACGTTTCGCCCTGGTGGTTCATCACCGAGTTGCCGATCAGCGTGTCGGCTGTCATCAGATTCGGCCCGGGCCCTCCCGTGTCGGAGCTGGTGTCGCCGACGATCTGCGCGCCCTTGGCGCCGGAGCGCTGGCCTTCCCGCTGGCCTTCCAGCGGACCCTGGCTGCCGTAGCCGGTGGCCGCGCCGCTGCGCGTGCCGGGCTGCACGGTCGAGCCGGTGTTCACGCCGGTGGTGCTGCCGGCCACGGTGGCGGTGCCGCCTTCATTGCCGAGACCGCTGCCGACGGTGCTGCCGGCGGCCGGGTTGTGGATGCTGTCTTTCATTTGTCCCTCCTGGGTGGTCAACCTGAGCCCATGAGTCGGCAAACAAGGTGCCCAGGCGCGTCGAACGCCGGAGGTGGCAAATGACCCGTGCGCGCCGCGCCGGGGCCTGCCGCGCAGGGCGTGGGCCGCACTACATCTGGCGCATTGCAGCAGGGCGCGAGGCGCGGTTGGGCGCGGTCGGGCGTGAGCGGGTGGGGCTGGATGGGCACGTGTCCTGCCCGCCGCCGCGCTCAGCCAACGAGGGATGCTGATGGTCGCCACCAACGTCGAAGAAGCACTGTTGAATTTGTTCCACACCTGCCGGCGCGCGGCACGTACCTTCAGTACCTGTGCCGAGCGCAGCAACATCGCACCGTTGCGCGCCGCCCTGGCCGGGCGCAGCCTGCATTGCCGCCAGATGGCCGGCGGGTTGCAGGCGTTCCTGGCGCCGGCGCGGACACGCGCATCGGCGCAACCTGCCGAGTGGCAGGGCCTGCCCGCGGATGCCAGCGAGGCCGACGTGCTGCGCGTGTACGAGACCTGTGAGGGTTACGTGCTCGCGAGCTACCGCGACCTGATCGACATCGGCCTGCCGAACGCGCTGTCGGCGCTGCTGCTGCCGCAGTTCGAGCAGGCGCTGCACCAGTATGTCGACATCGTGGCCGAGTGCATGCCGCTGTGCGCGCGGCCGCGCCCGCAGCGCAACGAGCATGCAGCCGCCACGGCACGCAGCGACAGCGCGGCGCGCTACGGCACCCAAGGCGCCCCTGCGCACGTCTAGTCCGCGTGGGTTCGCGGCTCGGTTCTGGCCGGCATCGGAGTCGGGTTGGGGAGTCGGGTTGGGCACTCGCAGGAGCGCAGTACCTCGCACGTCGATCGCACGCGTGCAAGGCTTGCGGCAGGCCCCGCAAGCCTGACAGACCAACCTGTCGCACGGGCAGATACCGTGCCCGCGCATGCGGTCAGCGGGCACCGCCGTTGCTGCCGGGCACCCCGGGAGGGCCGCTCATGGTCACCCCGCGCGCGCTGGCGCGCCGGGCTATCCGCCCGGCGGCACCTGCCGCGTTCGCCGCAAGGAGAGCCGAGATGCCCAAGCAGCAGCACCAGAACCCCGCGCAAGGAACCAGCAGCACCAACACGCCCCGCGATGGCGGCCAGTCACAGGGTGAACCGGTGGACGACACCATGGACACCGGCCACCGCGCCGGTCACACGTCGTCCACCGATTCGATGTACGGCACCCACTCGTCGCTCGGCGGTGCCGACGAGCGCGGCGAGCGGGCCAAGGCGCAGTCGCCGGCACAGTCAACCGATCGGTCGCACGATCGGTCGCAAGTTCAGTCGCAAAATCAGTCGACCGCAGGCCCTTCGAGCGCAGACGCACCAGCGCAAGGCCCGTCCAAGCGCCGCGCCACGCAGCCCACGCGCGGCGGTGCGCAGGGCGGCCTGACCGGCTCGATCGGCCAGCTCGAGCCCGGCAAGTCGAATCCACCGAAGCGCGAGCACGCGCAGGCAGATGACACGCGGGACGAATCGTCGCGCGTGCGGCCGGGCGAGGCCCAGGGTCAGTCCAAGTACTCGCCCACCGCGGGCGAACAGGACAAGTTGAGCCGCGCGCCGGGCGGTGCGCCGCTGAAGGACTCCGTGCTGAAGGATGCCCCGTCGAATGCCGACGCGAAGAACGACGCGAGCCCGCAGTCGAACCAACGCGCCGCCCGGCCCAAGGCGCGCAACCCGCGCGAAGGCGGCCACGGCGTGGGGGACGATGACAGCCCCACCGTGCGGTCAACGGCCAACCCCGGCGGCAAGCTCACCGCCACCCACGACATCGATCTCGCCGGCCCCGACAACAGCGCCACCAAGCGCGACAAGTGAGCCAGCCGTCCGGCTCACCGCGGGGGCGGTCGTGCGGCGCTCGTTGACTCCGCTGGGCGAGTGCTGCGCCGCATGCGCAAGACATCGCTGACGGCGCGCACCGCGCGTACCGGGCGGCCGGCCGGCGCCGCCGCTGCCCGCGTCGACACCGCCGCCACCGATCACCCGTCCGCCCGCAACGGCGGCGATCCGCTCGCCGCCTATCGCGCGCGGCGCGACTTCGAGCGCACGCCCGAGCCACCGCCACGGACGCCTGCCGCGCGCGCCACGCTGGCGTACTTCATCCAGCGCCATGACGCGCGCCGCCTGCATTACGACTTCCGCCTGGAGGTCGACGGCGTGCTCAAGAGCTGGGCGGTGCCCAAGGGGCCAAGCCTGGATCCGGCGCAAAAGCGGCTGGCGGTGCAGACCGAAGACCATCCGTTCGACTACGGCAGCTTCGAGGGCACCATTCCGGCCGGCGAGTACGGCGCCGGCGAGGTGCTGCTGTGGGACCACGGCAGCTGGCTGCCGCTGCACGATCCCGCCGACGGGCTGGTGCAGGGCAAGCTGCACTTCGAACTGCGCGGCGACAAGCTTGCCGGCGAGTGGGTGTTGGTGCGACTGGCGCCACGACCCACGGACCGCACCGGCGCGGTCAACTGGCTGCTGCGCAAGCTGCCCGATGCGTTCGCGCGCGCCGGCGACGACGACGGCATCGTGCGCACGCGCCCGGAAAGCGTGAAGCGTCGCGTCGAATCGAGCGTTCATCTGAGCGTTCATTCGAGCGTCAAGCGCAGCGACGAGCGCAGCGACGAGCGCAGCGACGAGCGCAGCGACGGGCGCAGCGACGAGCCCGGCAACAGGCGCAGCGACACGCTCGACACCAAGCGCAGCAAGAAGCTCGACACCAAGCGCAGCGACGAGCCCGGCAACAGGCGCAGCGACGAGCCCGACACAAGGCGCAGCGACGAGCCCGACACAAGGCACAGCGACGAGCCCGACACAAGGCGCAGCGACACGCCCGACACCAAGCGCAGCGAGAAGCTCGACATCAAGCCGAGCAAGAAGCCCGGCAACACGCTCAGCGCTGCCGCGCCGGCGGCCAAGGCAGCCACGGCGCCAGGACGGCGCGCGCAGGTGGCCCGCGCGCCCGCCCTGCCCGAGTTCATCGCGCCGCAGCTGGCCACGCAACGCACGCAGCCGCCGCGCGAGGCCGGCTGGGTCTACGAGGTGAAGTTCGACGGCTATCGGATGCTCGCGCGCATCGCGCGCGGTGACGTGCGCATTTTCAGTCGCAACGCGCAGGACTGGACCGCGCGCCTGCCGACCATCGCGGCGGCATTGCGCAAGCTCGATCTGCACGAGGCCTGGCTCGACGGCGAGATCACGGTGGCAGGTGCCGACGGCCGCTCCAGCTTCCAGGCCCTGCAGAACGCGCTCGACGGCGCGCCCGGCCGCATCGACTACCAACTTTTCGATCTGCTGTGGCTCAACGGCGAGGACCTGCGCCCGCAGCCGCTGGCGGTGCGCGCCGAGCGACTGCGCGAGCTGGCCCTGCGCCAGCCGCTCGCGCTGTCGGGCCAGCTCGATGCCGACGGCGCCACCGCGTGGGAAGCGGCGTGCCGGATGCAGCTCGAAGGGCTGATCGGCAAGCGGCTCGATGGGCGCCATGTCAGCGGCCGCAGCGCGCTCTGGATCAAGCTCAAGTGCCGCCCGACCCAGGAGTTCGTGATCGGCGGCTGGACCGATCCGGCTGGCAGCCGCGAACTGCTCGGCGCCCTGCTGGTGGGCGTGCACGAGAACGGCCGCCTGCGCTACGCCGGCCGCGTGGGCACCGGCTTCACCGAGGCCACGTTGCGTCGGCTGCACGCGACGCTGACGCCGCTGGCCCGCAGCGCCAGCCCGTTCGAGCCGCCGCCGCGCATGCCGCGCGGCCAGCGCGCGCACTGGGTCGAGCCGCAGTGCGTGGCGCAGGTGGAGTTTGCCGAGTGGACCGACGAGGGCCTGCTGCGGCAGGCATCGTTCCAGGGGTTGCGCGACGACAAGCCGGCCCGCGCGATCGTGCGCGAGGACACGATCGTGCGCGAGAACACATCAGCCGGCGGCGACGCGGCCCCACCCGACCGCGCGCCGCGCCACGCCGGTCACCGCCGCGACCGCAGCGCGCCAATGCCGCCTTCGGCCGAGGCCACCGCCGACCTCGGCCGCATCAGCCATCCCGAGCGGGTGATCTATCCGGACGCCGGCCTCACCAAGCTCGACGTCGCGCGCTACTACGCCGCCATTGCGCCGCTGCTGCTGCCCGAACTGCTGGATCGCCCGCTGTCGCTGTTGCGCTGTCCGCAGGGCATGCAAGGCACGTGCTTCTTCCAGAAGCACATCGCCACCCGCCTGCCGCCCGGCCTGCGCCACATCACCGTGCAGGAAAAGAAGGGGCCGGCGCAGTACATCGCGGTGGCGCAGGCCGAAGGCATCGTGTCGCTGGCGCAACACGGCGCGATCGAGCTGCACCCGTGGGGTGCATCGGCCCCGCACCTGGACCGGCCCGACCGCCTGATCATCGATCTGGATCCGGACGAGACGATCGGCTGGCCCACGTTGCTGGAAGCCGCCTGGCTCACCCGCACGCTGCTGCAGGAACTGGGGCTGGCCGCCTATGTGCGCACCACCGGCGGCAAGGGACTGCATGTGGTGTCGCCGCTCAAGCCCACGCGCGCGTGGTCGACCGTCAAGCCGTTCGCGCAGGCGATCGCGCGCCGGCTGGCGGGCGTGGCCCCGGCGCGCTTCACCAGCAACATGGCGAAGGACCAGCGGCATGGGCGCATCTTCATCGATTACCTGCGCAACGCCGAAGGCGCCACCGCGATCGCCAGCTACTCGCTGCGCGCGCGGCCCGGCGCACCGGTGGCAATGCCGGTCGCCTGGGACGAACTGCAACCCAAGCGCGACCTGCGCCACGATCACTTCAACCTGCGCAACGCCGTCGCGGCCAGCCGGGCGGCGGCGCAGGCGTGGGCAAGCTTCCCTGGCGACGCACGGGCGATCTCGTCGCGCATGCTGCGCGCGCTGGCGGTCGAGCCCTGACGGGGTGCGCCGGCCGCGCGCGGCTCGCTGCAAGGCAATCTGAATTGGCAGGACCAAGCACCGGAATCCAGGGGATGCCCGGCGCGCGGCGTCGCTAGATTTCCAAGGCATCGAGCAGCGTGCCGCGGTGCGGGCGCGCTGCGACTGCGACCTCGCAACTGCCCGCGTTCGATCCTGCCCGTTCGCTTTGCCTATGCCGTCACACCTCGCTGTCTGCTTTGCCTCGCGCCTGACGCGCCGGCGCTGCACATGCTGAAGCTCAGTGGCCTCGGCCTGCGCATCGTGCTGGCGGTGGTGCTGCTGGTCGCGCTGCTGCAGGGCGTCGCACTGCTGACGATCTGGAACGCCAACCGCGGCAACGCCTACGACCGCGCGCGTGCCGAACTGGTGGCCAGCAGCAACGCGCTCACCCAGTCGATGCAGGCGCAACGCCAGCACCTGGCGCAGATCGTGGCGCTGCTGGCGGAGCACCCGGCTCTGCGTGCGCCCGGCGCGGACCCGCATCAGGACCTGCGCAAGCTGGCGCAACGCGCCAGCCTCGGACCATCGCAACGACTGCAGCTTCTCGAACGCACCTCGCTACGCGCCAGCGTGCTGGCGCCCGGCGGCAACATGCAGCCGGACGACGTCGCCGCGCTTGCCACCGCCGCGCTGCTGGCGCGCGTGCGCGCCGGCGAGCCGGCGCACGACATCGTGCTCAACGAACACGGCGCGTTCGTGGTGGCGGTCGCATCCATCACCGGCACCGATTCGCACCTGCTGCTGGCCACCACGATCGATGACGTGCTGGCGCAGCACCTGCAACGGGTGACGTCGGTCGGCACCACGCTGCTAGTGATTGGCGGTGAGGGCGGCGCTGCACCGCTCGGCACCTCGGTCACGCAACCCGATCCGGTGCGCTTCGCACAGGCGCTCGCGGGCGCCGTCGCGGCGCCGGGCAGCTCGGGCATCGCGGCGGTCGATGGGCGCGACTTCGCCTACCGCGTGGAGACATTGGCCACCCTGGGCGATCGACGCCTGGTGGTGGTGGCGCACCAGCCGGTGTCGGCGGTGCTGCCGGCGTTCGAGCGCCTCGGCAGCCTGCTGCTCGGGCTCGGCCTGGCGAGCCTGCTGCTTGCGCTGGCGGCCGGCTGCCTGCTGGCTGCCACCGTGCTCCGGCCGCTGCGCAAGGTGAGCGAAGGGGCGCTGCGCATGTGCGACGGCGACTATCGTCAATCGATCGTGCTGGCTCGCCCCCGCGAACTGGCCGAGCTGGCCGCCAGCCTCAACCGGATGCGCGCCAGCTTTGCCGCGCGTGAAGACCAGGTGGTGCGGCTGGCGTACGAGGACGCACTCACCGGCCTGCCGAACCGCGCCCGCCTGATCGAACGCGCCGAAGGCGCCCTGCGCCAGGCCCGCGCCGAGAAGTCGTCGCTGGCGGTGATGCTGCTCGACCTGAACCGCTTCAAGCAGATCAACGACACGCTCGGCCATGCCGCCGGCGACGAGGTGCTGCGCCTGGTCGCGGCGCGCATCCGCACCGCAGTGCGACCGGCCGACACCATCGCGCGCTTTGGCGGCGACGAGTTCGCCATCACCCTGCCCGGCGCCGACCTGGAAACCGCACGCGCGGTGGCGCGCGCGGTGAACCAGGCGCTGGGCGGCTCGATCGAATACGGCGGCCAGTTGATCGACACCGGCGCCAGCATCGGCATCGCTGCCTTCCCCGACCACGGCAGCGACATCGACACCCTGCTGCGTTGCGCCGACATCGCGATGTACGCGGCCAAGCGCAACCATGCGTCCTACGCGCTGTACGACCTCCGTCACGAGGTGGTGCGCCGCGAACACTTGTCGCTGCTGGGCGAGCTGCGGCGGGCGGTCGAGGAAAGCCAGCTGCGCGCGTTCTACCAGCCGAAGATCGACATCGCGACCAACCGCGTGACCGGCGCCGAGGCGCTGGTGCGCTGGCGCCACCCCACGCGCGGCCTGCTGGCACCGGGCGAGTTTCTGCCCTACGCCGAGCAGACCGGCTATGTCCGTGTGCTCACGCGCTGGATGCTCGCCGTCACCGTGCGCCAGTGCGGCGCCTGGGCCGCGGCCGGCATGCCGATGCAGATCGCGATCAACATTTCGGCAGGCGATCTGACGGCACGTGACCGTGAGGGCAAGGACGACCTGCCGCGCCGCGTGGGCGACCTGTTGCGGCAGCACGCGGTGCCGCCGCACCTGATCTGCCTGGAGATCACCGAGAGCGGCGTGATGGAGGATCCGGAACACGCGCTCGCGGTGCTGCACGACCTGCACGCGCTCGGCGTGTCGATCGCGATCGACGACTTCGGCACCGGCTTCTCGTCGATGTCGTATCTCAAGCGGCTGCCGGTGCACGAACTGAAGATCGATCGCAGCTTCGTCAAGGACATCGCCACCAGCGCCAAGGACGAAAGCATCGTTCGCTCGATGACGCAACTGGCGCACAGCCTCGGCCTGAAGGTGGTGGCCGAGGGCGTGGAGGACGAAGCCACCCTCGATCGCCTGCGCGCGATCGACTGCGACATCGCGCAGGGCTACCTGATCGCCCGCCCGATGCGGCGCGCCGCCTTCGAGCAGTGGGTGCGCGACGACGGCAGCCTGGTACGCAAGCCCTCCGGCACGCAGTCCGCGGTCGCCTGACGGCGCGTGATCCGGCGCCGTCGAAGCCGCGCCGGCATGGGCGTCGGTCATCGAAGCCTGTCGGCATCGACGACATTGATCGACGCCACGGCGTCAACGCCGCCGAGTCATCGCCACGAGTCAACGCTGAGCCAACGCCACTGAGTCAACGCCGACGAACCAACGCCGCTGGGTCGGTGCCACTGGGTCGGTACGAATGCGTCGCCGCCACTCGGTCACGCTACCGATGGACGCATAATCCGCAGCCCGGCCACCGCGGCATTCGTCGCGTCTTGGCCGGCCACGCCGACCTTGCTGCCCCAGCGCCCCGCGCCCCTGGAACGTCACCATGCCCCCGCACTCCCACGCCGCCGCGGTCGAACCGTCGCAAAGCGAAGGCGACATCAACAGCACGCCGCTGCGCGCCGCCTGGCAGCGCGAGCATCTGGACCCGGCCAGCCGCGAGCTGCTGGCACGCGACAGCGCGGCGTTCCTGCACCAGTCGGTGTCCACGCCATGCCTGGCGCCGGTGGTCAAGGCCGAAGGCCTGTACATCGAGGACATGACCGGCCATCGCTACCTGGACTTCCACGGCAACAACGTTCATCACCTGGGCCACGGCCATCCGGAAGTGATCGCCGCGATCAAGGCACAGCTCGATGAACTGTCGTTCGCGCCGCGCCGCTTTGCGAGCGAACGCGCGGTCGAACTGGCCGAGACGCTGAACGCCCGCTTTCACGCGCTCACCGGCCGCGCCGGCCGCGTGCTGTTCACCACCGGCGGCAGCGATGCGCTCGAAGTGGCGATCAAGCTGGCGCGCGCGGCGACCGGTCGCTTCAAGACGTTGAGCTTCTGGGACTCGTTCCACGGCGCCGGCTTCGGCGCCTCCAGCGTGGGCGGCGAGTCGCTGTTCCGCTCGGGCCGACTGGGGCCACTCCTGCCGGGCAGCGAGCACGTGGCGCCGTTCGGCTGCTACCGCTGCGCCTACGGCCATCCGGTGAATGCGCAGGGCCAGCCCGATCTGGCGCAGTGCCGCCTCGCCTGCGCCGCCATGGTCCGCTACGTGCTCGAACGCGAAGGCGACGTGGCAGCGGTGATCGCCGAGCCGGCGCGCGCGGTGCCGTTCATTCCGCCGGCCGGCTACTGGCAGGCGGTGCGCGAGGCCTGCACGGCGCACGGCACGCTGCTGATCTTCGACGAGATCCCCACCGGGCTGGGCAAGACCGGCCGCTTCTTCGCCGCCGAGCATGACGCTGCCGCACCCGACATCGTGGTGCTGGGCAAGGCGCTCGGCGGCGGCGTGCTGCCGCTGGCCGCCTGCGTGGCGCGCGAGGAGCTGAACGTGGCGGGCGCCTTCGCTCTCGGCCATTACACGCACGAGAAGAACCCGGTGACGGCCAGCGCCGCGCTGGCCACGCTGCGCATCATCGAGCGCGACGACCTGGTGGCCAACGCCGCGCGCGTGGGCGCCCACGCGCTGGCGCGCCTGCAGGAGATGGCGCAGCACCACCAGCTTATCGGCGACGTGCGCGGGCGCGGGCTGCTGATCGGCGTCGAGCTGGTGCAAGAGCGCGGCAGCAAGGCACCGGCGCGCGCCGCCGCCGAGCGCGTGCTGTACCGCGCCCTGTCACGTGGCCTGTCGTTCAAGACCACGATGGGCAATGTGCTGACGCTGACACCGCCGCTGATCACCACGCTGGCGCAGATGGACCAGGCGCTCGACATCCTGGATGACTGCCTGCGCGAGGAGTAGTGGCCGGCGCGCGTTGAGCGCGCAAGGCGCTAGGGCTGTCCCTAGTCCGTTCATCAGAACAGCGAGACGTTGCAGAAACTGGTCGGAAATCGATTAACAGCAGTCAATCTATTGCGCGCCGCACCGATAGTCGAAGTGAACGGCGCCCGTTTCGGGTATCCAGTACTGCACGCCCTACATGTCGACCGCTGACACCTCACCTTCCGGTGGTGCGCAAACATCGCGCCACCGCCCGCCGCCACCGCCGACCACGCAGTCGTTGCTGCTGCTGTTCGCGGCAATGAGCGTGATCCTCGTGGTCGGCTTCGCGCTGTTTGCGAACAATGCCTGGACCCTGGCGCGCGAGCAGGCCGAGCGGGACCTGCGCCATGCGACACGGCTGTTCGAGAACGCGACCGAAGCCGTGTTTTCGCACCACGCCACGCTGCTGCGGGTCATCGGGGGGCGCCTGAGGGAGATGGGCGCCGACCGCGATCCCGAGCGTGGCCGTCAGTTCATCGATAGCGTGCTGCGCGAGAACCGCGCGATGGCCGGCTTCGGCCTGGCGCGCAGCGATGGTCAGCTGGTGCTGATGGCATCGATCCCCGCCGGCACGCCGCTGCCAGACCTGCGCGCCGATCCAGCGACCCGCGCGTCGTTCGAGGCGGCACGCGACGCCGGCGGCCCGATGGTGGTCGGACGCACCTATTTTCAGCAGCAGCTCAAGCGCTGGGTGATTCCGATCCGCGCCGTGGTGATCGACAGCGATGGCCAGGTTCCGCTCGTCATGACCGCCGGCATTGCCGTCGAAGGCGAAGCGACGTCGTGGAACGTGGTCGAACCCCCGGATCACGTATCGGTACGCGTGCTGCGCCACGACGGCCACGTGCAGTTCCTGCGCGACGCCGACCATGCCGTCGACCCGCAGGCGGCGTACGCGCACCCGGTCGCGCCCGATGTGGTGACGCGCCTGAGGCGCCACCTGGTCGACGCCCCGCGGGAAAGCACGCACCTGGCCCAGCTCGGGCCCAGCAGCGCGAGCAGCGCGCCGAGCCGCGACATGGCGTTCGCGGTCGAACTGCGCGGCTACGACGCGCTCGTGGTGGCCTCGATGCCGATGACGGCGGTGTGGGCCAGCTGGCGCCAGATCATGCAGGCGCCGGCCATTTTCGCCGGCGTGGCGCTGCTCGGCCTGCTGACGTTGCTGCTGCTCGCGCTCAATCTGCAGGCGCGACTGGAACGTCGCCGTGCAGCGGCCGAGCAACGCGCCACGCTGCTGGCAGGCACGGTGGAGCAAAGCCCGACCGCCGTGGTGCTCACCGATGCGACGGGCACGGTGCGGCATGCGAACGCCTCGTTTGCCGCGATGTTCGACCTCGGCCGCAGCCCGGTGGGCGAGCCGGTCCTGGATCTGCTCTTCGCCGGGGTAGCCACCGGCGGCTCGGCCAAGCACGAGATCCATCTTGCTTTGGGCAGCCAGCGGCGCTGGGCCGGCGAGTTTCCGCGGCAGCGCGATACAGGCAGCGTGGCCTGGCACCGACTGCAACTGACGCCCCTGACCGACGCCGATGCGCAGACCCGTCACTTCGCGATGGCAATCGAAGACATCACCCTGTCGCAGCGCTATCGGGACGAACTGATCCGCCAGGCGCACCATGACGCGCTGACCGGCCTGCCCAACCGCTTTCTCGCGCTGGACCGGCTCAACCAGGCGATCGGCAACGCCGATCGCGAGCAGCGCAGGGTGAGCGTCGTCTTCATCGACCTCGACAACTTCAAGCGGATCAATGACTCGCTTGGCCACGGCGTCGGCGACGGGGTGCTGGTCGAAGTCGCGCGCAGGCTGGCCGGCGTGCTGCGCACCGGAGACACCGTGGCACGTCTCGGGGGCGATGAATTCCTGGTGGTACTGCCGAGCCTGGCGCGGGTCGGCGATGTCGAACACGTGATCGAGAAGATGTTCGGCAGCTTGCACGAGCCGATCGAGGTCGACGGTCATCGGCTGCACATGTCGGCTTCGGCCGGCATTGCGATGCACCCGGACGATGGCGTGACGGCCGATGACATGCTGCGCAGCGCCGATGCCGCGATGTACGAAGCCAAGCGCGAGGGCAGACGCAACTGGCGCTTCTTCTCGCCGGCGCTGCAGGCGGAAGCCGCGCGCCGGCTGACGATCGAAAACGCGATGCGTGACGCGCTCGCCGGCGACGAGTTCTCCTGCGTCTACCAGCCGCTGCTGCGGCTTGCCGACGGCGTGCCGCTCGGCGTCGAGGTGCTGGTGCGCTGGCACTCGGCCACGCTCGGCGTGGTGCCCCCGGACGAGTTCATTCCGGTGGCCGAGGACACCGGAATGATCACCGAAATCGGCGAGCTGGTATTACGCCGGGGCTGCCTGGACATGCCGCGCCTGCTGGCGGCGGCGACTGCACCGATGCGGCTGTGCGTGAACGTATCGGCGATGCAACTGGCTCAGCCCGAGTTCCTTGCGATGGTCGACGACGCCCTGGCCGCCGCGGGTCTGCAGCCGCAGCAATTGGAGATCGAATTGACAGAGCGGGTGCTGGTCGCCAGCCGCAGCCAGACCGAGGACATGCTTCGGGCGCTGCGCGCGCGTGGCATCGGCATCGCGATCGATGACTTCGGTACCGGCTACTCGGCGCTGTCGTACCTGAACCGCTTCCCGGTGACGACGCTGAAGATCGACCGCTCGTTCATCCGCGATATCGAGGGTGACCCGCGCGATGCCGCGCTGGTGCAGGCGATCGTGGCCATCGCCCGCAGTCTGTCGGTGCAGGTGATCGCCGAGGGTGTGGAGACATCGACACAGCTGAGTTTCCTGCGCAGGATCGGCTGCGAACTGGGTCAGGGCTACCTGTTCGCACGGCCGCAGGACGTGCAGGCCACCGCGGAGGCGTTGCGGCGGCTGGTGCAGGCGTCGGCGCTGACCGACTGATCGGCTGCACTGGCCGTAACCGGCGAGGGATTGCGTCCGTGCAGTACGTCGCGTTCGCCGGCGGACCTTTAGTACGCTCCCCGCGATGAACCCGTCCCCCGTCACCGCCGCCCCCTATGGCAGCTGGACCTCGCCGCTCAGCGCGCAGCAGGTCGCCGCGGCCGCAATCAGCCTCGGCTATGCCACCGCCCGTTTCGGGCAGCTCTACTGGACCGAATCGCGCCCGGCCGACCAGGGCCGCACCGCGCTGGTGGCGGTACGCGCAGGCAGCTCGAACCCGGCCGCAGACGTCACGCCGGCCGAGTTCAACCTGCGCACGCGCGTGCATGAGTACGGCGGCCGGCCGTACGCGACGGTCGGCGACGCCATCGTCTTCAGTCATTTCGTCGACCAGCGTCTACATCTGCAGTGCGCCGGTGCGCCACCACGCGCGTTCACGCCCCCTGGCTACCGCTATGCCGATGGCGCGGCGAGCCGCGACGGCCGCAGGCTGTTCGCGGTGCGCGAGGACCACAGCGCGGCGGGCGAGCCGGTCAACAGCATCGTCGCCCTCGACCCGACGCAGGACGCCGCCGGCACCGTGCTGTTCGACGCTGCCGACTTCGTCGCCTACCCGCGCCCCAGTGCGGATGGTCGGCTGGCGTTCATCGCCTGGCATCACCCCAGGATGCCGTGGGACGCGACCACGCTGCATGTCGGCACCCTCACCGACACCGGCCTGCGCGATGTCTGCGTGGTGGCCGGCGGCGCCGATGCGCCGGACGAGTCGGTGCTGGAGCCGGTGTGGGCGGACGACGGCACGCTCTACTTCCTGTCGGACCGCAGCGGCTTCTGGAATCTGTACCGCTGGCGCGGCCAGGCGGTGGAGCGCGTGACCGATGTCGACGCCGACTTCGGCGGACCGCTGTGGAACCTCGGCATCACGACCTATGCGTTGACGGCCGATGGCCAGGCGCTGGCGCGCGTGTGTCGCGAGGCTGTCGACAGCCTGGTGCGCATCGATCTGGCGAGCGGCGCGGTGACGCTGCTGCCACTGCCGTTCGTGTCGTTCGGCTCGATCGGCCTGCTCGACGCGCGCACCGGCTTTGCGATCGCCGCGGCGGCCGATGCGCCGCCGGCTCTGATCACCATCGATCTGGCCACGGGCGACCATTGGGTCGTGCGGGCCGCGGCCGACTCGCCGTTGCCGGCGGCACTGGTCTCGCCCGCCGAGTCGATCCGCTTTGTCACGCGACCCGGCGCCGACGGTGTCAGCCGCAGCGCGCAGGCGTTCTTTCATCCGCCGCACAACCCGGCGTTCTGCGGACCGGCAGAAGAAGCGCCGCCGCTGATCGTGCTGCTGCATGGCGGCCCGACCAGCCATGCCGCGCCCACGCTGAACCTGGCGATCCAGTACTGGACCATCAACTATGGCGGCTCCAGCGGCTTTGGCCGCGCTTATCGCGACCGCTTGTTGGGCGAGTGGGGCGTGGTGGATCTGGCCGATGCGGTCGCCGCCGTGGACCACCTGGCAGGCACCGGGCGCGTCAATGGCGCACGCGTGGCGATCCGCGGCGGCAGCGCCGGCGGCTACACGGTGCTCGCCGCGCTCGCGTTCACGCGCCGCTTTGCCGCCGGCATCAACTACTTCGGCATCGCCGACCTCGAGTCGCTGGCGGCCGACACCCACAAGTTCGAGAGCCGCTATCTCGATCGCCTGATCGCGCCACTGCCGCAGGGCCGGGCGATCTACCAGGCGCGCAGCCCGATCAATCACCTGGATGCGCTCGACGGCGCGTTGATCACCTTTCAGGGCAGCGAGGACAAGGCGGTGCCGCCGGAGCAGAGCCGCCGCATCGTCGCCGCGGTGCGCCAGCGCGGCCGGCCGGTGGCCTACATCGAGTTCGACGGCGAGCAGCACGGCTTTCGCAACGCCCAGAACATCGCGCGGGCGCTCGATGCGGAGCTGTACTTCCTGGGCCGCATCTTCGGCTTCGTGCCGGCCGATGCGATCGACGCGGTGAAGATCGACAACCTGGATTGAGCGGTCACGCAGCTCAGGCGAGCACCGCGTTGACCACGCCGAGGTAGCCGAGCGCGATCACGGCGTACAGCGCGGCATAGGCGTAGGTGCGGCGCGTGGTCACCTGCTGCACCGGGACGCCGAAGCTGCTGGCCGCGGCAGCGACCGGCAAGGTCCAGATCGCGATCGACGCGCTCAGCGCCCAGGCGAACACGGTGGCCGACACCAGCACCGGCGGTGCGATGCCGAACGGGCCGACGGCGAGCACCGGCACCAGGATGCTGGCGCCGATCATCGGGTGCAGGCCGAGCAGGCCGAGGCCGACCAGCACCGCCACCAGCGCCAGCAGCAGCGGATAGCCGGCGATCAGCCCCGGCGTGACGGTGGTGCTGATCTCGCGCGCCATCGGCAGCGAGGCCATCGCCACCCCGAGCACGGTGGCACCGACCACGATCAGCAGTTCGTCGGCCAGCCGCGCGAAGCTCGCCAGTGTCTTGCGCGCGGTCTCGGCAGCCGCTGCCCGCGCCCGCAGCAAGAGGTAAGCGCCGCACAGCACCGGGATCGACAGCGCCACCGCCTGCAGCCCGCTCAGGTTGAAGGCGAACGAGGCACCGAGCACTGCCGCCACCATCACCACGGTGGGCGTGGCGAGCGGTCGCAGGCCGCGCAGGCTGGCTGCAAAGCCGCGCCCACCCAGGCCGCGCGTGAACAGGACGTACGACAGGGCAAAGCCGATCACCGCCAGGCCGAAGCCGATCAGCATCGGCTGCCAGATCGGCACCGCCAGCACCAGTTGGCTGACGAACGCCAGCGCGACGAAAAACGGCGACCACATCACGGCGGTGCCGACGCCGCGTGCGGCACTGGAAGCGAGCGCACGCCGCTCGGCGTCGTCGGCATCGCGGCTGACCACCGGCGCCAGGATCGCCATCGCGC
>LNFM01002598.1_pt1 | contig 37570 bp, 27 predicted proteins | sample 596031 | NCBI WGS metagenome assembly LNFM01 (sample SAMN04254537, study PRJNA301005) | activated carbon metagenome | isolation source: dual media filters at the Ann Arbor, Michigan drinking water treatment plant | place: USA: Ann Arbor | reverse complement strand
GAAATCCGAGGCGGCGACCACCGAAGACGCGCAAACGAATAGAACCACGATAAAGAAATAGACGCGCACGAATTGCGATATCACCGTCGGCACCCGAGCAGGAAAAAGGCGGATCGAACGCACGGACTCCCGGCAACGCGAGAACGCGGTCGATGCTGAAAGAAAGAACCAAGGGGAACCAGCATGCACGCAAGGTGCCCGCCGCGCGTACTCGCAGCGTTGGACGTCAGAGTCTCGGGATGTTCCCGACGGGCAACGGCACCGCCTGGATGCGAAGCGTATGAGTTATCGCTGGCGCGCGCCAGTGTCGCCGAGACACGACGAGAGCGAGAATCAGACCGTCGCGACTGGCGTCACGGGCGATCCCGCTGCACCGGGCATGCGCAACGGCGGTGCAGTCAACAGGAATCGCGTGCGCCCGTGTCGGCGCAACCAACTCGCCAGTTCGGTCAGGAACCACAACTCACCCAGATGAATCCCCAGTTTGACCAGGCAGTGCTCATGCAGAGGGAGTCCCGGGCCGCGGTGTCCCATGCGGGGGTCCACGCCGAGCGTAGACGAGCGCTCGACCGCGAGGTTGTCGGCGGCGATGGCGACGAGACCGCTGTCCGCGATCCATTCGAGAAGTCGCCTGTCATGCCCGTCGAGCACGCTGCACGACGTGCGGATCGAATCGTCCAGTCTGCCGTCGGCGCTCCGAATCAATGCACCCAATCCGGTATGCAGGCACACGATGTCGCCGCGCTCCACGGTCACACCATCGTCACGCATGACCTTTTCGAGCATCTCGTGCGTGACGAGCACACGCTCGTCACCGAAGTGGTGGCGAAGATCGATCATGACCGCCCGTGCCTGCATGCCGGTTTCGGCCATGACAGCCGCCGAGAGAGCACGCGCGCCTAGGGCCCCATAGAGCCCCTGACCTTCGGCATCGACCAGTCGGTAGCCGTTGTACGACACTTTTTCCGCCACGCCATCGCCATCGGCGTCGAACATCGTACCCTTGTGAGCGAACGTATCCCAGTGTGTCGAGTACTGGGAATAGAGCATGATAGCCTCGTCGGAGCCGACGTCGTTCAGACGCGGATCGATCAATTCGCTCGCGAGATTGAAGTAGATGTGCGGACCGCGCTTGACGGGATGGAACTGCGGCGGGTACCGATTGGCGTTCAGAACGTTCCCGCCCGGCAGGTTGAGTGGATGCGAAAGAATGAAGACCTCGCCCTGCTTGACTTCCTGCAGAGCGCGCAACCGCAGTTCAGCAGTGACGAGGTTCATGCGACCGTGTTGATCGTCATCGCCGAATTCGCCCCAGTTCGACCCTTCGGGCCGATGCTTCCAGCGCTTGCTCATCTATTCATCCTCTTGCTGCGAATCTATTCACCCCGTCACATCTAGACAAGCCGGATCGCCTGCCGCTTGCTGCCACGTGCCACGGAGGTCTGAACCAACGGCGATAACGGCGCGGCAGCAAATGCAGCGACGCGCCGTTCGGCATCGACCGGCTGGTACCGCATCGTCCGCTGCACCGGTTTGCGACCGACGGAGCGTATGAGTTCTTCCATCGCCCGGGGCGGAAACTCCTGCCCGTGCGAAGTACCTGCGGCCCGGGAGATGCTTTCGTTCATCAGGGTTCCGCCAAGATCGTTGGCGCCGGCGCGCAAACACATTGCCGCACCTTCGGGCCCCATCTTCACCCAGGACGTCTGGATGTTGACGATGTACGGATTGAGCACCATTCGGGCGACGGCGTGCATGAGGACAGCCTCGCGCAATGTCGGCCCCCGTCGTGCCTGCCCCTTCAGATACATCGGTGCTTCCATGGCGACGAAAGGCAAAGGCACGAACTCGGTGAACCCGCCCGTGACCGCCTGCAGATCCCGTAGACGCAACAAATGCCGCGCCCAATGGATCGGCTGCTCGACATGACCGAACATGATCGTCGAAGTCGTTGGCAATCCGCATTCGTGAGCGGCTTGAGCGACATCGAGCCATTCTTGTGTGGACAGCTTGTCGGGACAAATGATCGACCGAACCTCGTCGTCGAGAATTTCGGCTGCGGTACCGGGCAACGAGGCCAATCCGGCATCGATCAGAAGCTGCAGGTAGTCGTGCAGACCCAGGCCGAGCGTACGGGCGCCCTGCGTGATCTCGAGCGGCGAAAACGCATGCACGTGCAGATCCGGCGCTGCAGCCTTCACCGCTTCGACCAGGGCGATGTAGGTCGCCCCCGTGTACGAAGGATGGATGCCGCCTTGCATGCAGATCTCCGTGGCGCCTCGCTCCCATGCTTCCCGCGCCCGCCGAGCGACTTCCTCGAGCGGCAAGTCGTATGCGGCACCGCGCAGCCCGCGCGCGGGCGTTCCTTTCGCAAATGCGCAGAATCGACATTTGTACGTACAGACGTTCGTGTAGTTGACGTTGCGATTGACCACATAGGTGATGCGGTCCCCCACGCGCTGGCGACGCAAGTCGTCTGCTTCGCTGCAGACGTACTGGAAGGCATCCCCGCGCGCACCGAACAGCGTGACGATCTCCTCGGGTTCGAGCCGCGATCCTTCTCGGGCACGCGCCACGATGCCGACCAGATCGGAATTCGACGCCACCTCGTCGCTTCCCACTTTCCGCAAGCCGAACGGCAACCGCGCGACGATGCCCGGTTGCCAACTGTCGGAACGCGCCCAGCCCTCGCTGTCCAGCGCGCGAATCAACGGGGTTCGCAACGCAGCATCGACCCATCGCCGAGGCTCGAGAGCGTACGCGGGATAGATCGCCAGCCGTTCGGTCAGCACGCGTTCGTGAGTGGCGGCAGCATGCGCGAGCGCATCGACCTGGGGCCAGGGCTTCTCGGGATTCACGTGATCGGGCGTGACGGGCGAAACGCCGCCCCAGTCGTTGATGCCCGCATCGAGGAGACGGCCGTAATCTTCGGTCAGATTCGGAGGCGCCTGGATGTTCATCTGCGGGCCGAGAATCAGACGGGCCGTCGCAATGGTCCAAAGAAGATCGTCGAACGCGGGTTCCGCAGCGTCGGCACACACGGTATCGGGCTTCGCGCGAAAGTTCTGCACGATGACTTCCTGGATGTGCCCGTAACGTTCATGCAATTCCCGGATTGCGATCAGCGATTCGATGCGCTCCTCGCGCGTCTCGCCGATGCCGATGAGGATGCCTGTCGTGAACGGCACGCCGAGTTCGCCCGCGTACGCGATCGTCGCCAGTCGCGCCTCGGGTGCCTTGTCGGGCGAACCGTGATGGACGCCGCCGGGTTCGCAAAGGCGCGCGGAAGCCGATTCCAGCATGAGCCCCTGCGAGACGCTGACGCGGCGCAGGCTGGCGATGTCGTGCTTCTCCATGACGCCCGGATTGGCATGCGGGAGAAGGGACGTTTCCTTCAGCACCAGTTCGCACATCGCTGCGAGATAGGCCAGCGTCGATTCGTAGCCAAATGCCGCAAGCGCTTCACGTGCTGCGGCATAGCGAAGTTCGGGCTTGTCCCCAAGGGTAAACAAGGCTTCCTTGCAGCCTGCACGTTCGCCGGCGCGCGCGATGGCCAGCACTTCATCCGGGCTCAAATACGGCGCAGCGACCTTGCGCGGGGACGTGGCGAACGTGCAGTAGTGGCAGACATCGCGACACAACCGCGTCAGCGGAATGAATACCTTGCGCGAGTATCCGACCTGGGTGCCATGTGCACTCAACGTCGACGTGCGCGCCTCGTCGAGCAGTGTGTCGAGGTCGGCCCGCAAAAACGCCTTTGGATCGACGAAGCGACTCGCAGTCACGAGACCTCCCGGCAATGCAGCACGCCGCTGCAGCACGTCATCGAAAAAAGGCGAACATTGAGGCGATGCATCGGGTTTTCCTCGTCCCTCGTGGCTGCCGAGATGAGCAGCGATCCGAGGGATTATAGTAGAGCCGCCGCGCCCCGCCCCACGATACGCGACTGGATACGCCTATCTTTGCGAGGGGCATTGACGCTCGCTCTCGCACTCGCCACCATGGCGATTCCTTCCAAGAACGATCGGAGCCCCTCCCGCCATGAAGACACTGCTCGTCACCGGCGCTGCCGGACGCATCGGCACGTTCCTGCGGCCCGAACTGCAGGGCAAGTACGAGCTGCGGCTCACCGACATCGTACCCATAAGCGATCTGCGCCCGGGCGAGACGTTCGCAAAGGCCGACATCGCCGACATGAAGGACATGCTGCGCGTAACCAAGGGCGTAGACGCCGTGCTGCACCTCGGCGGCCAATCGGGCGAAGCGCCCTTCGAGCGCATCCTGCAGGCGAACATCGTCGGGTTCTACAATGCGCTGGAAGCGGCGCGCCAGAACGGCGTCAAACGCTTCCTGGTCGCCACGTCGAATCATGCAGTCGGGTTCTATCGCTGCGACCAGACGATCGATCATCGCGTCTACCCCAAACCGGACAGCCGCTACGGCGTCTCGAAAGTCTTCAACGAAGCGCTGGCGAGCCTGTACGCCGATCGCTACGGCATGGAGATGTTTTGCATGCGCATCGGTAACGTGAACCGCGCGCCGATCGATCGGCGCAGGCTTGCGATCTGGATCAGCGGGCGCGACATGGCGCAACTCGTGGGCATCGGCGTCGATCATCCCGACATCCGTTTCGAGGTCGTCTACGGCATCTCGGACAATACCCGCGCGTGGTTCGACAACACGAATGCGTTCCGCCTGGGCTATCGCCCGCGGGACAGGAGCGAAGACTACGCCGCGGACGTCATGCAGCGGACCCCGCCGCCCGGCAACCTGCCGGCCGACATCTTTCAGGGCGGCGGTCACTGCATGGCGGAGGGAAATACCCGCAGCACGCTTGCCGGGGATCCGCCCCAGAAATCGCCCGTCAAAGCGGCTGCCCGCTCGCGAAAGGCCGCCACGAAACGGGCGACCACGACAGCGAAAAAATCTCCTCCGAAGACATCGAAGCGATCCGCCCCGGCCGCGAAGAAATCGCGCAAGGTCTAGGCGCCGGTCGGCATCGATACCACGCTCGCCGTTACCTGCCCGATCGTCGATGAAGCGCCGCCTCACGCCACTCGCGAGCTACTGCAGGGCGAGCCCGGCCGCCTTGACGACCTTTCCCCACTTCACGATTTCTTCGCGCAGCATCTGCGCAAAGGCCTGGGGCGAGTTGCCGACGGGATCGAGACCCGATGCCTGCATGATGTCGCGCACTTTCGGACTGCGCAGCCCCTCGACCACGGCTGCATGGATGGTGTTTACGGTGGCGGCCGAGGTACCGCCCGGGGCCAGTACTGCGGTCCACGAACTTGCAGCGTAGTTCCTGACGCCGCTCTCCGCGATCGTCGGCACGTCGGGCAGCGCGGCCGATCGAGACGTGGTCGTCACCCCCAGGGCACGCAGCCGACCGGACTTCACGAGCGGTACCGCGCCGTTGATCGGCACGAACGTCATCGCCCCCTCGCCGCCGAGTACGGCAGCGAGCGCTGGCGCGGCGCCCTTGTAGGGCACATGAAGGATGTCGGTACTCGTCAGCATCGAGAACAGGACGAACGCCATGTGATTCGACGTTCCCGGACCCGCCGATGCCGAGATCAGGGCCCCCGGCCGACGCTGGGCGAGTGCAATCAACTCCGACACCGACTTCGCCGGAATGGAGGGATGGATGACGAGCACGTTGGGGCTCGTCGTCAACGCCGTTACCGGCACGAGATCCCGCGTCACGTCGTAGGCGAGCTTCTTGTACAAACTGGGACTGATGGCGAGCGCCGTCGTGCCGATCAGCAGCGTATGGCCATCCGGCGCGGCTCGGACGACGGATTCCGCCCCGATGTTTCCACCGGCACCGGCTCGATTGACTACCACGACGTTCTGACCCCACTGCTCGCTCATGCGTTGTGCAAGGAGCCGCGCCATCTGGTCGGTCGCCCCACCCGCAGGAAAGGCAACGATCATGTTGACGGGACGATCAGGGAAGGTCTGACTATGCGCGCCACCGGATAGCAGCAGTGCGCAAAGGCACGCGACGCAACGTTTCCGCATGGTGTCTCCTCCTCGCTTGGGACAGCGCCGAGCGCAAGCACCCGTGTCCTGTTGTGATCGGAAACATTAGACTCCTGAGACGCGCGGCTGTCGAACCGGTTCGAATCACAGTCATGGCAGCGGGGCACGGGCGCGTGCATTCGTGCAGTGCAATCGCGGCACGAAGCGTTCAATGAAGGGAATGTCATGCGTAAAACTTCGATCGCGGCACGTGAAAGTGCCGGCCATCACCTACACGCCCGCGTGCCGCGTGCCTTGCCGGGCACCAGCGTCGGGGAATTGCTGCAATCGATGCAGGGACATCGATTCGATGCTACGGAACTGGTTTGCGTATGCGACGAAAGCGGACGTCTGCTCGGCGGACTTTCGCTCGGTGCGGTGATCGCGTTACCGCCCCAGACACGACTGGGCGACGCGATGACGCATCCGCTGCCGAGCGTGCGCACCGAGGACGATCAGGAACGCGTTGCCTCGATCGCGCTCCACCATCGCCTGGAAGCTGTCCCGGTCGTCGATGCGAACGGCTTCCTGCTCGGCATCATTCCACCAGCGGCCTTGCTCTCGATCCTGCGCCGCGAACACGTGGAGGATCTGCATCGACTCGCCGGCATACGGCGTGAGTCGGCGCGAGCAGGCCATGTCATGTTCGCCCCGCCTTCCCCCCGTGCCCGCGACCGCCTGCCCTGGCTCATCGTCGGTCTTGCGGGCAGCGCACTTGCGACCTTCATCATGTGGCGCTTCGAGCATGCCCTGCAGACGCAGCTCGCAGTGGCGTTCTTCATTCCAGGCCTGGTCTACCTCGCCGATGCGATCGGCACGCAAACCGAAGCGATCGCCGTGCGCGGACTTTCGCTGAGCCATGCAAAGCTGGGGCCGCTGCTCGGTCCCGAATTGCGCACCGGCCTGATGATCGGTCTGGTGTTGGGCGGTCTGGTCTTCGCGTTGGTCTGGTCGGTCTTCGACAACGTGCGTCTCGCCGCATCGGTGGCCACCGCCGTGTTGTTCGCGGGAACTGCCGCCGCTGCGATCGGCATGGTCCTGCCATGGATGCTGGCCCGTGCGGGCAGCGATCCGGCGTTGGGCAGCGGACCGCTGGCGACAGTCATACAGGACGTCCTGAGTCTGCTGATCTACTTCGGCGTCGTAACGCTGCTGCTCTAGCAGCCTGTCGGACCTGATTCACGACTGCGACGGGAGTGTTTTTCAGGCCCGTGCAATCTTCGGCAGCGGCGGCATGCGCTCGGGCGCAAGATGGTCGCGCAGATCGGCCAGCAGGTCGGATTTCAGGCTGGCAAACGCCGGATCATCCCACCGGTTTTCCCACTGCATGGGGTCGTTCTGCAGATCGTAGAGCTCGCCTTCGACGCCGCTGTAGTACCCGAACGCATCGTACTGGGTGCAGACGTAGCGCGTGCGCGTGATGGTCGCCATGCGGATCGCGTTCGGGCCCGGCTGGTCGTCCCAGGTGGTGATTGCGCGCTGGTGGGTGCTACCCGCCTCGACTGGCAAAGGCGAACCCTGAAAGCGGCCGTCCGCATCGACGCCGGCGATGGCGGCAAAAGTCGGGGCGAGATCGATATGTCCGACCGGGTCGTCGATCGATGCCGGCGCGATGCCGGCCGAGGGCGCCGGTCGCCACACCAGCGGTACCCGCATGAGCGCATCGACATGAAACCCGCCCTTGAAGAGCATGCCGAAGTCGCCCTGCATCTCGCCGTGATCGGTGGTGAAGAACACATCGGTGTCCCGTGCCCACCCCCGCGCCCCGATCCGCGCCATCACGCGACCAAGCGCCTCGTCGATCAGCTCGTTCTCCACGTGTACGACCGCATTCACCTCACGGATCTGATCGGGCGAGAGTGCGGCCGGCACGAAGCTCGGCGGCGCCGAGAAATTGAACCGGGCACGCCCCAGATAGTTCTCAAGCCAATGCCGCGGTTTGCGAGCGAGGATCGTGGCGATCTGCTCGGGTGTGCCGGGATAACCCGCAGGCAACCCCAGGGCTCGCCAATCATGCCGGGCACGCTCTGATGCGGGCGGATCCCAGGGATGGTGTGGATCCGGAAAGCTCAGCCACAGTAACCAGTCGGCGCCGACATCGAGGCTGTCCAGCCAGGCGATGGCGCGATCTGCCACCCAGTCGGTGTGATACAAGCCACGCGGGATCGGATTCAGCCAGACCTGCGGCGCCAGTGTGTCGCCTCCTCCACGCCCGCTCGGGCGCTGCTGTGCATCGATGTACTCGAAGAAGCCTTCGACCGCCTCCGGATGCTGGTCCGCCAGCCACTTCGGGTAGTGGTACATCGAACGGCCCGGCCGCCCGGTGTGCGCCGCGAGTTCCATGCGATCGAACCCGCGATGCGGCCCGGTGATATTCCTGAGCGCGGCGTAGTTCTCGAAGAAGGATTGATCCGGCGTGGATGCCGGCTCGAAATGGGCTTTGCCGATCAGGGCGGTCCGATAGCCGGCGGTGTCGTGCAGCATGCGGACGATGTTCGGCCCGTCGAGCGGCAGCGCGATGCCGTTCATGGTGACGCCGTGGGTGCGTGGATACAGACCGGTCAGCATGGTCGAACGGGCCGGCATGCATTCCGTGTTCTGCGTGCAGGCGCGACGATACACGAGTCCCTGCGCCGCCAGCGAGTCCACGACCGGCGTTGCCGCGATCGTCCCGCCATTGCAGCCGAGGGCGTCATAGCGCTGCTGATCCGTGGTCACGAACAAGATCTTGCGGCCCATCGGGCATTCCTCCAACGGCAGCCGGGGGCATGCCAGGGCTGCGGTTACGTCACCACGGATTCTCAAAATCAAGCACAACGCACGCGCAAGAAAGCACAAGGGCGGTGGGCGGCGAGTATCGCTGCCCACCGCCCCGCTGTGCAGGACGCGGAATCGTCGCCGGATTTACTGGAGGACGATGTTCGCGTCCTTCACGACCTTGGTCCAACGTTCGTAATCGGTACGGATGCGCTTGCCGAAGTCGGCCGGCGTCCCGCCCGTGGGCATCATGCCTTCGCGATCCAGACTGGCCTTGACGTCGGGCATCTTGAGGATATCGTTCAGCGCGCCGTTCAGGCGATCGATCATCGGCTGCGGCGTCCCGCGGGGCGCCATCGCGCCGAACCACAGAACTACGTCGAAGCCCGGAATCGTTTCCGAAATGGCTGGTACATCCGGCAGCGAGTACCAGCGCTTGAGCGTGCTGGCGCCAAGCGCCCGCAAACGCCCCGTTTTCAGATGCGGCACAACGGGAAGCAAGCTGCCGCAAATGATCGGTACCTGCCCCGAAAGCAAATCACTCATGCCCGCGCCGGTGCTCTTGTACGGTACACCCACCATCTTGATCTTGGTCTGACTCGCCAGGTATTCGGTAGCCAGGTGGGTGAACCCGCCGATCCCCGTGTTGGCATACGTCAGATCACCCGGCCGGGAGCGGGCCAGTGCGATAAGTTCCTTCACCGACTTCGCCGGCACCGACGGATGGACAGTCAGGATGAAGGGCGTGGCGCCGAACTCGATGACCGGGATGATGGTGTTGATCGGATCGAAGGCAGGCTTCTGCGTTGCCGAGGTGGCGGAAAAACTGCCCGACATGATCATGATCGTGTATCCGTCGGGAGGCGACTTCGCAGTAAGTTCCATGCCGATGAGGCCCGCGGCCCCGCCGCGGTTGTCGACCATGAACTGCTGCCCGAGAACTTCAGTGAGCTTGGCGGAGAATCGCCGTGCACTGATGTCGCTGCCGCCGCCCGGGGCGAAGGGCACGATCACCCGCACGGGTTTGGATGGGTATTGCTGCGCCTGCGACACCGTTGCAGCACCTGCTGCCAAAAGCGCCGAAGAGCAGCCGATGAGGACGGGCAAGAACTTGGAACGCATAGGTTTCTCCTGCTGTGATCGAGACGAAACGAACCTGACTGGAATCGGGCGACTAAATTACTCGCAATCCCCCTGGAATGCATCATTTTTGTCGATTAGCGCGTCACCTCGCGCCAGGGAACTCACTTTGACTGCAGATCCGTCTGACATTACGTACGGCCCTCACCGAGTCCAGGCGAAACTTCGATGAACCGACCGTCGGCAAAGATCAATGCGCCGCGAACGCGCTTGCCGGGGAATGCAGATCGAATCGAGCGGCAATAGCCTGCAACCTGGTCATGGTAGGCCGACTCAAGCTCGGTGTGGTCGAAGTCGACCGCTGTGCCCGTCTTGTAGTCGAGTACCCAAGCCTCATCTGGAAACTCGACAAGCCGATCGATGCGCCGAACCTCACCCGCTTCGTCCACAATCGACAATTCGTTGAATGCCCGTGTGAACTGCCCGGAATCGAAAAACCGACCCAACGCGCCATGCCCGATCAGTTGCCGCGCCTGGACAGCGCATCGAAGCGCCTCGTCCGGCGCCAGGTCGAAGTGCGACACGATCGCCTCGGCATCCGCGTCGGGATCGGCAGCCAGGCATTCCATGACGCGATGAAAGGCCGTCCCGTAGCGCTGACCGAGACTGATCGCGGTGTCACGGCGGCGCCCCACGGGCATGATGGCCGGCAGCCTGATCGGCTCGAATGCGGACGCGGCCGACGGGTCCCGTTGTAGATCCCGGCGAGCGTCATCAGAGGTCATGTCAGCACCGTGGGTCAGCAGGCCCGTCGCGACATCGTCTGCGTTGCCGATCTGAGCGGTCACCGCGCCGCGAATCCGGTCGTACCAGGTCGTACCGCTGCGCCCGTTCTCGCACCCGCTCACGATCAGCGCCTGACGCGCACGGGTCATGGCGACGTACAGGAGGTTGAGATTCTCGCGCTCATCGCTCGCGGCCTCGCTGTCCATCTGCTCGCGCTGCCGACTGTTCCACTCGTCGCGACGAGTTCGCATCGAAAACGCGCGCGGGCGCGCGTCGCCCGTGGGCCAATCCACCAGACAGTCGTACCCGCGATCGTTGGCTGCACCGGAGGCTGTGTCGATCAACACGACGATCGGGGCCTCCAGGCCCTTGGCGCCATGCACGGTCAGTATCCGCACCGCATTGCCGCCGTCGTCGACGCCGCCTTCATCCGGCGCTTCCTCGGCTGGCACCCGATCGAGATCCTTCAGCTCGTCGAGAAATCTGGGCAGACTCGGATACCGTCCCGAATCGAGCGCAAGTGCATGCTCGATGAACGCATGGAGATTGGCGATAACCGCATCGCGCACGGCAACCGGGACCGCGGACGCGTACCGACGCTCCACGTCGCCCTCGAAGTAGATCTTGTCGAGGTGATCGTGCACAGGCAAGCGGTCGGCGCGCTCGAGCCACCGGGCCAGCAGTTCCCGCGCGCGACCGAGCGCCGAACCTGGATCGAGATCCGTCCATCCGTCCAACCGCGACCACCACGTGCCCGCACCCTGTGCAAGGCTCATGAGATCGTCGTCCGTGCAGCCGAAGATCGGACTGCGCAAGGCGTGCGCCAACTTTAGATCGTCGAAAGGCGACACCAGGAAACCGAGGAGCGCGAGCAGATCCTGAACTTCGAGCGTTTCGAGCAACCCGCCCTGGCGCGAAGTGACGAACGGAATCCTGGCTCGGCGCAACGCGCGTTCGTACACGTGCAAGTGGGTACGCCGCCGCACCAGGATCATGATGTCCGAGTAGGTCACGGGATGCCGCCCCTGCGCTGAAGCGGATGCGACGATTTCCCATTTCGCCAGGATGTCATCGAGTTTGCCGACGAGCTGCCCGGCTTCGAGTTCTCGTCGCAGATCCTCGTCGTCCTGAGCTGGCGTGGTCAAAGGATCGCGAAGCGCCTGGGAATTTTCATCGGCATCCACCGCAACGAGCTCGTGCACCGCGAGCGGCAGCACTTCGACCCGCCCCGGCAACGCTGGATCGTGTGCACCGTGCGCGCGGAAATCGGCGGCGTACGTGGACTCCCGCGCGAAGACGCGATTCACGATGTCGAGCACAGGCTGGGCACAGCGCCGCGATTCGTTCTGCTCGAGCACGACTGCCCCCTGCTCCCGGACCAGCCAATCGCGCGCCGCATCGAAGAGCTTCGCTTCGGCGCGTCGGAAGCGATAGATCGCCTGCTTCGGATCTCCGACGAGAAAAACGGTCGGCAACGACTGCGCCGCGGCCGAAGCATCGAACCACGCCTTCAGCGATAGCCACTGCAGCGGATTGGTATCCTGGAATTCGTCCAGGAGAATATGTCGATAGCGACTGTCGAGCTTGTACTGAAGCGTGATCGCCTGCTCGTGCTCGGCCAGCAGCTCGTAAGCGAGCCATTCGACGTCGGCAAAATCGACGATCTGTCGATCGCGCTTGAGCTGCTGATAGGCTTCGAGCAACCCGGCTGCCGCAGGAAGTGCGGCAGCGTGCAATCGCACGCTCTGCTGATCGACGAGCCGGGCCTTCAAGGCTTCTGCACGCTCGCACAGGGTAACGTGGAGATCGAGAAATGCCGTCTCCCCCTCGTCACCCAGTCGCTTGCGTTGCGCGGCGGACGGCTTGCGCGTGCGCCGCTCGCCCTTTTGCGTAAAGAGCGCGGCATACAAAGCAGCGAACGTGGCTACGCCATCGTTCTGGACGAGCACCGCGCTCAAAGTCGTGCCGTGCGTTTGATCGCCCGGTGAATTGCGCGTCAGCATTTCGGCAAACGCCACTGCGTCAGCCCTCAATCGCGACTGGCTGAAAGCTTCTGTCAGCAGATCAGCCTCCGGATCGACATCGAGTGCGCGACGCAGTGTTTCGATCGCGCCTGTGACTGCATCGTCGCCTCGCCCGGCGTAGGCCCACCAGTCGGCGCGGTGCTGCAGGAAGTTGCGCAAAAGACGACGTGAACTCTCCCGACCATGTTCCCGAAAGAGGACATCGAGCCCCGCTGCCGCGGCGCCCGACGGGTTGCGTCGGCATGCCTCGGCGAAAAGCTCCCAGGCCTCGTCGACGAGCGCCGCGGTCTGCTCGCTCAGGACCAGACTGCCCAACGCACCCGCACTGAGTGGGGCATTGCGCAACAGCTGCAGGTACCAGCTGTGAAAGGTGGTGATGGTGATCGCGGGTTGCGTGGTCAGCACCTGCTCGTGCAGCGACCGGGCGCGGAATAGCGCCGCTTCCATGTCTGCATCCGGCACGAACCTCGCCCGCAGAAATTGCCGTGCCGCGGCATCATCCGCACCGGTCAGAAACTGCAGCCACTCCCGCAGGCGTGCCGACATTTCCTGGGCGGCAGCCCTCGTGAACGTAATGGCGAGAATTTCACCCGGGGCCACACCTGCAAGCAGAAGGCGCAGGATCCTCGATACGAGCAGCCAGGTCTTCCCGCTGCCCGCGCAAGCAGCCACGACGACGCTGTGCGAGGGATCGAGTGCGCGTGCGCCCAGCGAGTTGGAACGCGGTTCGCTCATGTCCAGTGTTTCCTGCGACACAAACCGTGCGCCAGACAATACCTGCATGCCGATTCGCTGCCATGCGCCGGCAACGGCGCCCCTTCGCTGATGCTGTCGAGCGCGCGGCCGAGACGTTGACGGACCGCTTCGGAGAGCGCTTGGAGATCGCCCTCCAGGGTGACGGCACGAATCTCGTCGCGATCGAGCGCAAGGAACATGGCCTCGCCGACGGGCGCATCCCAAAGCAACCCGTAGACCGGGAGTTGCACGTCGTCCCCCGGCCGCCGAAGCTTCTTTTTCAGTAGGGCCGACGCTTGGGTCTTGTAGTCGACGACGCTGACCGCACCGTCGACATGCACATCGACACGGTCGATTCGCCCCACGATGCGGAATTGACGGCCCGCGGGGGTGATCAGCTCGATTCGCTTGTCCACCTCCGCGGCCTGGAAACGCCATCCGCTCGCTTCCCGCTCCCGCTGCCAGTCGACGTAAATCGGCAGAAGCCTTTCCCAACGCAGCAACCAGGCGCGCGCGAGATAGTCATGCGTCATGGTCTGGGCAAACACATCGCGCGAAATTCGAAGCAGCTGCCGTTCGGCTGTGTCGGCATCCATCTCGGAGACGATCGGATACTCACCGTGCAATCGGCGCAGCACCTCGTGTACGTAGGTGCCGAAGTCCGCCTTCTCGACCTCCTCCTGCACGTCGTCGAGTTCACGCAGCTTGAGTACGTGTCGCGCGTAGAACTGATACGGACAGGCCATGAGCGCGTTGTATCCGCTCGCCGAAACGGCCTCAGGCAACGCTTCGGAGGACACAACTGGCGCGGGCGCAAGCGAGCGACCGGACGCAATCGCGGGGTCATCGAGGATCACGCCGGCGCGTGCGGCGGCGGCAAGATCTCCCGCCGCCAGATCGTGATCCCATGCAAGCTGGTGCAACACCCGCAATCGTTCGAATGGGGGCGCCAGAAGATTCGGGTCGCCATCGCGTATCTGCTGCCAGGTGACACACACCCTCGGCGTACTGGCGATCAGACAAAAGAGATCGGATTCCAGCACCCGCATTGCTTCGGCATGCCCCGGCAAGCCGAGTTCGCGCCGCACGGACTGGTTGAAGAACAGACCCGGGGTAGGCACACCGGACAGATTGATTGCATCCGCGCCGGCAATCACCACCGCGTCGAACTGACGCAACCGGATCCCCGACAACGACGTAAACACGACCGGGCTTTCGACCTGAGAATCGCGAAACGTTGCCGTCTCGAGGCACCGCCCCAGCCAGCGGCGGAACTCGCTGAACCGCACGGCGAGATCATGGCTTCGGAGCTCGTCCTTGGCCCTCCCAAGCAGCGCGAGCAGCTGCTGCCCGGCAACATCGGCGGCAAGACCTCCGAGCACGCCCAGTTCCGCGAGCGAAGCATCCAGTGCATCCAGCCAGTCGCTCAGCGAATGACGACGGCGTACATCGAACCGACGTGCGGCAGCCCGCACGGCTAGCAGCAGCGCCTGAACATCCTCGTCATGCGTTGCTGCTGCAAGGGCCAGGTAGCGCTCCAATCCGGCGCGTACATTCTGTTTGCGTACGGCAAGCTCCAGTCGCCACACCGCAGTCTGGCGTCGCGCGCGATCCCAGTCTTGCAGCACGAAAGGCGACTTGAGGAAATCGAGGAAGTCCCGATGGTAGAAGTCGTTCCCGCAGACATCGAACCAGCGGCTGATCGAAGTCGACGCGCTCGTGGTGGAAAAGACCCACCCCACTTCGTCGCGCACCAGCACCTGCGCACGCTCCAGCAGGGCCCGGGCGCGCCGCGCCGTCAAGCGATCGAGGACGACTACCGCGATCCGCTGGCGCCCTTCCTGCAGCCAGCGCCGGACCGCAATGTCGACAGCGCGTGCCTCCTGCTCGATGCCGCGAACGGCGCAGTACGCGAGACGACCCGCGAGCGGGGAATCGACACAAGCCTCACGAAGCGCTGCGGCGCGCTGCGCCATCGGTTCATCGACGGATTGCGGCCAAGCGCGTGCGAGCGCGTGCTCCACCCGGGAAAGGGCTGGCCCTACTTCGAGGAGTGGCTCGAAGCACAGGACCGGAACGTGCTCGGACCACCGCCGCAGGAAATCCCGTTCTGCAGGGGGCATGCATTCGACCCCGACGCCAATGCAGTAGATCGCCTCGATCGCCGGATCCGACAATAGTCCAAGCCGGATCTGGTACGCAGCCTCGGTATCGAGGCGTTGGGTATCCCTGGAAAACGCGTGCCACAGCTCGCAAACCAGGCGCGCTTCGAACGCGAACGAGGCACCCGCTCGCACGCGATAGGCTGCTTCGAGGCGCTTCTGGAACTCTGCCACCGAGCGCGGCATGCCCACGTGCCAGCGCGTGAGTTCGTCGAACAATACGGACAATTCGGCCGCGATCGCCCAAAGGTCGGCATGTTCGAACCAGCGCCTCGTCGCCAATGCCTGGTAGAGCGCCGCCTCGCGAGCGAGAGACGATTGCACGGGACTCGACAGCGCGACTTCGTCGGCCCAACTGCGCAGCGTCGCGATTCGCGGAAGCAGCAACACGGGCACCCCGGCCGCGACGCGCAACTCGCTGGCGACATGATGGCAACTGTGCAGATTCGGCGTGACGATGGCGACCGACGTGAGATCCGGCCCGCGGCTCGCGTGCAGATCGACGATCTCGCGACAGGCAGCCCCGAGCAGTTCCGCGGCCGAAACGAACCGGGTCGCGAGCCCCGCGGCCTCAGGCATGCGCGCAAACGGCGAGAGGCATGAAGAACATGCCTCTCGTACACGAACCGCCGGACGTCATCGCGAGGACCGGCGCATGGAACGGGCAGTTATCAGCCGCGGTCCAGGAGATCCCGTTTGTCCTTGACCTTTGCCCACTCGTCGGCATCGGCAGGACCTTCCTTCTTTTCGATGATCGCCGGCCATTGCTTCGCGAGATCGGCGTTGATTTGAATGAAGGCGCGCTGGTTCTCGGGGACGTCGTCCTCGGCGTAGATCGCCTCCACCGGACATTCTGCGACGCACAATGTGCAATCGATACACTCGTCTGGATCGATGGCGAGGAAGTTCGGTCCCTCGCGGAAGCAATCAACCGGGCATACGTCGACGCAATCGGTGTACTTGCACTTGATGCAGGATTCGGTCACTACATAGGTCATGGGAACGCTCGGACGGCCTTGCGAAAACGGTGCTTCATTCTAGCAGAAGGCCGGCAGCTCCCCCGATCGGGCGTCGTGCCCGTGCGTGTGCCGCGTCGATTGTTCGCCTTCCCTTAACCGATTCTTCCCACGTGGGGCGAATTTGGGTAGGATCGACCTGCTTCCTGCGCCAAATGGCGCGCCATGGCTGTCGGCCCGGCATCGAGCAGGGCCGCTTCCGATCCTCCCTTAGCTTGGAACCGTTTCTCCAATGAGCGAACACATCCTTCACGTCAGCGACGACTCTTTCGATGCCGAAGTGCTGAAGTCCGCAACGCCGGTGCTGGTCGATTTCTGGGCCGAGTGGTGCGGCCCCTGCAAGATGATTGCCCCCACGCTGGACGAAGTCGCCAAGGAGTACGCGGGACGCATCAAGGTCGCGAAAGTCAATGTCGACCACAATCAGGCCATCCCGCCCAAATACGGCATTCGCGGCATACCGACGCTCCTTTTGTTCAAGGACGGCAACGTTGCGGCAACCAAGGTCGGTGCCGTATCCAAATCGCAACTCACCGCATTTATTGACAGCCATATCTGAACCGGCTAGTCTTCCCGCAAAATAATTCGGCATCCCCGTTCGCCGGTTCCCGGCGAACGGACCCTTCGGCCGCCGAATAGAAGCTCCCGCGACCCCCGAAGTCAATTCCAATCTCGTTCCCTCGAGGAACGACTCCCAGGCTCCCGTCTATGCATTTGTCCGAGTTGAAGAACCTCCACGTGGGTGAACTCGTGGATATGGCCGTCAAGAACGAAATCGACGGCGCCAATCGCATGCGAAAGCAGGATCTCATCTTTGCGCTGCTACGAAATCACGCGCGCAAAGGGGAGACGATCCACGGCGGTGGAACGCTGGAGGTCCTGCCCGACGGCTTCGGATTCCTTCGCTCGCCCGACACCTCGTACCTCGCAGGTACCGACGACATCTACGTGAGCCCCTCGCAGATCCGGCGCTTCAATCTGCACACGGGCGATACGATCGAAGGCGAGATCCGCACCCCGAAGGACGGCGAACGCTACTTCGCGCTGGTCAAGGTCGACAAGGTCAATTCCGAGCCGCCCGAGAACGCGAAGCACAAGATCCTCTTCGAGAATCTGACCCCGCTGCATCCCACGGATCACCTCAAGCTCGAACGGGACATCAAGGCCGAAGAAAACCTCACCGGCCGCATCATCGACATCATCGCGCCCATCGGCAAAGGCCAGCGCGCCCTCATCGTCTCGCCGCCCAAGGCCGGCAAGACCGTGATGCTGCAGCACATAGCGCATTCCATCACCGCGAATCATCCTGAAGTCATGCTGATCGTGCTGCTGATCGACGAGCGGCCCGAAGAAGTCACCGAAATGCAGCGCTCCGTGAAGGGCGAAGTCGTGTCCTCGACGTTCGACGAACCGGCTACGCGCCACGTGCAAGTGGCCGAAATGGTGATCGAGAAGGCGAAGCGCCTGATCGAGCACCGCAAGGATGTCGTGATTCTCCTCGATTCCATCACCCGCCTGGCCCGGGCCTACAACACCGTGGTACCGGCCTCCGGCAAAGTGCTTACGGGCGGCGTCGATGCGAACGCGCTGCAACGCCCGAAACGCTTCTTCGGTGCTGCCCGCAACGTCGAAGAAGGCGGTTCGCTCACGATCATCGCCACCGCCCTCATCGATACGGGATCGCGGATGGACGACGTGATCTACGAAGAGTTCAAGGGCACCGGCAACATGGAGATCCACCTCGATCGCCGGATGCACGAGAAGCGAATATTCCCCGCCATCAACGTGAACCGCTCGGGGACTCGCCGGGAGGAACTCCTCATCAAACCCGAGATCCTCACCAAGATCTGGGTGCTGCGCAAGCTCCTCTACCCGATGGACGAACTCGAAGCCGCCGAATTCCTGATCGACAAGGTGCGGGCGACCAAGACGAACAGCGACTTCTTCGATTCAATGAAGCGCGGCTGACGACGGAAGGCGGCCAGCCGCATGCGGGACTGGAAACATCGAATTTCGGCCCCATATGCGCGATCTGGTTGCAAGAATCTCGATTTCTCACTGATAATGGCGGGCTATCGTTATTTCCCGTCTGGGAGCAGGTCATGAAGGAAAAAGGTCACCCCAACTATTCCGAAGTTCAGGTTGCCTGCAGTTGCGGCAACACCTTTGCGACCCGTTCGACACTGGGTCGCCCGCTACACGTGGAAGTTTGTTCGGCCTGCCACCCGTTCTACACCGGCAAGCAGAAGATCGTCGATACCGCAGGGCGCGTCGAGCGCTTCAAGCAGAAGTATGCTCGCACGACCGGTGCGAAGGCCGTCTGAGCGTGTGACGCATTTGCGGCTAGCGGCCGCGACAAAAAGGGCAGCTGAAGCTGCCCTTTTTGTTTGGTCGGCGCTTGCCGTCATGCGCCCAAGCCCAAGAGTACGGCAATCCCCAGGACGGCAAACATCCCCGCGGCAAACCACCGGATCGCCTTCAAGGGCAATCGCTTGACGATACGCTCGCCGAGGAACACGACAGGCACGTTGGCTGCCATCATGCCGAGCGTGGTCCCCATGACGACGGCCGTCAGTTCGCTGTACTTTGCCGCCATCGCAATCGTTGCCACCTGAGTCTTGTCGCCCATCTCGGCGATGAAAAAAGCCACCAACGCCGTGACGAACACGCCCATGCCTCGGCGCACGGACTGATCGTCATCGAGTTCGTCCGGCTTGAGCGCCCACAACGCGATGAACATGAACGAGAGGCCAAGCAGCCAGCGCAGTGTCTGGGGACCGAGCATGCCGGCCACCCGATCGCCGACCCAGGCGGCGACGAAGTGATTGGCCACCGTCGCCACGAAAATGCCGAGCACGATCGGCCAAGGACGCCGAAACCGCGCAGCGAGCATCAGCGAAAGCAACTGGGTCTTGTCACCGATTTCAGCGATGGCCACGACGAGCGTGGAAGTCAAAAGTGCAGACATGGCAGGATCACCCGGGGCATGGCAAGGACGACCAATGGCACGACGACCCTGCCACACCCGTGAACAGGCCGCCGATGCCAAAGGTCTCGCCAAGCGCGGCAATCTGACAACCGCTGCCGAATGCGCCATGGCCGAACCGGCCAAGCTTGTTGACGCATTCGCTCGCTGCATGCGAGCCGGCTACTCCCCAGTGACGCTTGCGATCATATCAGCATTCGCGGGCCGTGCCGGTCGGCCACATCCGCACGCCCGCCAAGGACATGGCGCCGATGCCGGAGCAGTACTGCCCCAGCGCTCGGCGCCGTCGATGCTTGCGTACGATCAGTACGTCTTGTAGGGCAGGAACTTGCCGCTCATGACGATGCTCACGCGATCCCCCTTGGGATCGGGCTCGCGCTGCAGATCCATCTTGAAGTCGATCGCGCTCATGATGCCGTCGCCGAACTCTTCATGGATGAGTTCCTTGAAGGTCGTGCCGTACACGCTGACGAGTTCATAGAAACGATAGATCAGCGGATCGGTCGGGACAGACGTCGGCAGCGAACCCTTGTACGGCACCTGCTGCAGAAGCAGGACGGCGTCGGCCGGCAAGCCCAACAGTTTGCCGGCGGCTTCCGCCTGCTGCTTGGTCATCTGCATCTGACCGAGGAGGGCCGCCGTCGTCCATTCCTTGCTCTGGCCAACCGCCTTTGCGATCTTGGCCCAGGACAGGCCCTTCTTGAGCCGGGCCATGACGATCATTTCGGTGACATCCGTACGCTTCAGGGGTTTTGCCATGCTGGCTGCGGCCAACAGAGCCTCCGGCGCATCGCTTTTCTTCATGATTTCTCCTTCGTGGGTCAGTGTCTCAAGGTGACCACGACGCGATCGTTTACCGCGGTCGTGTTTTCAATCGGGGCGGATGGCTGGGGTGCATCCGCGCCCGGACAGACCACCGGCGGATTGCGCTGATCGTAGCCGGCGGGCGAATCTTCGTTGAACTTGCGCGATCGGGTGACGAGAAAATCGACCAGGTGATTGCGCAGCGGGTAGTAGTTGGGCTCTTTGTGGATGGTGTCGCGATGACGATCGCGCGGAAGCGGATTGCGCACGATCTCGGCCACCTTCGCATGCGGTCCGTTGGTCATGAGCACGATCTTGTCGGCGAGGAGGACAGCTTCGTCGACGTCGTGCGTGATCATGAATACGGTTTGCCGCGTCTCCGCACAGATTCGCAGAACTTCATCCTGAAGCACACCACGGGTCAGTGCATCGAGGGCGCTGAAAGGCTCGTCCATCAGGAGCATCTTCGGCTCGATGGAGAGTGCCCGCGCAATGCCGACACGCTGCTTCATCCCGCCGGAGAGTTCGGCGGGACGCTTCTTCTCCGCGCCGGACAGATTCACCAGCGCGAGGTACTTCATGCAGTGCTCGCGCACCTTCTCCGAGCTCCAGGATGGCCAGCGCGACTGCACGGCGAAGGCGACGTTGCCGAGCGCGGTAAGCCACGGCATCAGCGCGTGACTTTGAAAGATGACCGCCCGATCCAGACTCGGCCCGTTGATCTCGCGGCCTGCGACGAACACGTAGCCCTCGCTGGCCGTATCGAGCCCTGCCAGCACGTTCAGGATGGTCGTCTTGCCGCAGCCCGAGTGACCGATGAGGCACACGAACTCCCCGGCTTCGATGCCGAAGTGGAGATTCTCGAATACGGTCGTCTCGGCGCCGCCGCGGGAGCGGAAGCGCTTGGCAATGCCTTCGATGCGAATGAGCGGCTCGGCCATGGGCTTATTCCGGAAAAGTGACGAGACGCGACAGGCGCTCGAGCGATCGATCGAGAATCATCCCGACGATGCCGATCGCCAGGATGCCGCACACGATGTTGCTGATCGAGAGGTTGTTCCACTCGTTCCAGACGAAGTAGCCGATCCCGGTGCCGCCCACCAGCATCTCGGCCGCCACGATGACCAGCCACGCGATGCCGATGGAAATTCGCATGCCGGTCATGATGGTCGGCGCCGCCGCGGGCAGGATGACCTTCAATGCCTTGCGAATCGGGCCGACTTCGAGTGTGAGCGCTACATTGAGCCACTCGCGCCGCACGCTGGCGACACCGAACGCGGTGTTGATCAGCATCGGCCACAACGAACAGATGAAGATCACGAAGATCGCGGAGACGCCACTGTCCTTGAGCGTGAAGAGCGCCAACGGCATCCACGCAAGCGGCGACACGGGCTTGAGCACTTGAATGAATGGATCGAGCGCCTTGTACACGGTCGGCGACATGCCGATCAGAAACCCGATCGGAATCGCAACGAGTGCCGCGAGGAAATATCCCCCGAGCACCCGCGCGAGCGAGTAGCCGAGCTGAATACCGATGCCTTTGTCGTTGGGTCCGTTGTCGTAGAGCGGATTGGTGATGTGGGACCAGATTTTCGATCCCACATCCGCTGGCGTCGGCAACGTCGACTTCTGCCCGGTGGCCGCGCTCGCCCCCACCAGCTTGGCGTACTCCGCATCCACCGTCTGTACGCCTGCCTTGGGCAGAGTCCCCACATGCCATATGCCAAGCAGCAGCGCCAGTATGACCACCGACAGCAGCAAGGCCCGCCAATCGAAACTCGTCTTCATGATGCCTACTCCTGCGTACTCTCGGTATCCGGCGCCTTAGCGCTTGATCGCGAAGCTCGCGATGTACTCGGCCGGCCTGCCCGGATCGAATTCCTTTTTCATCACGCTGAACTTCTTCATCGTCGATGAAGGCGGAGTGAGGCCCACTTCCTTCATGAGGCGCGTCGCATCGGTGGCGAGGAAGACTTCCCTGGCGACCTTGGCGTAATCGACATCACCCTTGATCTGCCCCCAGCGCTTCATCTGCGTGAGGATCCAGATCGCAAACGAGTGCCAGGGAAAAGGATCGAAGTCGATGCGCTCGGGCACCTTGCGCACACCGCCCAGCCCGTCGGCGAACGTGCCCGAAAGCACCTGCTCGACCACCGTGACCGGCTGATTGAGATAGTTCGCCGGCGCGATGGCCTCGGCGATCTGCTTGCGGTTCTCCGCCTTGCGGGCGAAAGCCGTGGCATCCATGATGGCCTTGAGCAGCGCGTGATACGTGTTCGGCATCGATGTCACGAACTCTCGGCTCGCGGCAAACGCGCAGCACGGATGGCCATCCCATATGTCGCGAGAAAGCGTGTGGATGAATCCCACCCCGTCGTACACCGCGCGCTGATTGACGGGATCTGGCGCGAGGAAACCGTCGATATTGTCGGCTCGCAGGTTCGCGACCATCTCAGGCGGGGGCACGGAACGGATCTGGACGTCCTTGTCCGGATCGATGCCGTGCTCGGCGAGGAAGTAGCGCAACAGGTAATTGTGCATGGAGTAATCGAAGGGTACTGCGAACTTGAAGCCCTTCCAGCTCTTGGGATCGCGCTTGTCCTTGTGCTTGATCGCAAGCGTGATTGCCTGCCCGTTGATGTTCTCGATGGCAGGTGCGGTATACGGAATAGCGGCTGACCCGATGCCCAGCGTGATCGCCAAGGGCATGGGGGAGAGCATGTGAGCAGCGTCGTACTCCTTGTTGATCGTCTTGTCGCGCACGACAGCCCAACCCGCAGTCTTGATGACCGACACGTCGAGACCGTGCTTCTTGTAGAAGCCCATGGGGTGCGCCATGATGATCGGCGTCGCGCACGTAATCGGAATGAAGCCGACCGCGAGTTTTTCCTTCTCGATCTTGCCGGGCGTTTGGGCGAACGCTTCCTTCGCGGCACCCAGCGGGAAGAAAGTCTGAAGCGCAGCCATTGCCGTGCCGGCTCCGACCGTTCTCAGGAAGTTGCGACGCACGGTGTCCTGCGGAAAGATCGCGCGCATGACCGCCTGCTCGACGACGCGGGCCGCCATCGCTTCATCGGATGCCATTGCCGCATCGTGCTCGGCGGTACTGCCGTGTGCCCCGCAGCTGCATCCTCCGCCCAGCGTTCTGTGCTCGTCGAATGGGTTGTCGAACAGACTCATGGTTTCGCTCCCGTAGTGTCGTGGTAAACATCGTAGGCAACCGCAGCAGCACTTCCTATCGCCGCCGCATCGATTCGTTTGTGGTGAACGCAGCCATCTCTTGTAGTGGTTTCGCTACACACCGTGAACACCCTGCTTCACGGCATACAGTGCGATCTCGACATCGTTGCGCGCACCGGTCTTTTCGCAGATGCGCGCCCGATAGGTGCTCACTGTGTTCGGACTGAGGGACAGCTGTTCGGCGATGCTGCCTACACTGTGGCCGGCTGCGATCAGTTGAAACACCTGATACTCACGGCGCGAGAGAGTTTCGACCGAACCGGCCGGCTCCGCCCCGCTCACAGCCGCAGCGAGCGCCTCTGCCTGCGACAGCGTGAGGTATATGCCGCCGCCGGCTGCCTTGCGTATCGCCTCGAGCAGTTCTTCGGCATCGGCGCTCTTGTTCACGTAGCCGGCGGCGCCCAGCTTGAGGCAACGAACCGCGTATTGCTTGTCCGGATAGGTCGAAAGCATCAGCACAGGAAGACGCGGAAACTCCGCCTTGAACTGCCGCAGCACGTCGAGCCCGTCGCGCTGTGGCAAGGCCACGTCGAGGAGGAGCAGATCGAAGCCTTGCTCTCGCGCGATTCGAATCGCGTCGGCACCGTTGCTCGCCTCGCCGGTGACGACCACATCCACGGTATCGGCAAGCATTTGCTTCAAACCCTGGCGGACGATGAGATGGTCGTCACAGATGAGCAGGCGAATCACGGCCGGACCCCATCTGCAGGCAGGTCGATCGCGATCGGCATGGACAATCGCACTGTCGTCCCCCGTCCGCTCGCACTCTCGAAATCCACTTGTCCGCCGAAATGCCCTGCGCGCTCGCGCATGCCGAGCACGCCGTAGGAGCGCGGATGCGTAAGTCTGCTCTCGCTCACGCCTTGACCGTTGTCGGCCACCTCCAGGCGCAGCGAGGCTGCATTCGCTTCCAGGCGGACGTTCAATGCCGTCGCGCGCGCATGACGAGCGACGTTGCTCAGCATCTCCTGGAAGATGCGGAACACGGCGATCGCCATAGGCCCATCGGGGGTAGGCGCATCCGGATCGATCGTCATGCGCCAACGGCACGAGATTTCAGTCGATTCCGAAAACTCCTGCGCCTGCCACTCGAGCGCCGCCCAGAGGCCTTGATGATCCAGGATGCTCGGGCGCAGGTCGGTGATGATGCGTCCCACGTTTTCGACGGCCCGCTCGATCAAGCCGCTCATCGCCTGACACTTGCGTTCGAGTTCGACTTCGCTGGCCACACGTTTGCGCACCCAGTTGACGTCGAATTTCAATGCGACGAGCAGGCTGCCGAGTTCGTCGTGGATCTCGCGCGCGATGCGAGTCCGCTCGTCTTCCCGCACGCTCTCGAGATGCGCGGACAGTTCGCGCAGACGTTCGAGGGCATCCGAAAGCTCGCTCGTTCGTTCCTCGACACGCCGTTCGAGATCGGACTTGGCAGTGCGCAACAGTTCGTCAGCGAGCTTGCGTTCGGAGATATCGACGAACGTCACGACTGCACCGCGAACGATGCTGCCGTCGAGTATCGGATGCGAGGAGTACTCTGCCGGAAAGCTCGATCCGTCGCGCCGCCAGAGCACCTCGCTATCGATGCGACAGGGCAGTCCTTTGCTGAACGCGTGAAAGATCGGGCACTCGTCGACGGGATAGTGCGTGCCGTCCGGATGCGCGTGGTGGATGAGGTAGTGCATGTTGCGACCGAGGACCTCGTCGGTCTGGTAGCCCAGCATCCGCGCCCCAGCACGATTGATGAACGTGCAGCGCCCGTCGAGATCGATGCCGAATATGCCCTCGCCGGTCGACTGCAGCAACAACTGCAGCTGATCGCGCCACGGGTCGAGCGCCGACGCATGCTCTTCGGCGCGCGGCAGTGAGACTGCGGACGCACCCGCCTCGATAATGTTCGCGTACCCTTCGATCATGCGATGACCTCGTGCGATCACCGCACTTAGGCATCAACCATGCCAACGGCAAACGGAAGCCTTGAAATCTGCAGAATCCGTATGAATGTGCGAGGGTTTATGCGAGTGTGTAGGGACCACCGCGACTCACGCCGCGAGGGACTGTGCGCAATTTCGGTGCATGCGAGAACTCATGCACCGTCATGCAGCACGCGTCCTGTCCAAGCTAAAAACGAGGTGCACAACCAGGCAATGCAACCTGCCTCGCACCGATGCGCCAGATGCGCTGTCAGGTGGCCCCGAGCGCCGAGATCGCTTCGTGAACCTCGTACCAGCGCGACTCGGCGGCCTCGATCCTCGCTTCTATGGCCGCACGCCGTTTCTGAAGCGCGGCGATCGTTTCGCCGCCTGCAGCCAGTCCGTGGATCAACGTTTGATCGATGCCGTCGCGCTCGGCCCCGAGCTTCTCGATCTCCGCTTCCAGGGCTCGACTCTCCTGTTCGAGCGGCCGGCGTTGGGCGGCAACAGCATCCTGGCGTTTAGCCCGATCCCGCCGATCCTCCTTGCGGGAGGATCGGCCTTCATCGTTCGAACGCCCTGTCGCGTCGAACGCCGAGTTCGAAAGCCAGCTGCGGTAGTCGTCCAGATCTCCGTCGAAGGGTTGCACGGCGCCGTCGGCCACGAGCCAGAAGTCGTCGGCCGTTGTCCGCAGCATGTGTCGATCGTGAGAGACGATCACGACCGCGCCTTCATATTCCTGCAGCGCCAGCGTAAGCGCATGGCGCATGTCGATGTCGAGGTGATTGGTCGGCTCGTCGAGCAGAAGCAAGTTCGGGCGCTGCGCGACAACGAGGGCCAGTGCAAGCCGCGCCCGTTCACCACCGGAGAACGGACCGACGGGCGCGAGCGCCTGTTCGCCGAAGCCGAAGCGTCCCAGAAAATCCCGTTGGTCCTGCTCCCTCGACTGCGGCAACAGACGCATCAAGTGCTGTATCGGCGTCTCTTCGGCCCGCAGCTGCTCGAGTTGATGCTGGGCAAAGTACCCGACGACGAGCCCGCGTCCCTCGTGCCGTTCGCCGCTCATCAATTCGACTTCACCGGCCAGCGCCTTGATGAACGTAGACTTGCCTGCACCGTTGCGCCCGAGTAAACCGATGCGTGTACCCGGTAGCAGGGAAAGCGTCACGCCGGCGAGGACCGGGCGTCCTGCCCCATAGCCAAGGGATGCCTCATCCAGTGCAAGCAGTGGCGTGGGCGCAGCCAGCGGCGCCTCGAACCGAAATGTAAAAGCCGTATCGACATGGGCCGGTGCGATCAAGGTCATGCGCGCGAGCGCCTTCAGCCGGCTTTGCGCCTGCTTCGCCTTGGTCGCCTTTGCCCTGAACCGATCGACAAAGCTTTGCAGATGCGCCCGCTCGCGCTGCTGTCGGGCATGCATCGCTTGCTGGTTGGCAAGTGATTGAGCCCGGGCAGTCTCGAACGCAGAATAGTTCCCGGTGTACGAGATGACCGTACGTCCGTCGAAGTGAAGCACGCGTTCGACGATCGCATCGAGGAAATCCCGATCGTGCGACACGAGCAGCAGCATGCCTCGGTAGGCCGCAAGCCAGCGCTCCAGCCAGAGCACGGCATCGAGATCCAGGTGGTTGGTCGGCTCGTCGAGAAGCAGCAGGTCGGACCGGGCGACGAGGGCACGCGCGAGGTTGAGGCGCATGCGCCAACCGCCGGAAAAAGACGCCACCGGATCGAGCTGCGTATCCGCAGCGAAACCGAGGCCATGCATCAGGGCCGCCGCGCGACTGCGGGCACCATAGCCATCGATGTGCTGAAGCCGTTCGTGCAGCGTCGCAAGATCTGCCGCGCGGTGATCCGCCTCGGCATGCACGATGTCGCGCTCGATCCCGCGCAGCTCCGAATCGCCGTCCAGCACGTAATCGAGCGCAGGCTGCGCGACACCGGGCGTTTCCTGACGAACCCGCGCGATGCGCAGTGCCGGCGGCCGCTCGAGATCCCCCGCTTCCGGCTGCAGATCGCCGGCAAGCAAATCGAGCAGCGTAGACTTGCCGCAGCCGTTCGCACCGATCACGCCGATACGTTCGCCGGCGTGCAGGGTGAGGTCGACGTCGGCGACGAGCACACGAGCGCCGCGTGCGAGCGTCAGATGTCGCAGATTGATCAAGGCACGAAAGCGCGTCAGGAAGCCGGCTCGGGGCGCGGACGCGACTGATGGTTAATCTCGTGATTCTAACGCGCGGAACATCGAAGCAAGCGCTCGACAGGCCCGATGCCCCATCTCACATCGGCGGAACCGCTCGCGACGCCCAATCCGCGATTGGCATCGCGCCAGGTGTCTGGCGGCGAAGCAAGCGCCGGCCTCGCGACCGGCATGGCTTCGAAAAATGCTCGCGGCACACGGCCGGTTGGGACGTACACGCGGACCCGAGCTACGGCAGCTGCGTTCACGTAGAATACGTTCGTGCAAAACGACGCCGTCTTCGATTCGGCGCGCCCAGCGAACAACAACGGCATCGGCGCGCTGTTCCTTCTGATCTGCGCGGCCTGGATCCTGCCCGGACTGTGGTCGCATGATCCATGGAAGCCCGATGAAGCCTACACCTTCGGGCTCGTCCATCAGCTGCTGCAAGGCGGCAGCTGGATCGTACCTACGCTCGCGGGCGAGCCCTACGTCGACAAGCCGCCCCTCTTCATCCTGACGGCCGCGGCGTTCGCAAATCTCACGTCGTTCCTGTTTGCGCCGCACGATGGCGCACGTCTCGCTGCCGGCTTTTACATGGCGGTCGCCCTTGCCTTCATCGCGGCAACCGGACGGGAACTCTATGGCGCTCGCCGGGGAAGAATCTCGGCTTTGCTTGTCCTCGGCTGCTTCGGTCTCGTCGTACGCGCCCACCAGTTGATCGCCGACACTGCGCTATTTGCGGGAACGGCCCTCGGGTGCTACGGACTCGCGCTGATGTTGCGGCGCCCCGCCCTCGGAGGTTCGGTATTCGGCACCGGGGTCGGCGTTGCATTCATGGCAAAAGGCCTGATCGGGCCGCTCATCCTCACGTTCGCCGCCGTCGTCCTCATCGCAACCTGCAGCGCATGGCGGCGCCGCAGTTCGCTCGGGGCGATGGGCCTCGGCACCCTTGCAGCGACACCCTGGCTCGTCGTCTGGCCGTTGTCTCTGTATCTCACCTCGCCGGACCTGTTCGGTGAATGGCTCTGGGGCAACGTCTACCGAGTCGTCGGCAGCGAAGGGGGACTTCCCCGTATGCCGCAGCTCGGTTATCTCGCGATCCTCCCCTGGTATGCGTGGCCTGCGCTCCCCCTGGCGCTGTGGGTGCTGTGGGGAACACGGGTATCGCGTTTCGCGCGTCCGCAGATCCAACTGCCCGTCGTCCTCTTTGCAAGCTGTCTTTTCCTGTTGAGCATTCCCGGCGAACCTCGTGAGCTGCACGCGATGCCCATGCTGATTCCGCTTGGTCTGTTGGCCACAACCGCAGTGGACAACATGCGAAGAGGCGCATCCAACGCGATGTACTGGTTCGGGATCATGGGCTTCACATTCTTTGCGGCTGTCGCCTGGTTCTACTGGGTGGCGCTAGAACTCGGTGTTCCGACCCGTCTATCCACACATTTGCACAAGCTGCAACCCGCCTACGACAGTCACGTTCGGCCGGTGGCACTGACGATCGGCCTCGCATACACCACAGGCTGGATCGTGCTGGTGGCAAAGCTCAAACCGAGTGTGGAGCGTCCCGTTGTGATCTGGGCCGCCGGCATGACGCTCATCTGGGGGCTACTGATGAGCCTCTTCATCGACTACGCCGACGCCAGCAAGAGCTATCGCAGCACGCTTGCGACGATGACCAAGGCGCTGCCATCGACATTCGACTGCATCGGCAGCCGGGCGCTGGGCGAATCGCAGCGCGCGCTGCTGCACTATCACGCGGGCATACTCACCCATCGCGAAGAGGCCGCAGGCGGTCCGAAATCCTGTGAACTGCTGCTCGTGCAGGGCCAGCGCGCGGCGCCTCCTGAGATCCCACCGGGTTGGCATCAGGTGTGGGAGGGCACGCGCCCGGGAGAAAAGGAAGAATACTTCTGGCTATACGGTTACGGCCCTCCGCCGCCCGTGCAGTAAGGACCCATGGTCGATCGACGCGCTCGCCGAGTCAGTTGGCCCGCCGCATTGCTCCACCGGCCTCGGGCTCCCCACCGCCACGACTGATCGGGTGCGACAGCTCCACCGGCGGGTCGAGTTCGAGCATGCGGTAAAGCGCGCAAAGATTGCGGCGATAAAGCCGATCAAAGCTCGCCACAGCATGGGAGGGATTGTAGTCTCCGAACCACCAGAACCAGTCCGATGCTTCGCACACGGCGAGCCGCTGCTCGCAAGCCTCTAGCCGCTCCGCAGGCAGACGGCCGCTCGCTACCACCAGATCGAAACTTCTCTTCGCCGCGCAGAGCAGATCCCATGCGTGGTTCTTGTCGTGCGCGCCGATCCATGTCGAAAAAGTGCCGTAGACCCAGCTGCCCGCCCGCAATCGCGCGAGCTCAGTCCGCGGTCGATCGAGGCAATCGGAGGGCAGCACCGTGCGTATGAACTCGTGCGACTCCAATGCGGCGTAGAGATCCTGCAGGAAAAAATACCCGTTGTAGGGAAAGTATTCCCAGGCATTCTCTCCGTCGAGCATCACGCTCACCAGCGGCACTTCGCCAGGGGCGGCGTGTGCGTCGCGAGCGAGTGCTTCGAGTTCAGCAACGAAATGCGCAGACGCGTCCTTGCCGTGCCACTTTGCATACTCGAACCCGATGAGGTCGGACAGTCGATCATCGCGAAACAGCAGCATGACGCCATGCGAATCGTAGGGACGATACAGGTAATCGGGCTTACCCTTCGCCTTGCTCGCCTCCGGCAATGAATTCGCGAGTACGGCTTCGCTGCTGGCGGACCAGCCGAAACCGCCGGCGGCGATCAGTTCGGCCATGGGCTCGGAGAGCGCCCCTTCCGCAGGCCAGATTCCCTTCGCCGCTACGTCGAACCGCGCCCGATGCGTGGCGACCGCCGAAGCGATGTGGGACTCGACCCGTCGCCGCCCGCCGGGATACGCATGCTCCCTAGGCAGATCGATCTGCGGCTCGCTCTCACGAGCGCTGCGCAAATCGACAAGCAAGGGCGCCAGCGGGTGCTGATGCGGCGTCGTGGACAACTCGATACGCCCGCTAGCGGCAAGTGCCCGATAGCGCGGTACGATCCCGGTGACGACGGCGCCGATCAAATCAAGCAACGCACGGCGGTCGGCAGCAGTAAACGCCCTTCCCTTCGTCATCAGCTGTACGACGACAGGGTGTTCGCGTCGCACGGACTCCCCGGTCCACGCAAGGTGGTACCAGGTCAGTAGATCGGCCAGGTACTGACCGGAAAGATAGGCGGATCCGCAATCGCCGCACTCCACGGCAAGCGTGTGCAGTTGTTTGAGCATGCGATAGGCCGGAAACGGATCGATCATGCGCACGTGATTGCTGCGAAAGCAGCTATCGAGCACACGGGTTCGTTCCTCGGCGCTCATCTGATCGGGATCCGGATGGACGAGCAGGCGCAGCAGCGGATCCCGAATTTCGAGTGTCAGAAACTGTCGCGCGTAGTCCTCGATCTGGTCCAGCAGGACAGGCACGAGATTGACGGTGGCGCGTACCCCCGAGCGCTGCTCGAGATGCCATGCCATGTCTGAATAATCCTTCAGGGCGTGCAGATAGACCCAGGGATACAGGAACTCACCACTTTCCGGATCGCGATAATCCGGCTGGTGCATGTGCCACAGGAGAACGAGTTCGAGCGAGGGATTCACGATCGGCCGGAAGCGATGGTAGGCGGGGGAACCGACCTCAACGCGTCACGTGAACGAGCTGGCCGAGGCGATCCGGCGTGACGAGGGTTACGCCGCGCTCGGTGACATGGAAGCGTTTGCGATCCTGTTCAGGGTCGAGCCCGATGCGCTCGCCCGAGGCGATGACGCAGCGCTTGTCGACGATCACTTTCCTGAGAACCACGTCACTGCCGATCTTCACGTCGGGAAGAATCACGCTGTCCTCGATAAGGCTGCCGTTGTTGACGTGCACGTTCGAAAACAGCAGCGAGCGCTTCACCGCAGCGCCGCTGATGATGTCGCCCCCGGAGACGAGCGTATCGGTTGCCATGCCGCGCCGCCCTTCATCGTCGAAGACGAACTTCGCGGGCGGCAACTGCTCCTGATGCGTCCAGATCGGCCAGACGTCATCGTACAGATCGAGCGCTGGCGTCACACGGGTGAGTTCGATGTTGGCTTCCCAGTAGGCATCGACCGTCCCGACGTCACGCCAGTAGGGCACCCCGCCATCGCTCGTTACGCACGAATCTCCGAACCGGTGTGCGTAAACCTGATAGCGCGGCACCAGATGGGGAATGATGTCCTTGCCGAAATCGTGCGAAGAGCGCGGTTCGTCCGCATCGCGGATCAATTGTTCGAACAGGAATCGCGTGTTGAACACATAGATGCCCATGCTTGCAAGTGACCAGCCGGGCCTATCGGGAATTTCCCCCGGCTGAGCCTGCTTCTCCTTGAAATCGATCACGCGGTCGTTGCTGTCGACGCTCATCACGCCGAAGGCCCGCGCATCTGCGACGGGCACCTCGATACAGCCTACGGTAATGTCGGCCTGTTTGCTGACGTGATAGGCGAGCATGCGCCCGTAATCCATCTTGTAGATGTGATCCCCGGCGAGGATGAGCATGTACTCGGGGTTGTAGTCGCGCAGAATATCGAGGTTCTGAAAAACGGCATCGGCCGTCCCCTTGTACCAGGCCTCCACGATGCGCTGCTGCGCGGGCAGGATGTCCACGAATTCGCGCATCCGACCATCGAGGAAGCTCCAGCCGCGCTGGATATGCTGGATCAGGCTCTGCGCCTTGTATTGCGTGGCGACTCCGATCTGGCGTATGCCGGAGTTCACGCAGTTCGACAGAGGAAAATCGATAATGCGGAACTTGCCGCCGAAAGGAACCGCAGGTTTGGCGCGCCAGTCGGTCAGTCCGAGCAGACGACTGCCGCGGCCACCTGCAAGAATCAGCGCATAGGTCTGCTTGGTAAGGCGGCTGACGTAGCGCTCGCCACGCTCCGCCCCCGCTAAGGACGGGGAATTCGCCATGAGTGTCATCGCTTGCAGATCGTCGATTCCGCGAGCGACTCGTTGCCCGGACAACGCGGGCCGCGCTCGCTGGCTATAATCGGAAGTTCACCCTATGAGACACGACACCACCCCCAAAGTCAATCCACGGCTGAGCCAGCTGCTGGAAGCACGATCGCACGAGCCCTTCAGTGTGCTGGGCGTACACCGTCATGGCAACACGCATGTGGTGAGGACGTTCGAACCTCGTGCCGAACGCGCGTGGCTGGAACACGACGGTCGATGGCACGCCATGCAGCCCGAAGGGGATGGACTATTTCGCCTGAGCAGTTCGTCGCCTATCCGCAGTTATCGAATTCGCTGGTCAGGTGCCGAGGGTACGCAAGAGCGGCACGATGCCTACGCCTTCCCACCATCCATCCCGGCACACGATCTTCATTTGTTCAACGAAGGCCGCCTGCTGCAGGCATACCGGATGCTCGGTGCGCACGAATGCGTACACGAAAGCGTCCGCGGATTCCGGTTCGCCTGCTGGGCACCGAATGCCGAGCGCGTCAGCGTAGTGGGCGACTTCAATCGCTGGGACGGCCGCATCCACCAGATGTCGGTCCATGGCTCATCCGGGGTCTGGGAGCTTTTTGTACCCGGCGCGGAGGCGAATGCCTGCTACAAGTTCGAGGTGCGTCACGCCTCGGGGAAGGTGTTCCAGAAGGCAGATCCCTATGCGCGCGCCTACGAAGTGCGTCCCGGAAACAGCTCGCGAACACAATCGCCGTCTGCGTACGAATGGAAAGACGGCCATTGGATGCAACAGCGTGCGCAGTTCGACTGGCAACGCGCGCCGATCAACATCTACGAGGTTCACGCCGGATCCTGGAAACGCCATCCCGGCGGGCGCTTCTACACCTACGGCGAACTCGCGGCGACACTGGTCCCGTATCTCTGCGAGATGGGCTACACGCATGTGGAATTGATGCCCATCACCGAGCATCCGCTCGACGAATCCTGGGGCTATCAGAGTACCGGCTTCTTCGCTCCTACCAGTCGCTACGGCCGATCCGACGAATTCAAGCTGTTTGTCGACTCCTGCCATCGGGCGGGCATCGGCGTCATCCTCGACTGGGTTCCCGGCCACTTCCCCTCGGACGCCTGGGCGCTCGCGCACTTCGACGGCACGGCGCTCTACGAACACGAGGATCCGCGCCTGGGGATGCATCAGGACTGGGGCACGCACATCTTCAACTTCGCGCGCAGGGAAGTGGCATGCTTCCTTTTGTCGAGCGCGCATTTCTGGCTGAACGAATTCCACATCGACGGTCTGCGCGTCGACGCCGTTGCATCGATGCTCTACCTCGACTACTCGCGCAAGCCGGGCGAATGGATACCGAATCGGCACGGTGGCCGCGAGAATCTCGATGCCGTCGAGTTTCTGCGTTCGCTCAACGTGATGGTCCACGGCGAGTTTCCGGGGGCGGTCACCATCGCCGAGGAATCGACCGCCTGGCCCGGTGTTTCCCGCCCCGTCTATCTCGACGGTCTGGGCTTCAGCATGAAGTGGAACATGGGCTGGATGAACGACACGTTGCGCTACTTCGCCCGGGATCCCGTGCATCGCCGCTACCATCATGACGAACTCACGTTCGGACAGATGTACGCCTACAGTGAAAATTTCGTGCTACCGCTTTCCCACGACGAGGTCGTGCATGGCAAACGCGCATTGGTCGAGAAGATGCCGGGGGACGAATGGCAGCGTTTCGCGAACGCGCGCCTGCTCGCATTCCAGCAGATCGTCACGCCTGGCAAGAAGCTCGGTTTCATGGGCAGCGAGTTCGGTCAAACGCGCGAATGGTCGGAGCATCGCGAACTGGATTGGTGGCTGCTCCAGTGTGCGCCGCATTCTGGGCTACACGCGTTGTGCCGCGTGCTCAACGAAATCTATCGATCGCGCGCAGAACTGCACGAACTGGACTTCGATTCGTCCGGGTTTTCCTGGATCGACTGCCACGACGCCGACCAATCGGTGCTCGCCTTCGAGCGCCGCGCTCGCGATGGCCGCGGCGTCGTCGTCGCGCTCAATTTCACGCCGATCGTACGCTCGAACTATCGAATCGGTCTGCCGCAAGGCGGGGCGTGGATAGAGATCGTCAACACCGACTCGCATTTTTACGGCGGCAGCGACGTCGGCAATCAAGGCACGGTCCATGCGGAACCGATTGCATGGATGGGCCGCGCCCATTCTGCTGCCGTGATCCTGCCGCCGCTCGCCGGCATTCTGCTCTCGCCCCGCCCATGAAACACGTCGATGCACGCGATCAGCTTCACGTCTTCCTGTTCGAGGACATTGCCGCACGCGGCGCGATCGTCCAGCTCGACGAAAGCTGGCGGTTCATCCGTTCGTTGCGTTCGTATCCTCCCCCGCTGGAATCACTGCTGGGCGAGAGCATCGTCGCCGCGGCGCTGCTTTCGTCCACGTTCAAGAGTGAAACGAGCGATCTGCTGCTCCAGATTCAGAGCGAGGGTCCGCTGCGGCTGCTGGTTGCCGAGTGCACGAGCGACCTCGGCCTGCGCTGCATGGCCCGCTTCGACGACGATCTGAGCCCGGCTCCGCTCGACGCCCTGGCGCGCAATGGTCGGTGCGCCATCACCGTGGGCACGCATGAGCAATCGAATCGATACCAGGGCGTCGTGCCGCTCGACCGACCGACGATCGCGGCAGCCCTGGAAGACTACATGGAGCGCTCCGAACAGCTGGATACCCGCTTGATCCTGTTCGCCGATACACAGGGCGCGAGTGGACTGCTGCTTCAGCGCATTCCGGGCCGTACGGATGCCGACGAAGACGGCTGGAATCGTGTCGTGCATCTCGGCAGCACTGTCAGCGCGGACGAACTACGCTCGCTAACGGCGGCCATGATCCTGCGTCGCCTGTTCCCCGAAGAAGATATTCGCATCTTCGAAGGCCGCCCGATGCGTTATCGTTGCACGTGCTCGGGTGATCGCGTCATGGGGATGCTGCGTTCCCTCGGCAAGGACGAGGTCGACGCCACGATCGCCCAACAGGGTCGCATCGAAGTCACCTGCGAGTTTTGCGGTCAGACCTACCGCGTGAGCGCAACGCAGGCCCAGGGGCTATTTCCCGGCTAAGCCGATCTGCTGCATTGCATCACACACATCGGGGCAGACTATAATCGTCTCCCGTATCCTATCCCGTCGGACAGCCCCCAAGGAGATCATCCATGAACGGTCAGCGCGAAGTCGTAGTGTTGAGCGGTGCACGTACAGCCATTGGCGATTACGGCGGTTCCTTGAAAGACGTCGCGCCGACGGAACTCGCTGCCACAGTCGTCAGGGAAGCGGTCAAGCGAGCCGGCATCGAGGCCGGGGAAGTCGGTCAACTCGTGTTCGGCAACGTGATTCACACCGAGCCGAAGGATATGTACCTTTCGCGTGTGGCCTCGATCAAGGCCGGGCTGCCCCAGGAAACCGTGGCGCTGACGTTGAACCGCCTCTGTGGCAGCGGACTTCAGGCGGTCGTATCGGCCGCCCAGAGCATCATGACAGGCGACTGCGACACCGCCGTAGCAGGCGGCGCCGAATCGATGAGCCGGGGTGGGTATCTCATGCCGACGCTGCGCTGGGGTCAGCGCATGGCCGACGGCGGCGTGATCGACATGATGGTCGGTGCACTGACGGATCCCTTCGACACCGCTCACATGGGCATCACCGCCGAAAACATCGCCGACCGGTGGAAGATATCCCGGGAAGACCAGGACGCCTTCGCCGTCGAGAGTCATCGCCGGGCCATCAACGCCATCGAGCAGGGCCGGTTCAAGTCGCAGATCGTCCCGATCGAGCTCAAGACGCGCAAGGGCACGACCGTCTTCGATCGCGACGAGCATCCGCGCGGCGATGCGACCCTGGAAGGCATGGCCAAGCTGCGCGCGGCGTTCAAGAAGGAGGGATCGGTCACCGCCGGAAACGCCTCCGGGATCAATGACGGCGCAGCCGCTGTCGTGTTGATGGATGCGGCCAAGGCACAGTCGCGCGGGCTCGAGCCGCTCGGTCGATTGGTGTCGTATGCCATTTCCGGCGTGGATCCGAAGATCATGGGGATCGGCCCGGTACCGGCCTGCAATCTGGCCCTCCAGAGGGCCGGACTGACCATGGCCGACATCGACGTGATCGAGTCCAACGAAGCTTTCGCGGTGCAAGCCCTGGCGGTCGCCTGCGATCTCAAGATGCCGACAGAGAAGACCAACCCGAACGGGGGCGCCGTCGCGCTCGGACATCCCATCGGAGCCACCGGCTGCATCTTGACCGTCAAGGCACTCTACGAACTCGAACGAACCGGTGGCCGCTATGCCTTGGTCACGATGTGCATCGGGGGCGGGCAGGGCATCGCCGCGATTTTCGAGCGTGCGGCCTGACGCACGTGGACCCATCGCCCGGATTGCTGCACCACAAAAAAGTTGCTCGACGTGGTTGACAATACCCTATGGGGTGGCCTAGACTCGCATTTGTTGCAGTGCAATATCGCATCCATCCCGGTCAACCACGGAGCAAACTCATGTACCAGTCACCCGAGCAGTTCATGCAGTTCGGCAAGTCGAGTCTCGAGGCTGCCCTCAGCCTCGCCAACATCACCCTGCAAAGCACCGAGCGCCTGGTCGGTCTGCAGATGAAGACGGTCAAGGATGCCCTGGACGAAAGCATCAAGAGCGCCAAAGCGCTGTCTGACGTAAAGAACATGCAGGATCTGATGAGTCTGCAATCCACGACCGCCCAGCCCAGCCTGGAAAAGGTCGTGGCGTACTCGAAGAGCGTCTACGAAGTCGCCGCCGACACGCAGACCCAAATCAACAAGGTCATGGAAGACCGCATGGCGAAGGTGAGCGGCGAA
>LNFM01002597.1_pt1 | contig 37573 bp, 31 predicted proteins | sample 596031 | NCBI WGS metagenome assembly LNFM01 (sample SAMN04254537, study PRJNA301005) | activated carbon metagenome | isolation source: dual media filters at the Ann Arbor, Michigan drinking water treatment plant | place: USA: Ann Arbor | reverse complement strand
AGATGAATAGGCCGGTGAATGCTTAGGACTGCCAAAGGGCGCATAGCGTCGTACAAACTCACGAAAAAAGGCCGGTAGCGCAGCCTCCCAAGCTACATCGTAGGGTTTGATTCCCTTGCCCGCTCCAAACGCCAAAAAACAGATACGCGGGCGTGCTTGCGGACGGGGCACTAGGCCCCGCCCTTCCGTAGATTGTCGCCCCGCCATAGAGGCTGAAGATTGGTGAAGTGGCATAGCTCGATCAGTTGTCTGACCGATCTTGCCGCCGATAGCGGCTCAACGTGATCGACCTCCCACTGCCGGTAACAGTCCCACGACATGCCATCGCCGAAGCGAGATGAGATGTAATCCCGCAGTTCCTTGTGATCGCAGCCAACCGAATCCGAAGGGCTGGCAAGGCCTCTGAGGGCCATACCAGTGCGGCGGAGAGTGTTGCGGTACATTCTGTAGGACGGCTCTCGAACGCCTCTCAGCGCCTCGCGCTCGCGCGCCTTGGCCGCGTTGCAAGTGACGCATTGCCGGTTGCTTACGAAGCGGTCTGCCCGGTGGCCATTCTTGCAAGGCTTACCTGTATAGAAACGAGAAAGGCCGCGCATTGCGGCCTCGGTTCTGCTGAGCACAGTAGGTGTGCCAGCGTTCTGTAGTGTCATAAGTGGTGTACTCAGCCTTTGATGAAGCACGCCTCCTTTCCGCGACCGATTGAGCAATCGTACTTAACTCCGATTGCGGTAAGCTCCCGCAACAGGGTTGAGTTCTGCTTCTGCAATCTACTCGACATGCGCTCGAAGGTGCGCGTCTTCATCGGAAGCTGTGCAATGATTTCAGATTTACTGTAGTTTCCCAGTTCGGATTTTCGCAACATCGCTAGTAGCCGTCGCTCATTTCCGACTAGACCTCTTGGGGCTACAGCCATGGCCCGCCACTCGCGCATCTGTACGCCGGGCATTTCTTGCCGGATTGAAGAGAGCACCGCATCGCCAGTGCCGCCCGCAGGCAACAACAAGAAGACATTTGTAGTCTTGCAGCCACCGTCATGGTCCGAGATCGTGCGACAGCGCGCTCTATTGATGCCCTGCACAACACTCTTCGCGATGAATCCGCTTTTAATTGCGCTTTTTATTTCGGCATGGCGTCCGTACTGAACCCCACGTTGAAACCAGTCGTTCGACCGCAAGCCGACATGTGCAAGAAATGCGTTCGTTGGCGCAATGTCATCCAGATAAGGGAGCCCGTACACGACGACAGTATCGAAATCTTTCCAGTCGTTCTTGCCGTCCAGATTGCCCCAGTGCGTTACATCAAACTTTTTGCATTTAAGCCCGTATTGGCGAACGATGGGAGCTGCATCCTTATGCGTTATGACCAACGCTCTACTCTCCACGGCTATGTCCGATGAAAGCTGTTTCGCAATCATAGGCCACTCAACAGAAGCGTGCTTAACTACGTGTTCTTTCCCGACACAATGCGAGCGAGATACGCTTGTCGTCACATTTCCGTATGCGCGAATGCCGTGCGGTCGTGTCGAAACAGCGACGTGATCGGCAAGCAAGTCATAGTTCGTATCAATACCAGCGGTAGCATCAAGAATAACCCCGCACTTCCGCTTCGTATCGAGAAGGGATCGTGAGCTGTGTATTCGCGTGCGGGTTCCTCTCCGGCTTACCCAGCAATCTCCAATTCGTTGAATGGCCTGTAGGGCGTCCAACAGTGTAAGGTATTGCTTCTTGAATGTAGTCGGCTGTACGTCATCATCATGACGAACACGGCGGCGGATCAGTTCAGCGTTCCGCCATAGCTCGGTATCTTTTTTAGGAAGACTTCGAATTGCTAGCCGAAGGTAAGTTAGGTCAATGTCCTGTAGCAACTGCGATTGGTCCGCCGAAGGGAGCTTATCGCCCTGATCTGCGTTTTGCTCGGCAATGATAGACTGAGCAAACGTCTGCAACGGCTTAAGTACCTCGGTCGCCTCGTCTGGCAACGTGCCTGCGAGTGCTCCGCTTGCAGCTGCAAGTTCGTCTACATCGACTTCGTATGTATCGGTCCAGTCGAATGCCTCATCAACGATCAGCCACTTGCGGTCGATCTGATGATACTGGTGATAAAGGTCCAGCCGGGCCGGTACGTCCGCGCTTAGTGCTTCCCGTAACGCGGCTGCGTAGGCGGCGTGGGTGATGACCAGCACAGGACTTGTAGCCATTTCAAAAGAGGCGGCCTTTGCGTCGGAGTGGACAGCCAATGCAATCATCTTGCCTGCGCTTCGATTGACGTCTGACACGAGCCGGTCGGCCTCGCTCTTGAATTTGGTGACCACTAGTGCGCCGGGATGTTCGCGAAGGGCAGGCGTGGCCAGAAGACAAATCAGAGCCTCTGTCTTTCCGGTGCCGGTAGGCAAGGGCAGGACTTGCCAGCGTTCTTCATTCGAGGCTGCTTCGACTGCCTGTTCAAGCTGCGACCAGCCTTCAATCAGAGGGCCGGTGCATGGGAGTTTCCAATGGAGCTTCATGCGGTCGATAAATTGGGTCGTCATTCTTTGTGTCGGTTTCTGAATTGAAAAGGCCCGCCGATTGTGCATCGACGAGCCTTCAGGTTGGTTTGAAAAAGTCCGACAGCTATCCCTAAGTACATTTAGAGAGTGTTGTCGGTCTTATGGATTGGGATGGGCGGACGCCTATTTTTCCTAATAGGGAGGGAATGGCGCGGAGTCGGTTGATCCTAAGCCGATGGCCGTCCCGGCAAACTGATGCACTCTCCCATGCCCCCAATTACGGCTAGTGTCCAAGCTGCTGCTCTCACTGTCGCTGCAAACCGTAGAAGGAACTGTAAGTCGCTCGGTCCTGTCGGCAACGACATTGTTTCATTGAAATGGACAGTTGTTGCTCTCGTATCGCCGTCTAGTGTGACAAACGAAAGCGAGATCGTAGGCTTGATCCGATTGAACCATCCGCGTTCAGTCGTACACATAACAATTATTGAAACTGTAGCGCCGCTTTCGTAAATGAGAGGACACATAATCATGTCATCTGTAGCGTCGGATGATTCCAGCCCAAGTTGCGCTAGTGACCCCCGTACCAGTTTTGCAATGTAATCCGGCATGTTCAGAACTTGGGGCTTCATTGTGCAAGCTCCGTATTCAGTTTGCGGATTTTAGCTCCAATGTCCTCTGCTTTGAGATGCGTATAACGAAACAACATCCTCATGTCTCTGTGCCCACTGATGGCCGCGACTTCGGCTGCATTCAGCCCCAGTTCAAAGAACCGGCTAACTGCTTCGTGGCGAAGGTCATGAAACCGTAGCTGGCGTATGTCTTTGCATCCGGCTTTCTGTGCGCGTCGCCTGCAACGTTCCCATGCCAGCCTGAAGGCGTTAGCACTAACTGGAAACACGAGGTCGGCGTCTTTAGGTGCGGCGTTCCTGAGTTCGGTAAGAACCTCGACAGCGCGATCCGTCATTGGGATGTATCGTGCTCTGTCAGTTTTGGTGAAGGGTACGTGCAGAACACCAGTACCAAAATTGACGTGGCTCCATTTCACACTCAGTAGTTCGCCGCGTCTCAAGCCTGTTTCGATTGCGATTTGAACGCCCGGCAGAAGCCACCAGTTAGCAACTGTACCGCAGGCCGTAGTTAGTCCATCAAGTTCGCCGGGCCTTAGCCTGCGTTCGCGTCCCTCCGGTGCCTTTGGCTTCTTGATGTCAGCAAGCGGGTTTACAAACGTTGTGTAGCCCCACTCTCGCCGTGCAGTTTCGAAGATCGAACGCAGTAGGCCCAATTCACGAATGACCGTGTTCGCCTTCACCTCTTTGAGGCGTGTGTCTCGATGCTTACTGAAGACCGCAGCACTAGCTCTAGCTAGAGGCAGTCGGCTCCAATCCAAGCGCAGGAATACTTCTATGCGCTTGTTCTCGGAGACATGCCCGCGCTTGGTGCTGGTAAGTGTGTCGCGGTATCGCGTGAGCAGTTCTGCAACCGTGATCGTACTTAGCACGCGAGGATCGTTGGGGATTAGTGCCCGATCTAGCTCAGCTTCGATCTGGCGCGCCCAGCGTTGCGCGTCTGCTTTGGTCTGGAATGATTTGGCTTGGGCCGTGTGGCCGTGGCGGCGCACTTGCACCTGCCACTTTTCGTTTCTGTAGCGGAGGCTCGACATGCTCGTAGTTCCTCTAGTTGTGACCAGTGTGTGACCGGCCGTTCTGAGGAGCTGCTGAGCAATCATCACCAACGTTATAAAGCGTTGATGTATCAGGGTTATTGATGGCGCGCCCGAGACGATTCGAACGTCCGACCTTTGCCTTCGGAGGGCAACGCTCTATCCAGCTGAGCTACGGGCGCCTGTGCGCCCTGAATAGACCAAAGCTGTCGATCCGGCAACGGACGATGCGGCCGGCCGAAAAGCGGTTCACAAACACCGCAAATGCAGCAAAATGTGAGCTTTCTGTGCGTAAGCCTGCTGCGATGCGCCAGATAGCTTGCGTTAATTGACGAATCTCATAGTGGTCAATGCCTGCGCATTTTGCGCTCAAGGAGCACTTTCAAATGGCAAAAGCAGCCGCCGCAAAGGCCGCGCCCGCGAAACCGAAGGCCAGCAAGCCGATCACCACCAAACATTTGGTGGCGACGCTCGCGGAACAGCACGAACTCACCAAGCGCGCCAGCCAGGACATGTTCGATGACCTGATTGCGATGATCACCAAGCACCTGAAAAAGGGCGAGCGGGTGAAGATCGCCGGTCTCGGCATCCTTCAGGTGCGCAAGCGTGCCGCCCGCATGGGCCGCAACCCGGCCACCGGCGAAGCGATCAAGATCAAGGCGTCGAAGAAGGTTGCCTTCCGCGCCGCCAAGGATCTCAAGGAAGCGATCTAGGCTTTAGCCTTTATCGGCATTGCAAAACCCCGCCGGGCAACCGGCGGGGTTTTTGCCGTTTTCAAGCGGCTTCGGGCCCGTCGTCCTCCCAAAACCCCTCTCTTGCCGGCAGGCGATCCGGTCTATAATGACCGCCACAAATTCTATGGCCCAGGAGAGTTCCCGATGTCGCAGCCGGCTGAAAAGCGCGAGGGCAAGCCCGCAATGTTGAAGGACCGCGACTTCCAGTGGGAAGACCCGCTCGGCATCGAGTTCGAACTGACCGAAGAAGAGCGCATGGTGCGCGACACCGCGCACGGCTTTGCGCAGAGCTACCTGATGCCGCGCATCAAGGACGCTTACGCCAACGAAACCCATGATCCGAATAATCTGCCGGAAATGGGCAAGCTCGGTCTGCTCGGGCCTACCATTCCCGAAGAGTACGGCGGGGCGGGTTTGGGCTATGTGGCCTACGGCCTGATCGCGCGCGAACTCGAGCGCGTCGACAGCGGTTATCGCTCGACCATGTCGGTGCAGTCGTCGCTGGTGATGCACCCGATCTATGCCTACGGTAATGAAACGCAGCGCCGCAAATATCTGCCCAAGCTCGCCACCGGTGAATGGGTCGGTTGCTTCGGCTTGACCGAGCCCGATCACGGTTCCGATCCCGGCTCAATGGTGACGCGCGCCGAGAAGGTCACCGGCGGCTACAAGCTCAACGGCGCCAAGACCTGGATCTCGAACGCGCCTTTCGCCGACATCGCCGTGGTCTGGGCCAAGCTCGACAACGTCATTCGCGGCTTCATCGTCGAGCGCGGCACCAAAGGCTTCTCGACGCCGAAGATTGAAGGCAAGCTGTCGCTGCGCGCCTCGACCACCGGCGAAATCGTGCTGGTCGATTGCGTCATCCCGGAAGAAAACCTGCTGCCGAATGCCTCAGGCCTCGCCGGTCCGTTCGGCTGTCTCAACAATGCGCGCTATGGCATTTCATGGGGCGTGATGGGCGCGGCGGAATTCTGCTGGCACGCGGCGCGGCAATACACGCTCGACCGCAAGCAGTTCAACCGGCCGCTCGCCGCCAATCAACTGGTGCAGAAGAAGCTCGCCGACATGCAGACCGAAATCGCGCTGGGCCTGGCGGGCGCCTTGCGTCTCGGCCGCATGCTCGAGCAGGGCCGCGCCGCGCCGCCGTCGATCTCGCTGATGAAGCGCAACAATTGCGGCAAGGCGCTCGACATCGCGCGCGTCGCGCGCGACATGCACGGCGGCAACGGTATCAGCGGCGATTACGGCGTCATGCGCGTGCTGTCGAACCTCGAGACGGTCAACACCTATGAGGGCACGCACGACATCCACGCGCTGATTCTCGGCCGCGCCCAGACCGGTATTCAGGCGTTTTTCTAATGTGAAGCTGTCGTCCCCGCGAAAGCGGGGACCCGGTATCCCCGGTGCAAACGATATCGAAAGACCGGGGTTACTGGATTCCCGCTTTCGCGGGAATGACAAGAAGGCGCAATGACTCTCCCCACGCTCATCATGCTGCTCTTCGCCGGGATCGGCGGCGGCGCGCTGACCTCGCTGGTCGGCGGCGCCGCGGTCATTACCTATCCGGCGCTGATCGCCGCCGGCATTCCGCCGCTCGCAGCGACCGCTTGCAACATGACGGCATCATTTCCGGGTTCGTTTCTCGCCGCCATTTCCGATCGCAAGCAGTTGCCGCCATTCGACCGCAAGTTTGTCGGTATGGTGATCGCGTCGATGTTGGGCGCGGGACTTGGCGGCGTGTTGCTGCTGGCGACGCCGCCGCACGCTTTTGCCGTCATGGTGCCCGTGCTGCTCGGCTTTGCGACGATCCTGTTCGCCTTTGCCAAGCCAGTCAGCGAGTGGCTGCGGGCCCGCGCGCAGAGCAAAGGGCGCAATATCAATTTCAGTGTCACCAATCTGAAGATGCTATTGCCGGTGTCGTTTTACGGCGGCTATTTCGGTGCCGGCGTCAGCATCCTGCTGCTCGCCGTTTTGACGATGGCAACGAACGGCGATTATCGCTCGGCCAATGTCACCAAAAATCTGGTCACCAGTTTAAACACCGCGACCGCTTCGGCGATTTTCGTTCTCCACGGCACCGTGGCTTGGCCGCAGACCTTGGCGCTGATGGTCGGCTCGATCGTCGGCGGTCAGATCGGCGCAGCACTGGCGCGCATCGCGCCGCGCGAGCTCATGCGCATTGCCGTCACTGTGATCGGTGCTTTGCTGACCGGCTATTTTGCCTGGTTGTACTGGTTTTAGCTACAGCCCGATCGCCTGCGTTTGCCGCGCCAGGTCGACGACGCGCCGCGTCATGGCGCTGTTGTCGTCGGTCAGCGGGTCGAGCACGGTGAAGTGGTTGGCCCCGGCGATTTCCGCGTAGCGCGTCTGCGCCGTGCCTTGCCAGACCTCGGCAATGGTCTTGCTCTGCCGCAGAAACTCCGATGACTCGATCCCGCCGACGACGGCATCGAGACTGCGGCCGACCGGCACCTGCCAGTACAGCACCGAAACCTCGTGCGCGGATTTCTCATCGAGCCTGAGATCGGCGTTCTGCGAAACCTGCGTCAGCGGCGCCAGATCGAACACGCCGGAAATGGCGTAAGCGGCCGGCACCAGATCGTTAGGCGCGCCCGGATCGAGCGTCGTCCACTCGGTCGCCGCCAGGCAGGCGGCAAGATGGCCGCCGGCGGAATGGCCGTACACCGTCACGCGCTTCCGGTGCGTGTGCCAAAGCTTCAGCACCGCGGCGCGCATCTGCCCGATGATGGTGGCAATCGACACCGTTGGGCAAAGGTCATAGCCGACCACCGCGACATCGATGCCATGCGCATTGGCGCCTTGCGCCATCTGGCTGAACATCTTGGGATCAAGCGTGCGCCACCAGCCGCCGTGAATGAACATGGCGAGCGGCGCATCCGCCGCGGCATCCTTGCCGGGAAACAGATCGATGGTCTGGCGCGGCGACGGCCCGTAGGAAATGCCGAGTTGCGCCTTCGGCGAGGCGGCGCGATAGGCGTCGGTTTCGCGCTGCCAGCGCGCGAAGATTTCCGGATGTTCCGGCACGCGGGCGCGGTTGTCGTATTCTTTTTCGTAGTCGAGGGGCATTGGATTTCTCTTGGGATTTCTCTTGCTGACGCCACGCTGATTGTTGGCTAGCTTATACCCATCATGCCGCCCATCGCCAAACCTACACTCGTGCCCATTGACGGCCGCCAGTCGGAAACCGCACTCGCGGTGGCGCGCGGCACGGCGCGGCTGCTGCATGCGCATGGGTTTTCGGTGGTCAGCGAATTGCCGCTGCCGTCCGGCCGGCGCGCCGATCTGGTGGCGCTCGATTCTGCCGGCACGATCTGGATCGTCGAGATCAAGTCATCGGTGGCCGATTTTCGCGCCGACCAGAAATGGCGGGACTACCGCGCCCATTGCGACCGGCTGTTCTTCGCCACGTCGCAGGAGGTGCCGTGCGAGATTTTCCCGCCCGACACCGGGCTCATCGTCGCCGATCATTTTGGCGCGGAATTTCATTGCGAAGCGCCCGAGCATCGTCTCGCTGCGGCGACGCGCAAATCGATGATGCTGCTGTTTGCCCGCGCCGCCGCGCTGCGGCTGCAGTCGCTGATCGATCCGGCCGGGACTTATGAGGGGTTGGATTAGATCCAATCTCCGGGCATTCCCGCGCAAGCGGGAATCCACAAAGAGAAGAACTGGCTCCTCGCCTTCGCGGGGACGACAGTAACTACCGCGGAGCCCTTTTGGCCAAAATCCGCTGCAAGGTGCGGCGGTGCATGTTCAGCCGCCGCGCGGTTTCCGACACGTTGCGGCCGCACAGTTCGTAGATGCGCTGGATGTGCTCCCAGCGCACGCGGTCGGCCGACATCGGATTTTCCGGCGGCTCGATCTTGGTGTTCTCATGCGCCAGCAAAGCGGCGAGCACGTCGTCGGCATCGACCGGCTTGGCCAGATAGTCGACTGCGCCCAGCTTCACCGCGTTCACGGCGGTGGCGATGTTGCCGTAGCCGGTGAGGATGATGCCGCGCGCTTCCGGGCGGCGGCGCTTGAGCGCCGAAATCACGTCGAGGCCGTTGCCGTCGCCGAGCCGCATATCGACCACGGCGAAAGCCGGCGCGGCGCGCTCGACTTGCAACAGCCCGTCGGCGACCGATTCGGCGGTGGTTACCGTGAAGCCGCGCTGCTCCAGCGCCTTGGCCAGCCGCTGCAAAAACGACTTGTCGTCCTCGACGACCAGAACGGTGCGTTCACCGGCATAGTCGATCATGACCGGGGCTGCGGCGGCTTCGTTCACGGCAAGATTCACGTTTTTAAACCCGCTGTTGTCGGTTTTCGGGGATAGTCCGGCGCGTAATTACCTCTAAAAAATGCCCCGGAACTGCGGCGAATTCAAGTCGGCGCGAAACTCAATAGCCGCTCGAATTCACTCCGATTCCAGCGCAAGGTCACGATGGCGCCGCCTTCGGGCGGGCCGCGGTTGGAAAAGCTGAGCGAGGCGCCGGACCGCTCAAGCAGGGTCTTGGCGATGAAGAAGCCCAGCCCCAGCCCGGTCGGCTCGTCATCTTCTTCCAGTCCGGCGCCTTTGCCCTTCTTGCGGCGGCGGCTGGTGACATAGGGCTCGCCGATGCGGTCGAGAATGTCCGGGGCAAAGCCCGGCCCGTCATCGCTGATCGAGACCTGGATAGTCTCGCTGTCCCAGTCGGCCACGACGTCGACGCGCTCGCGGGCGAAGTCGACGGCGTTTTCCAGAAGATTGCCGAGGCCATACAGGATCGCCGGATTGCGCGCGCCGACCGGCTCGGCCGAGCGGTCGTCGGGAACGGTGACCTTGATATCGACGCCGAAATTGCGATGCGGCGCAACGACCTCCTCGATCAGCGACGTCAGTGGCGTGCGGTCGAACGGTTCGCCGCTCGACGACAGTTCGGTGAGCTTGGCGAGAATGTCGCGGCAGCGCGTCGCCTGCGAACGCAACAGCCGCACGTCCTCGCCATGCGGCGCGTCGGCGGGAATGGCGTTCTCAAGCTCCTTCGCGATCACTGAAATGGTCGACAGCGGCGTGCCGAGTTCATGCGCGGCGGCGGCGGCCAGCCCGTCGAGCTGCGACAGATGCTGCTCGCGCGTCAGCACCAGTTCGGTCGCCGCCAGCGCGTCGGCGAGCTGGCGTGATTCCTCGGTGATCTGCCACGCATAGACGCCGATGAATCCGATCGCCAGCAGGATCGAAAGCCAGACGCCCATCATGTAGATCGGCGGCAGCGCCAGCGGGTCCTCGTTGTCCCACGGCAGCGGGTAATGCGCGAACACCAGCACGGTGGAGCATGCGACCGCGAACGCGCCCAGCATGATGGTGAAGCGCGGCGGCAGCGCGGTCGCCGACAGAAGCACCGGCCCGAGAAACAGGAAGGCGAACGGGTTCTGCAAGCCGCCGGTCAGGAAGATCAGCACCGCCAGTTCGGCGATGTCGAAGGCCAGCAGCCAGGCGGCGCGGTCGGGATCGAGACGCTGGGTCAGATGGAAGCGCAGCCGCAGCGCGATGTTGAGCCAGGCCGACAGCGCGATCACCGCGAGACAAGCCCAGATCGGCAGCTTGAAATCCAGCCCGACATGGACCACCAGCACCGCGGTGCTCTGGCCGATTACCGCCAGCCAGCGCAGCCGCACCAAGGTATCGAGCCGCACATTGCGGCGCGGGTGCACGTTGCGGGGTCGGTTGCTGTCGGCAGGGCCAAGGGCGGGCATGAAACGGAGTGTAGCGGTTCGCGGCGGCCGGCACCAATTGCCCACGAGGTCGCGCTGGCGTGCGGAGCCCCTTGCGCCCGGCGCGGCGGAGCGTCACATCTGGGCGATCATGCACCTGACACCACCCGCCATCGCCGTCGAAAAACTGGTCAAGCGCTACAAGACGGCGACCGCCGTCGACGGCATTTCGTTCCAGCTTCCGTCCGGCAGCATCACCGGTCTCCTCGGCGGCAACGGCGCCGGCAAGACCACGACCATCGCCATGATCATGGGGCTGGTCTCACCGACCGCCGGCAGTGTCGCGGTGCTCGGCGCGCAAATGCCGAAGCAGCGTTATCGTGTTTTGCACCGGATGAATTTTGAAAGCCCCTATGTCGACATGCCGATGCGGCTGACCGTGCGGCAGAACCTGTCGGTGTTCGCGCAGCTTTATGGCGTGGCCGATATCGCCGGCCGCATCGCGCAGCTTGCCGCCGATCTCGATCTCACCGGTTTTCTCGACCGACCCGCCGGCAAATTGTCGGCCGGGCAGAAGACGCGGGTGTCGCTGGCCAAGTCGCTGTTGAACAAGCCCGACGTGTTGCTGCTCGACGAACCGACCGCTTCGCTCGATCCCGACACGGCGGACTGGGTGCGCAGCCATCTCGAGCGCTACCGCGTCGAGACCAGCGCCACGATCCTTTTGGCCTCGCACAACATGAACGAGGTGGAGCGCATGTGCGAGCGCGTCATCATCATGAAGAAAGGCCGCGTCGAAGACGACGATACGCCGGCGCGGCTGCTCGCCCGTTACGGCCGCGAAACGCTTGAAGACGTGTTTCTCGACGTCGCGCGCGGCCGCGACCGCGAGGTGATGGCATGACCCCCTCGGCTTTCGAATTCTCCTTCAACCGCACAGCGGCGATGGTGCGGCGCTATTGGTATTTGCTGATCTCGTCCTGGCCGCGTTTGCTCGACCTGATCTACTGGCCGGCGGTGCAGATGCTGATGTGGGGTTTTCTGCAAACCTATGTGGCGCAGAACTCCGGCTACTTCGCCAACGCTGCCGGCGTCTTCATCGGCGCGGTGCTGCTGTGGGACATTCTGTTTCGCGGCCAACTCGGCTTCTCGATTTCTTTTCTCGAGGAAATGTGGGCGCGCAATCTCGGCAATCTGATGATGTCGCCGCTGCGGCCGGCCGAGTTCGTCTCGGCCTTGATGATCATGAGCATCGTGCGGCTGTCGATCGGCATGATTCCGGTGACGTTCCTCGCCATCGCCTTCTTCGGCTTCAATCTGTGGTCGATGGGGCTGGCGCTCGCCGCCTTCTTCGTCAATCTCATTCTGACCAGCTGGGCGATCGGCATCTTCGTCGCCGGCCTGTTGCTGCGAAATGGGCTCGGCGCCGAAAGCATGGCCTGGACCATCATGTTCCTGTTTCTGCCGTTGACCTGCGTCTATTACCCGGTGGCGGTGCTGCCGGGCTGGCTGCAATACGTCGCCTGGAGCCTGCCGCCGACCTATGTCTTCGAGGGTATGCGGGCGCTGTTGATCGACCATGTCTTCCGCGCTGACCTGATGCTCGAAGCCCTGGCCTTCAATGTGGTGCTGTTCGCGCTCGCGGTATTCGCTTTCCTCAGACTTTTGGCCAGCGCGCGGACCCAGGGCACCCTGCTGCAGGGGGCGGACTAGGTATCTAAGTACTTGTTTTGCCAATATTTTGTGGATCGTAAGACGATTCAAAGGAGTTGGGCGTTAAGTTGACGGTATGAGTGAAAAGCGACAGTCTGCCGCAGTGCAGCGAGAGCCGGGACCGAAGCCTATGCCGATTGGTGAATTTGACGGAGCGGCGACGCTGTCCGGCGACCGCAGCGCGTTGATGGCGACGCCGATGTACTGGCTGTACGAAATGGGCCACGCCGCGCTCGATCCATCGCGCGCCTTCGCCGACGCCACCAAGCTGTTCTTCAAAAATCCGATCAACCCGCTGGCGCACACCACCTATGGCAAGTCGGTCGCCGCGGCGATGGAGTTGTTCGAGCGCTCGACGCGCCGCTACGGCCGGCCGGAATGGGGCATCGAGGACACGATGGTCGGCGGCGAGCGCGTGCCGGTGCGCATCAACACGGTGTGGGAGCGGCCGTTCTGCCGCCTGCTGCACTTCGAACGCGTCTTCAAGCATATTCCGAAGCGGCCGCAGCCGAAGATTTTGCTGGTCGCGCCGATGTCGGGCCACTATGCGACGCTGCTGCGCGGCACCGTCGAGGCCTTCCTGCCAAATCACGAGGTCTACATCACCGACTGGCGCAACGCGCGTTCGGTGCCGCTGGCGGAAGGCCGCTTCGATCTCGACGACTATATCGATTACATCATCTCCATGCTGCACATGATGGAAGGCGACGCCCATGTCGTCGCGGTGTGCCAGCCGTCGGTGCCGGTGCTTGCCGCCGTCGCCTTGATGGAAGCCGACAACGATCCGTATGTGCCGCATACGATGACCTTGATGGGCGGGCCGATCGACACGCGCGTCAAGTCGACCTCGGTCAACAAGCTCGCCGAATCGAAAGGCATCGAGTGGTTTCGTAGCCATGTAATCACCAAGGTGCCGTTCCCGCATCCCGGCGTCATGCGCGACGTCTATCCTGGATTTCTCCAGCTCACCGGCTTCATGTCGATGAATCTCGATCGCCATCTTGAGGCGCACCGCGATTTGTTCCGCCATCTGGTCAAGGGCGACGGCGATTCGGCGACTAAGCACCGTGAATTCTACGATGAATATTTGGCGGTGATGGATCTGTCGGCCGAGTTCTATCTGCAAACCGTCGATACCGTGTTCATCAAGCATGCGCTGCCCAAGGGCGAGATGATGCATCGCGGCCGCCGCATCGACCCGAGCAAGATCCGCCGCGTCGCGCTGATGACGGTGGAAGGCGAACACGACGATATTTCGGGGGTCGGCCAGACCGAGGCGACGCACAAGCTCTGTCCGAACATTCCGGCCGAGGACAAAGTGCATTACATGCAGCTCGGCGTCGGCCATTACGGCGTGTTCAACGGCTCCCGGTTCCGTTCGGAGATCCAGCCGCGCATTGCCGATTTTGCGCTGTCGCATAATGGCGGCCACGGCGGCGGCAAGAAGCGGTCAAAGTAGCGCGGGAAATACGGCGACATTGATCGCGCGGCCATTTGTGGCACACTCGCGCCATCTCATTGAGTCGCACCCGGATTAAAGATGTCTCTGGCCCTGCGCGCCTTGTTTTCACGCCGCACCAGCGAGCCGTCGGTCATCACCGTCGCCTTCGATGGCCAGATCTACCTCGTGCAGTTGCGCCGCAACCGGCTGGCCCGCCGCTACACCTTGCGCATCCATTCGGCGCGGCGCGAAGTGGTGCTCACTTTGCCGCCGCGCGGCAGCCTCAAGCAGGCGCGCGAATTCGCCGAGAAGCACGGCGCCTGGATGGCGGCGCGGTTGCAGCGCCTGCCGCAGCCACTGCCTTTCGTCGACGACGCGGTGCTGCCGTTGCGCGGGATCGAACATCGCATCGCGCATCGTCCGCATGCGCGCGGCACGGTCTGGATCGAAGCCGGCAGCGACGGCGCGCAACTTCTGTGCGTTGCCGGGGCTGCGCCGCATGTCACCCGCCGCGTCCGCGATTATCTCAAGCGCGAGGCCAAGCGCGACCTTGAGGCCGCCAGCAAGCGGGCGGCGGCCGCGCTCGGCGTCAGCGTCAAGCGCGTGTCGATCCGCGACCAGTCGAGCCGCTGGGGTTCGTGCTCGACCACGGGCGTTCTGTCGTATTCGTGGCGCCTGATTTTGGCGCCGCCTTATGTGCTCGATTATCTCGCCGCCCACGAGGCGGCCCATCTGGTCGAGATGAACCACTCGCGCGCTTTCTGGCGCCAGGTCGAGCGCATCTGCCCCGACTTCAAGCGGGCCAAGGCCTGGCTCGATGCTCACGGCGCAGACCTGCATCGCTATGGGATGCAGTAGCGTTTAGACGCGGCGTCCTATAAGCCCCGGCATGACGGAAAGCGGAAATCCCATCATGCTGCGTCCCAATACTTTCGCGCTGACCGCCCTGCTGGCGGCATTGACCGCGATCGGGCCGCTGTCGACCGACATGTACCTGCCGTCGCTGCCGGACATCGCCCGTGCGCTCGCCGCGCCGACGGCGCAGGTGCAGCTCACTCTGTCGGCCTATCTGATCGGCTTTGCCGTCGGCCAGATCGTCTACGGACCCATCGCCGACCGGCACGGCCGCAAACCGGTGCTGCTCGCCGCGCTTGGCCTTTACACCGCTGCAACCGTGATCTGCGCGCTATCGACGTCGATCGAGATGCTGATCGGCGCGCGCGCGTTGCAGGCGCTCGGTGGCTCCGGCTGCATCATGGTGGCGCGCGCCATTGTGCGCGATCTTTATTCCGGCAACCGCGCCGGCCGCGAATTGTCGGTCATGGGATCTGTGATGGCGCTGGCGCCGGTCATCGCGCCCTTGGCCGGCGGCGTGCTGCAAACCGCGTTCGGCTGGCGCTCGGTCTTCATCGCCTTGATCGTTGTCGGCACCGCAGGCGTTGCCGTAATCTGGTTGCTGTTGCCGGAAACACTCAAGCAGCGCGCCAACGAACCTGTATCGCCGGCCTCGATGTTGCGCTCTTACGGCATCGTCGCGCGCAACCCGGCCTTCCTCGCCTACATGGGGATAGCCACCGGTAGCTATGCCGGCCTTTTCGCGTGGATTTCCGGCGCGTCTTTTGTGCTGCAAAATCTTTATGGCCTCACGCCGCTCAATTTCGGCATCGCTTTTTCCCTCAGCACCGTGGGCTATCTGATCGGCACCAATGCGGCGGCCCGCCTGGTGATGCGGCTCGGCCTCGACCGCACCATTGGGTTCGGCTGCTGCGCGCTGGCGGCCGGCGGCCTCGGCATGAGCGCCGCCATCGCCATCGGTCTGACTTCGGCCTTCGCTTTGGTCGTGCCGATGGCGGTCTATCTCGCCGGGCTCGGCATGGTGCTGCCGCAATCGATTGCCGGCGGCATGACGCCGTTTCCGGAGCGCGCGGGTGCGGCATCGGCATTGTTCGGCTTTGTGCAGCAGAGCATCGCGGCGATCTGCGGCGCGACGGTCGGCGTGCTGCTCGGGCATAACGCCTGGCCGGTCGCCGGTGCGATAGCCTTCATGGGCGTTGCGACACTGTTGCTCTGGATCGTGACGCGCGGCATTCGCGCCCGCGCCGTCAAGCATTCATAACGTCTTAGTTGCGGCTGCGGCCGAACAGATTGTTGAGCAGCCAGCCATCGAGACCGGCGCCGCCCGCGGCCTGCTGTTGTGTCGCCGGCTGTTGCGCGCCGATCGACGCCGGCGGCGTCGGCCCTGGCGATGATTGTGCGCCACCAAACAGATTGGTGAACAGCCCTTCGCCGGGTGTACTCGGCAATGCTGCGACCGGCACGCCCTGATGGCCGTCGCGCATGAAGCGGCTCCAGATATCGACCGGCAGACCGCCGCCGGTGACTTTTTTCATCGGCGAATTGTCGTCATTGCCGAGCCAGACGCCGGTGACGAGATTGGCGGTGTAGCCGACGAACCAGGCGTCGCGGAAATCCTGGCTCGTGCCGGTCTTGCCAGCGGCCTGCCAGCCGGGCAGCGCCGCCTTGTGCGCGGTGCCCATGCTCAGCGTTTCCTGCATCATCTGGTTCATCATGCCGATATAGCGCGCCTCGACGACGCGGCCGAGCGGTTGCGGATTGCGCGCATAAAGCTGCTTGCCCTTGGTGCCGGTGACGCGCTCGATGACATGCGGCATCACCGCATAGCCGCCATTGGCGAAGGTGGCGAAGGCGCCGACCAGTTCGAGCGGCGAGACTTCCGACGTGCCGAGCGCAATCGAGGCATTCGGTTCGAGCTTGGAGGCAATGCCGAGGCGATGCGCGGTGCGGATCACCGCCATCGGCGTCAATTCCATGGTCAACCGCACCGCCACGGTGTTGAGCGACATCGCCAGCGCTTTGGTCAGTTTCACCGGGCCGAAATATTCGTGCGTGTAGTTCTCCGGCGACCAGCCTTTGACCTTGACCGGCGCGTCGACCCGCACCGTATCCGGAGTCAGGCCGTGTTCGAGCGCGGTCAGGTACACAAACGGCTTGAACGCTGAGCCGGGTTGCCGCTTGGCGGCGACGGCGCGGTTGAACTGGCTCTCGGCATAGTCGCGGCCGCCGACCATGGCGCGCACTGCGCCATCGGGGGTCATGGCGATCAACGCGCCCTGTTCGATGCCGGCCTTTACGCCCTTGGCGGAAAGCTCGTCGGCCAGTGAAATCTCGGCGCTGGCCTGCAGCCTGGCGTTGATGGTCGTATAGACGATCAGGTCTTCCTCGATATGGCCAAGCGTGTCGTTGAGTGCGTCCATGATCCAGTCGGCGACGTAGTTGACGGCGCCGTTGCTGCCTTGCGCGACGATGCGCGGCGGCTTGGCCACAGCGACCTTTTCATTGGCGGCGCTGATGAAGCCGAGTTCGGTCATTGCGGCGAGCACGATCCTGGCGCGTTTTTCGGCGGCGTTGAAATTGCGCGTCGGCGCCAGCCGTGACGGCGACTTGACGAGGCCGGCCAGCATCGCCGCTTCGGCGACATTCATCTGCCGCGCCGACTTGCCGAAGTAACGCAGCGACGCCTGCTCGATGCCATAGGCGCCGGCGCCGAAATAGACGCGGTTCAAATACAGTTCGAGAATCTGCGTCTTGGAGAATTTGCGCTCCAGCCACATCGCCAGCAGCACCTCTTGCAGCTTGCGCGTGACGGTGCGCTCCTGCGTCAGAAACAAATTCTTGGCGAGTTGCTGCGTCAGCGTCGAGCCACCCTGCGCCACGCCGCGATGCATGACGTTGGCCACTGCGGCGCGGGCGATGCCCATCGGGTCGACGCCGTAATGGTCGTAGAAGCGCCGGTCCTCGATGGCGACGAAAGCCTTCGGCACGTAAGCCGGCAGTTCTTTCAGCGCCAGCACTTCGCCGGCCATGTCGCCGCGGCGGGCGAGCGCGCGGCCGTCCATATCGACGATGTGGATCGACGGCGGACGCTTGGGAATTTCCAGCGACTGGATCGGCGGCAGATGCGCGCCGACATAGGCGATCGTGCCGGCGCCGCCGATGACGATCCATAATCCTGCGACCGCCGCCCAATAGGCGGCGCGGCCGACCAGCGAGCGGCGGGGGCCGCGTTTCTTGCGCGACTTCGATTTCGGCTTGCGCGGCGATGGTTTTGCGGCTGGACGGTCGGCGGGATCCGCGCGCACCTCGGCGCGCACGTCAGGCGATGCATCGAACACCGGCTCCCGGCGGTCGCCAGATTGTCCGCGTCGCTGCGCCATCACGCGATCCATACACGCCGGCGGGCCCCACAGGCGGCCGGTCCCCACGGCACGCTACGGGGGCCAATTTAAGGGGCCGTTAAGGGGCAAATCCGGCCTGCATCTAGCGATAGCGTGCTACAATGCCTATCTATCGAAAGTAATGACGGCGAATATGCTAATCTCCGCCCGAAATGTTGCGATTTATTGAACTTTACGCTCGTTTTCGCTCGATTTGACCAAAAGGAGTTCCCCCATGGCCGATTCCCGGACCCCGGAAAGCGCCGAAGCCCGCATCAAGAAGAAAGCGCTGCAAGCGGTCGAAGGCCAGAAGGCCATGGTCGAGTATGAGACCGGTCTGCGCCAGATGCGCGAAAAGACCGAGCGCCTGCGCGCCCTGAGGCTGGCCCGCGACGAGGCCGAGGCTAAGCTGGCCGCCGAGAACCCGCCGGCGCCCAAGAAAAAGGCCGCCAAGAAAAAGACTGCCAAGGCCGAAGCCGAAGAAGCCGAAGAAACCGCTGCAGAAGCCGCCGAGGCCGAAGCCGACACCGAAGCTGTCTCGTAAAGGCTATTTGGCCGATTCGGCGGGCGCCACGGGCGGCGGCAACGCCGTCCCCGGCGTTACGGCCTGCGATCTGGTCGCGGTGACCTCGAAACGGTCGGCGGCGATCTCCAGCGTGCCGATCATGGTCGGCATCACCAGCCGCGCCGGCGCGATAATCAAAGTGCCGGTAATCGGCGCGAACCAGATTTCCATGTCGCTCTTGCCGCCGACATATTTCACCAGCGCGCTGTCGGCGCGATAGCCGGCGATCGGCTTGAGGACGACGGCACAGATCAGCACCGGCCCGGCATAGCCGGAATCGATTTTCAGCACATCGAGCCGTTTGAACGACAACACCAGGTCGTAACGGCGCTGGCCGTCGAATATCGACAGAACGCGGTCGCAATGCGACGGCAGCAGTGCGTTGTGCTCGCCGGGCGGCGCCACGATCAGCATGGCGCTGAGCGGATCCGCGACGTTGCGGCGGTCGGCATCGCTCACCGGAATGCGGTCGTCTTTTTTCGGCGGCGTATCCATCCGCAGCGTCTTCACGCCGCCGTTCTCGAACGTCATCTGCAATCCGGCCACCTCGCCGTCTTCGGTCAGATTGGCCGAGAAGAAGGTCGGCCGCAGCCGGTCGGCGTCAATAATGCCGCGCGTCGCCACCCGGCCCTCGCCATTGACCAGCACGCTTAAAGCGCCACTGGCCTTGCCGTTGGCCGAGGTGGTGTAGCTGCCGGCGCCGATATCGACCGTCCAGGACAATTGGCCGATCGACACCCCGACCATCGAAATCTTGAAATGGGCGTTGAGGCGCGCCTCGGCGCGCGCTGTGGCGGTGCCAATGCAAAGCGCCAGACAGGCGATCGAGAGAATGGCAGAACCTTGGGTCCGCACGCGCATACCTCGACTATAGGCGGTTTGCCTTGAGTCGTCAGGCGGCCTTGCCCGATTTTTCCGGCTTGGCGAACAGCGCGATCAGCGCCCGCTTGATCGCGGCTTGGCGCGTCGGCGAGGTGATCTGCGCGCCCATCAGGTCGGTCACGTAAAACACGTCGACCACCCGCTCGCCGAAGGTTGCGACATGGGCTGAGGCGATGTTCAAATTGAGTTTCGAGAGCGTCGCCGTCATTTCGTAGAGCAGGCCGGTGCGGTCCAGCCCGGTGACTTCGACCATCGTGTAGCGGTGCGACCACTGATTGTTGATGGCGACGGAGGGCTCCAGCGCGAAGGCCTTGATGCGGCCCTTCGGCGCGACGCGCTTGGCCACCACATCGGGCAGCCGCAATTCGCCGCGCAGCGCTTTTTCGATCGATTCGGCGATGCGATTGCCGCGCCGCTCCTCGTCGTCGTCGCGCTCGAATTCGCGCGACAGCGAAATGGTGTCGAGCGCGCGGCCGTCGGTGGTCGTGTAGATTTGCGCATCGACGATGTTGCCGCCGGCCATCGAACAGGCGCCGGCGATGATCGACAACAGCCATGGATGGTCGGGCGCCAGCACGGTCAATTCGATCACCGCGCGGTCGGCGGCGAAACGAATCGTGGTGGCGAGATTTTTGCCGGCATCCTCGGCGGCGCGCACAAAGTGCGCATGCTCGAGCTTGTGTTCGAGATCGACCTTGAGCCAGTAGGCCGGATAAAGCTGCGCGGCATAGGCCTCGACCCGCTCGGGCGGCCATCCGGTCGCCTTCATGGCCTCGCGGAATTCGGCCTGCGCCGCGGCGACGCGCTGCGCGCGATTGACCTCGGAGAAGCCGCCGGTCAGCACCGGCTCGGTCTCGAAGTACAAAGTGCGAATGAGCTGCGCCTTCCAGCCGTTCCAGACTCCGGGGCCGACGGCGCGGATGTCGGCGGTCGTGAGAATGGTCAGCAGCTTGAGGCGTTCGACCGACTGCACCACGGCGGCGAAATTCTCGATGGTCTTGCGGTCGGACAGGTCGCGCGACTGTGCCACGCTCGACATCACCAGATGCTGTTCGATCAGCCAGGCCACGGTCTCGGTATCGGCGGCGGAAAATCCAAGCCGCGGGCAGAAGCGCCGCGCGATGCGCGCGCCGGCGATCGAGTGATCCTCCGGCCGGCCCTTGGCGATGTCGTGCAGGAACATCGTCACGAACAATATTTTGCGGCTCGCCGGCGTGATCTTGTGGATCAGTTCGTTGGCGAGCGATGTGTCCTTGTTGGTGCCGCGTTCGATCTCGGTCAAAACGCCGATGCAGCGCAACAGATGCTCATCCACCGTGTAGTGGTGATACATGTTGAACTGCATCATCGCCACAACCTTGCCGAAGGCGGGCACGAAACGGCCGAGCACGCCGGTTTCGTTCATGCGCCGCAGCACGGTTTCCGGGTCGTTCTTGGAGGTGAGGATGTCGAGGAACAGCGCGTTGGCTTCCTCGTTGTCGCGCAATTTCGGATCGATGAGTTTGAGCGAGCGCGTCATGGCCCGCATGGCATCCGGGTGCAGCGCCAGATTGTGCTTCTGCGCCAGATGGAAGATGCGGATCAGGTTGACCGGATCGCGCCGGAACACGCTGCCATTGACGATGCGGATGCGGTTGTTCTCGGCGATGAAATCCTCGGTGCCGGCGATTGCCTTGCGTTTGACCGGGCGCAGCTTCGCCATCACGCGCGACAGCACGGGCACGGTCTTGGCTTCGCTCTCTTCCAGTTCGGCGCAGACGATTGCCGTGAGGTCGCCGACATCCTTGGCGTTGAGGAAGTAGTGCTTCATGAAGCGCTCGACATCCTGCTGGCCGGGATGTTCGGTGTAGCCGAGCCGCACCGCGATCTCGCGCTGGATGTCGAACGACAGCCGCTCCTCGGCGCGGCCGGTGACGAAGTGCAAATGGCAGCGCACCGACCAGAGGAAATCCTCGCAGCGCCGGAACAGTTCGTATTCGTGCTTGTCGAAGACGCCGCGCTTGATCAGTTCGTCCGGCTCCCGCACGCGGTAAACGTACTTGGCGATCCAGAACAGAGTGTGCAGGTCGCGCAGGCCGCCTTTGCCGTCCTTGACGTTAGGCTCGACCAGATAGCGCGACTGCCCGCCGCGGCGGTGGCGATCCTCGCGCTCGGCGAGCTTGGCGGCGACGAATTCATTGCCGGTGCCGCGCACCACGTCCTGGTCAAAGCGCGTCACCAGTTCGTCGAACAGCTTGCGGTCGCCGAGCAGAAAGCGCGCTTCGAGAATAGCGGTGCGGATGGTCATGTCGCCTTTGGCCTGGCGAATGCATTCATCGACCGAGCGCGTGGCGTGGCCGACTTTCAGGCCGGTGTCCCACAGCGCATAGAGAATGGCCTCGGCGACCGACTCGCCCCAGGCGGTCTGCTTGTAGGGCAGCAGAAACAACAGATCGATGTCGGAGCCCGGCGCCTGTAGCCCGCGGCCATAGCCGCCGGTGGCGACCACGGCCATGTGTTCGGTTTCGGACGGGTTCTCCGACGGATAGAGATGCTTGCGCACGAAGTCGTAGAGGATGTGGATGATCTCGTCTTCCATCCGGCACAGCCGCTCGGCGCAGCGGCGGCCGTGACGGTCCTTGAGCAGCAGCTTTTCCGCCTTGGCGCGGCCGTCGATCAGCGCCGCCTTGAGCCGTTGCGCCAGCGCAGCGCGCAATTCGACGTCGTTGCCGCGCTGGGACTTGGCGAGCTTTTCGAGGTCGGCGACGATCGCTTTTGTATCGATCAATTCCGCCGGCGCCCGGGCAGGGGCCGGGCTGGCTTTGGGCGAATCGCGCTCGATGACGGGGGAGGCCATAGGGCCATCGGGATAGCGGAGGCCGGGCGCTAAGTCACCTTGGGAGGGCGGGCGCGGTTGAGATCGTGCTTTCGCGCCATTTACAGAATAAAATTCTAAACCGGCGTGATAAATAGATAAAAACATTAGTTTGACCGGGAAATGGCCGGTCTCGTAGAATAAATTCAGCGCCGATTTGAGCAGTGCAGCTTGCGGGCGCTTAAAAAATGCAGCTAAAGCGCGGGGTGCGGAAAAAGCCCTCTCGCGAGCTGGGCGCGGATCATCCGGTTTGCGCTTTCAACTTGGGCGGTCGCAATGCGAGCGGCCCGTAACGTGAGGAGCTTTTCGATGCGTCTGTTTTCCCGCCGTTCCATTCTGGCGTCAGCCGTGCTCGTCGGCCTGCTGCCGTCGAGCGCGCTCTATGCCGCCGACAAACCGTCGACCATCACCATCGACTGGGCGACCTACAATCCGGTCTCGATCCTGTTGAAGGACCAGGGCCTGCTCGAGAAGGAATTCGCCAAGGACAAAATCGCCATCCGCTGGGTGCAGTCGGCCGGCTCCAACAAGGCGCTCGAATTCCTCAATGCCGGTTCGATCGACTTCGGCTCGACCGCCGGTTCGGCGGCGCTGGTCGCCAAGATCAACGGCAATCCGATCAAGTCCATCTATGTCTATTCGCGGCCGGAATGGACCGCTCTGGTCACCGGCAAGGACAGCAAGATTTCGAAGATCGAAGACCTCAAGGGCAAGCGCGTCGCGGTGACGCGCGGCACCGATCCGCACATCTTCCTGGTGCGCTCGTTGCAGTCGGTCGGCCTGACCGAAAAGGACATCACGCCGGTGCTGTTGCAGCACGCCGACGGCAAGACCGCGCTCATTCGCGGCGACGTCGAGGCCTGGGCCGGTCTCGACCCGATGATGGCCGCCGCTGAAGTAGAGGACGGCGCCAAGCTGTTCTACCGCAACGCCGCCGCCAATACCTGGGGCATCCTCAATGTGCGCGAGGAATTCGCCAAGCAGCATCCCGATCTGGTGAAGCGCGTGCTCGCCGTCTACGAAGAGGCGCGCAAGTATTCGCTGGCGAACTACGCCGACGTGAAGAAGAACTTCATTGCCGTCACCAAGCTGCCGGAAACCGTGGTCGACAAGCAGCTCAAGGAACGCACCGAACTGACCCACAGCAAGATCGGCGCGCCGCAGCGTGAATCGATCCTCGCCGCCGGCATCGCGCTGCAGCAGGCCGGCGTCATCAAAGCCGACGTCGACGTCAAGAAAACCGTCGACGACCTGATCGACCCGCAATATCTGACGACGCCGACCAACTAGTTTTCTCCCAGGACGGTCGTCGCTACTTCATGCCCGGCCAGCTTTGTGCCGGGCATGATTTTTGAGTGATACGCCACACTTGCCTTTTGCCGGTGAAGTAATGTCTCTTGTGCGCATGAGTGCAGCAATCGAACCGGCGGCGCAGCCGAAGCAAAAGACTGGCAAAAGCGTCCTGGCGCGCTGGAGCGGCCCGGCTTTGGGGCTGATTTTGCCGCTGGGTCTGGCGGTCGGCTGGGAGCTGGCCGTGCGCGCCGGCTTGTCGAATGGCCGCCTGGTGCCGCCGCCATCGGTCATTTACGCGACCTTCGCGGAACTGGCCAAAACCGGCGAATTGCAGCGCCACGCCGCGGCGACTTTGGCGCGCGTCGTCGCCGGCTTCGGCATCGGCGTCGTCGTCGGCACCTTGCTCGGCGCCATCACCGGCTATTCGATGCTGGTGCGCCGCTTCATCGATCCGAGCCTCCAGGCCTTGCGCGCCATTCCCTCGATCGCCTGGGTGCCGTTGTTCATTCTGTGGCTCGGCATTTTCGAGGCGTCCAAGGTGACCCTGATCGCGGTCGGCGTGTTCTTCCCGGTCTATCTCGGCGTCATGGGCGCGGTGATGTCGGTCGACCGCAAGATCGTCGAGGTCGGCCGCGCTTTCCGTTTATCCGGCGCCAAGATGGTGCGGCGGATTTTGTTGCCCGCCGTGCTGCCGGCCTATGTGATTGCGCTGCGCTCGGGGCTTGGCCTCGGCTGGATGTTCGTGGTCGCCGCTGAATTCATGGGCGCGTCGGAAGGTTTGGGTTTTCTGCTGGTCGATGGCCAGCAACTCGGCAAGCCGGCGCAGATCGTCGCCGCCATTGTCGCCTTCGCCGTCATCGGCAAGATCACTGACTGGCTGATCGTCGGCATCACCGCACCGTTCCTGCGCTGGGAAGACCGTTTCAAATCGCCGGCGGCGGAGGGCTAGCGCCATGCTCACACTCGAAGGCGTCGGCAAGACTTATGCGAACGGCGTGCACGCGCTCGACGCCGTCAATCTTTCGGTCGGGCCCGGCGAGATCGTCGCTATCGTTGGCGGTTCGGGATGCGGCAAGTCCACTTTGCTGCGCGCGATCAGCGGCCTCGACACGCCGAGCCAGGGTCGCGTCCTGCTCGACGGTGAGAAGGTGACCAAGCCGCACGAGAAAATTGGCATCATCTTCCAGGAGCCGCGGCTGCTGCCGTGGCTCACGGTGGCCGGCAATGTCGGCTTCGGGCTGGAAGACCGGCCGAAGGCGGAGCGCGATGCGCGCGTTGCCGAGGCCTTGACGCGCGTCGGCTTGAGCGAGAAGGCCAATATGTGGCCGCGCGAATTGTCCGGCGGGCAGGCGCAGCGCGTCGCCATTGCGCGCGCATTGGTGCCGCGACCTGAAGTGCTGCTGCTCGACGAGCCGTTCTCGGCGCTCGATGCGTTTACCCGCGTCGATTTGCAGGACCATTTGCTCGGCCTGTGGGCCGACACCAGGCCGATCCTGATCCTGGTCACGCATGACGTCGACGAGGCCGTGGTGCTGGCCGACCGCATCATGGTGATGCGGCCGCGGCCGGGCCGGATTTTCGACGAGATCGCCGCCGATCTGCCGCGTCCGCGCGAGCGCCAGTCGTCGGCCTTCGACCGCGTGCGCCGCCATGTCATGGCCGCGCTCGACCGGTCGCTCAAGCCGGTGGCCCCATCCGACGCCAACGAGGCGGCGGCTTTCTGGTGGTGACCTCAGGCGTGGAATATGGTTCTCTTCCCGCCAATAGCGCCGGGAGAGAAATGCCATGCGGATGTTCCAGGTCTGCCGTTGCGGCGAGCCGCTGCAACTCAATGAAAAGCCGACGCCTGAGCCGGCCGGGACCCAGGTCCTGTTGAAGGTCAAGGCGGCCGGCGTCTGCCACAGCGATCTGCACATCTGGGACGGCTACTACGAACTCGGCGGCGGCAAGCGCCTCCAGTTGCTTGAGCGCGGCATCAAGCTGCCTTTGACCATGGGCCACGAGAATGTCGGCGAAGTCGTCGCCGTCGGCCCGGATGCGAAGGGCGTCAAGGTCGGCGACGTGCGCCTGGCCAATCCGTGGATCGGCTGCGGCGAATGTCTGGTATGCAAACGCGGTGAAGAGAACCTCTGCAAGACGCCGAAGAATCTCGGCGTATTCAGCGACGGCGGCTATGCCAGTCATGTCATGGTGCCGCATCCGCGCCATTTGTTCGACATCGGCAATCTGACGCCGGTGCAGGCCGCGCCTTTGGCGTGCTCGGGCGTCACGGCGTTTAGCGCGCTCAAGAAAGTCGGCGCGGTCATCAAGGACGAACCGCTCGTCATCATGGGCGCCGGCGGGCTTGGCCTGATGGCGATCGCTTTGCACAAGGCGATGGGCGGCAAGAGCGTCGTCATGGTCGATATCGATCCGGCCAAGCGCGACGCGGCGCTGAAGGCCGGCGCGGTCGCCGCCATCGACGGCCGCGCACCGGACGCCGCCCAGCAGATTCAGGCCGCGACCAATGGCGGCGCCTGGTCGGTAATCGATTTCGTCGGCGCGTCCGACACCGTGAAGCTGGCCATCGATTCACTTGTGGTGAAAGGTGGCAACATCATCATCGTCGGCCTGTTCGGCGGCGACATCACCATATCGACGCCGTTCTTCCCGATGCGCGCCATGACCATCCAAGGCTCCTATGTCGGCTCGCTGCCGGACATGAAGGAATTGCTTGACCTGGTGAGCCGCACCGGCGCGCCGCCGGTGCCGTTGCGCGAACGGCCGCTCGACGAGGTCAACGAAGCACTCAACGACCTGCGCGCCGGCAAGGTGATCGGCCGCGTCGTGCTGACGACGGCTTGACGGGTCATTCCGGGGCGCGCACGACGTGCGCGAACCCGGAATCCGGAGCCAACACCGGATTGTGAAGCTGGATTCCGGGTTCGCGTGCTATGCACGCGCCCCGCAATGACAGGCGAAAGGTATAAGAAAATGGACGGGTCCGAACTGCGCGCCATGCAGGCGCCGATCAAGGAACGCTACAAGAGCGATCCTGCCGCTGCGATGATTACTCTCAAGGCCAAAGGCACGCTCGACGCGCCCGGCATTTCCTGCAAGCTGGAAACCGGCCGCGCCATGGCGATTGCCGGCCTGCATCCGGCGACCGGCGGCACCGGCATCGAGCTGTGCTCCGGCGACATGCTGCTCGAAGCTTTGGTCGCCTGCGCCGGCGTCACCGTGAAAGCCGTCGCCACCGCGCTCGACATTCCGCTGCGCAACGGCGTTGTCTCCGCCGAAGGCGATCTCGATTTCCGCGGCACGCTCGGCGTCGCCAAGGAGGCGCCGGTCGGCTTCGCGCAAATCCGCCTGCGCTTCGATCTCGACACCGATGCCGCGCAGGACAAGCTCGATCAGCTGCTCAAGCTGACCGAGCGTTATTGCGTGGTCTACCAGACCATCAAGAGCGGCCCGCCGGTCGATGTCCGGATGACGAAAGTCTGAGAGATTGTCCCCGGAAGTCTATTTCACCGTCACCTTGATCGTGCGCATGGCGGTCACCGCCGCCTTTCTGCTGGCGGCGACGGTGACGGCCGAGCGCGCCGGCCCGCTGATCGGCGGGCTGGTGGCGACGCTGCCGATCAGCGCCGGGCCGATCTACATCTTTCTCGCCATCGATCACGGCGCGCATTTCGTCGGCGAAAGCGCGATCGGCAGCCTGGTTGGCAACGCCATCAATGTCGTGTTCGCGCTGACTTACGCGCTGCTGGCGCAGAGGCGCTCGCTCGCGATCAGCCTGTCCGGTGCTTTCGTGTTGTGGGTTAGCCTGACCTGGCTGACCAATCACACGACGTGGTCCTTGCCGGTCGCCATTGCCCTGAACGTCGTCGTGCTCGGCGTGGCGCTGGTGCTGACGGCACGCTTGCGCCACATCAAAGCGCCGCAGGTCAAGGCGCGCTGGCATGACCTCGTCATGCGCGCCGCCATGGTGGCGCTGCTGGTCGGCGTCGTCGTCACCTTGAGCTATCACATCGGCCCGGCGGCCAGCGGCAATCTCGCCGTATTCCCGATCGTGTTGACCAGCATCATTTTCATTCTGCATCGCCGCGTCGGCGGCCCGGCAACGGCGGCGGTGATGGCGAATGCGATCATCGGGCTGAGCGGCTTCGGCGTCGCCTGCATTGTGTTGAACCTGACGGCGGACCCGCTCGGCGCCGCGCTTGCGCTGAGCCTGACGCTCGCCGTCTCGTTCGGCTACAATCTCATTGTCTTCTTCGCCCGCCGCAGTCTGGTCGCGGCATGAGTGCGCTCCTTGCCGATCCAATGTTCTGGTTCTCGCTGGCGCTGAAGATCGCGATCACCGTCAGCATCACGGTGGCGGCCTCCATCGTCGTCGAACGCAGCGGGCCGTTCATCGGCGCGCTGATCGCCTCGCTGCCGACGGCAGGCGGCGCGGCGCTGATCATCCTGGCGATGGAGCATCCGCCGTCCTTCATTGCGCAAAGCATGATCGGCAGCATGGTCGTTACGCCAATCTGCGCGGTGTCCGCACTGACCTACGCCGCGCTGGCGCAGCGGCACGGCCTGGTGGCGAGCCTCAGCGGCGCTTTCGCCGTGTGGTTCGGCGCCGCGTTCGGTTCGCGGCTGATCGACTGGAGCGCGGAAACCGCGCTGCTGTTGAATGTCGTCGTGTTCCCCATCTCCATTTATGCCGCGGTCCGCTTCCTCGGCGACGGCAAGGTCAACCCGCGTGTCGAATTGACCGTGCGCGACGTGGCCTGGCGCGTCGCCGTGGTGACTCTGTGCGTGCTCATCGTCACGGGCTTGAGTTCGTCGATCGGTTCGTATTTCTCCGGCGTCTTCGCCTTTTTCCCGGTGGCGATGGGTTCGTTCTTCATCATCCTGCATCTGCGCCTCGGCGGGCCGGCTGCGGCGAGCGTCGCGGCGCATGTGCAGGCGCCTTTCGTCGGACTGTTTCTCAGCCTCTTTACCGTGCATCAACTGGCCGAAGTCATCGGCGTGTGGTGGTCTTACGCGGTCGGCCTGGCCATCGGCATTTCGTGGAACGGCGCGCTGTGGCTGTGGCGGCGGCAACGGGCTCTTGGCGCGGCGCGCGCTTAACTACTTTTTGCCGCTCTCGCCCAGCTTCGCCTTCAGCGTATAGATCGCTTCCATCGCCTCGCGCGGCGACATCTCATCCGGATTGAGCGCGGCGACGGCGGCCGCCAGCAACTCATGCGCGGCATCCTGCGCCACTTGCGGCGCGCGATACGGCGTGGCGAACAACGGCAGGTCTTCGAAGCCTTTCGGCGCGGCGCGGTCTTCCTGCTCGAGCTTGGCCAGCACAAGCTTGGCGCGCTCGATCACGCTTCCCGGCAGACCGGCGAGCTTGGCGACCTGAATGCCATAGGAGCGGTCGGCCGCGCCGGGCGCGACTTCGTGCAGGAACACGACGTCGCCCTTCCACTCCTTCACCTTGACGGTGACATTGTGCAGGCGATTGAGCCGCGCCGACAGCGCGGTGAGTTCGTGGAAATGCGTGGCGAACAGCGCGCGGCATTTGTTGATGTCGTGCAGATGCTCGACGGTCGCCCAGGCAATGGACAGGCCATCGAAGGTCGCGGTGCCGCGGCCGATTTCATCGAGAATGACCAGCGAGCGGCTGCCTGCCTGATTGAGAATGGCGGCGGTCTCGACCATCTCGACCATGAAGGTCGAACGGCCGCGCGCCAGATCGTCGGCGGCGCCGACGCGCGAGAACAACCGGTCGACGATGCCGACATGCGCCGACTTCGCCGGCACGAATGAGCCCATTTGCGCCATGATGGCGATCAGCGCGTTCTGCCGCAGGAAAGTCGATTTGCCGGCCATGTTCGGGCCGGTGATCAGCCAGATGCGGCCTGCGTCCATCTCTGGCGGCGGCGACAGGTCGCTGTCGTTCGCCACAAAAGGTGTGCCGTCGCGCGAGAGTGCTTGCTCGACTACCGGGTGGCGGCCGCCTTCAATGGCGAAGGCGAGACTGTCATCGACCACGGGTCGCGCGTAATTGCGCTCCGTGGCGAGCGCGCCGAGCGCCGAGGCGGCATCGAGCCGTGCCAAAGCTTCGGCGCATTGCTTGATCGCAGCGCCTTGCGCGATCACCGCGCCGGCGAGCTTCTCGAAAATCTCCAGTTCGAGCCCGAGCGAACGGTCGGCAGCGCTGGCAATTTTGGCTTCCAGTTCGCCGAGTTCGGTCGAGGTGAAGCGCACCTGGCCGGCTAGCGTCTGGCGGTGAATAAAGGTGGCGTTGAGCGGCGGCTGGGTCAGCTTGTCGGCATGCTGCGCGGTCACTTCGACGAAATAGCCGAGCACATTGTTGTGTCGGATTTTCAGGCCCTTGACGCCGGTCTCGTCGGCATAGCGGGCCTGCAGGGCGGCAACCACGCGGCGTGATTCGTCGCGCAGCGAGCGCGTCTCGTCGAGCGAAGCGTTATAACCTTCGCGGACGAAGCCGCCGTCGCGTTTGATCAGCGGCAACTCGTCGCCCAGCGCACGCGAAAGCTCGGCAGCTAAAGCAGCGTCCGGCTTGCGGCACAAAGTGAGTGCTTCGGCGATTTCCGCCGGGATATCTTTCAGTTTGCCGAGCGAGGCGGCGAGGTCGCTTGCCGCGCGCACGCCATCGCGGATGGCGGCGAGGTCGCGCGGCCCGCCGCGCTGCAAGGCGATGCGCGACAGCGCGCGGGCGAGATCGGGCGCGGCCTGCAACCGCGAGCGGGTCTCTGCGCGCGTGCCGACGTCATCGACAAAGCACGCCACGGCATCGAGCCGCGCGGCGATCGCCTTGACGTCGGTCAGCGGCGCCGCCAGCCGTTGCGCGAGCAGGCGCGAACCGGCGGATGTCACGGTGCGGTCGATGCAGTCGAGCAGCGAGCCGCGCCGCTCGCCGGACAAGGTGCGCATCAATTCGAGATTGCCGCGCGTCGCCTGATCGATCGCCATCGTCGCCGAAGCCGCCTCGCGCAACGGCGGCGACAGTGGCGGGCGCTGGCCGATCTGCGTGCGCTCGACATAGGTGACGCAGGCCGCGGCGGCGGTCAGTTCCAGCCGTGTCATCAGGCCGAAGGCTTCGCTGGTCGCCACGGCGAAAAATGACGTGAGCCGTCGCTCGGCGGTGGCGCCGTCGAACACGTCGCGGGTCATCGGCGTCACCGCCGGTAGTTCGCGCCAGGTCGGCACCAGATCGGCGTCGGCATAGAGCGCGTCGGAAACGAGAATTTCGCTCGGCTCCAGCCGCGCGATTTCGGCGGAGAGCGCGACGCGGTCGCATTCGGTGATGCGGAATTCGCCGGTGGAAATGTCGATCCAGGCGAGGCCAAAGCGCGCCTCGCTATCGACCGAGGACAGCCGCGCCCGCGCGATAGCGAGCAAGTAGTTGTTGCGCTTGGCGTCGAGCAACGTGTCTTCGGTCAGCGTGCCCGGAGTCACCAGCCGCACCACGTCGCGCCGCACCACGCTCTTGGAGCCGCGCTTTTTGGCCTCGGCCGGGTCCTCGAGCTGTTCGCACACCGCGACGCGATGGCCGAGCGCGATCAGCCGGTGCAGATATTCGTCGGAGCGGTGGATCGGCACCCCGCACATCGGGATGTCCTGACCCTGATGCTTGCCGCGCTTGGTCAGCACGATGCCGAGCGCGCGGCTGGCGATTTCGGCGTCCTCGAAGAACAGCTCGTAGAAATCGCCCATCCGGTAGAACAACAGCGAGTCCGGATTATTGGCCTTGATCTCGATGTACTGCTCCAGCATGGGAGACAGTTTGCCGTTGCCGTCATGGGTCGGCGTCGGCCCGCTATTGTCGGGCGGCGTCTCGGGCTCGGACAGGCCGATGGGCTGGGTCAGGGACATCGGGGGGAGGTTAGCAGATGGCCAGCCGGGTTTCACCCCGCGAAGCCAATTGACCCACGGAAACCGGCCGTAACAGCCGGATTATTGAACCTCATTCGCCCTTTTCAGCCCGGAAATCATCGACGTATTGAGCAGATGCTGGCGCGCTCTGGCAGGATCGTTGGCGATGGTCACCAACTCCTCGAGCCGCGCGCGCTGCACGGCGGGATCGCGCTCTTCCATGGTCTGCTTGTTGCGGATCGACATCGCCTGCACCTGTTCGATGGTGGCGGCGCGGCGCTGGCGCGAATAGAGGTCGAGCAGGGCCTCCGGCTCGCCATGCCAGTGCCGGGCGAGCTTGTCGGAAAGATTGATGGCGTCGTGAATGCCGCTGTTGAGGCCAAAGCCGCCGAGCGGATTGTTGAGATGCGCGGCATCGCCGGCCAGCAGCACGCGGCCGGACCGGAACGACGAGGCGACGCGCTGGTGCACGCGGTACGTGCTCTTGTAGCGGATGTCGTAAGGCTTGCCGGCCGGCACCAGCCGCTGCAGCGCGTCCTCGACGCGGGCCGGCGACAGCAGGGCTTCTTCGCTCTCTTCCGGATTGACCGGATAGGCGAGCCGCCAAAGTCCGGGCGGGCCGTCATCCGGCACCTTGAACAGCGCGCCCCATTCGACCGGGTCGGCGATGTAGCAGTTCAGCGCGAAGCCGTGCTGGGCGAAATCGTAAGGTGTGCTGACGACGACGAACAATTCCGGCCAGGTGAAGCCTTCGAATTCGACGTCGAGCCCCTTGCGCACCACGCTGCGGCCGCCGTCGGCGCCGATCAGCCATGACGCCTTGATGGTGCGGTCGGCGCCGGCGGTGCCGAAGTTGACCGTGACGCCGTCGGCATCTTGCGTGAAGCTTTTCAGCGCATGGCCGAAATTGATCTCGACGTCCTTGTCGCGCTTGAGAATGTCGAGCTGGATCGGCGTCAGCCGGTGCTGCTCGAGATGCAGGCGATACGGATACGGCGTCACGTCCTTGAGCAGGCCGAGATCGAATTCGGCGATCAGGTCGCCGGGCCGGTTGCGGATCTGCCAGCGCTGCACCTTCAGGCCGGTCTCGTGCATCTTCTCGGTGATGCCGTAGGGCGCCATCATTTCCAATGTCGGCGGATGAAACGAGCCGGCGCGCAGATCATGCGTCAGCGAAGGCTCCGCCTCGCACAGGACGACGGGAATGCCTTGCTTGCGCAAGGCCAGCGCGCACATCAGGCCGGTCGGCCCGGCGCCGGCGATAATGACAGGAAGGCGATCGGCCATCTTTTATTTAACCAGCTTCGTCCCGGTGATGCGCTCGAGATTGCCGTAGGCGATGGCTTCGCGCTCGGCCTTCGAGATATTGGCCGCTTCAAGAAAGCGCAGCGCGTCGCGCGTGTACATCGTGCCCTTTTCCGGATCGAACGGGCAGTCGGAGGCGAACACGATCTTGTCGTGATCGTAGAACGACAGGCCCATCGTCATGCCGGCTTCCGACGAGAAGGTCGCGGTGTCGGCGTAGAACGAGTGCTTGAAGTAATCGAGCGGGCGCTTCTTCAGTTCGCCGAGCAATTTGCCGAGATCTTCGCCCGAGGTGCGCGAGCCGAGTTGATCCCATCCGGGGCCGATGCGGCCTTCCAGCATCGGCACGATGCCGCCGAAATGATGGGTGATGATCTTGAGCTTCGGGTATTTGTCCATCAGCTTGGAGAACACCAGCCGCGCCATCGCCGCGGCGGTTTCATAGGACCAGCCGAAGGCCCACCAGATCTCGTACTTCGATGTCTTCTCGCTGGCGTAGTCCGGAATGCTGGCGTTGCGCGCCGGATGCAGCCAGATCGGCTTGTCGAGCTTTTCCATCGCGGCAAAGAACGGCTCGAACTTCGGATCGTCGAGCGGCACACCGGCGACATTGGTGTAGATCTGCACGCCGAGCGCGCCGTTCTTGATCGCGCGCTGCGCTTCGGCAATGCCGGCGTCGGCAGCGCCGAGCGCGCCTTGCGCCACCCAGCCGGGGAAATGGCCTTTGTCCTTGGCGATGATTTCGGCGAGTTCGTCGTTGATCAGCCGGGCATATTCCTCGACCTTGGCGCCGTCGCCTTTTGCGAAAACTTCCAGCGGCGGCATCGCGAACGACAATATCTGCGCATAGTCCGGAAACGTATCGACGACCTTCCTGCGGATGTCGAGATCGTGGATGCACGGCACCTCGCGCATGCGCTTGCCGATATCCGGATAGCCGCTATCGACCAGGATCTTGAACATCCGGCTCGGCATGAAATGGGTATAGGCGTCGATGCGCATGGGAACTCTCCGTGACCGATATTGGCCGCTTGTTATCGCGTCGCAGGCAAGCGGGCTAGCGTCTATTCGCGTCTAGTAAGGCGTAATGACGTTGAGCAGCGCCTGGCACCTGTCGTTAAGCACCGCATCGCGGGCCCGCGCCAGCGCGGCGGGCAGTTCGGCGGAGCTTTCCACGCGCTCGGCGTGTGCCCCTTGCGCCTTCGCCATTTCATCATAAGGCGGCGCCGGATCGAGGTCGGCCAATTCGCGGCCGTCGGTCTCGCCGGAAACGCCGTCCTTGAACATCGCCAAAGTCGAATTGCGCACCGCACCGTAGCGGCTGTTGTTGAAGACGATGGTGAGGATGGGCAGGTTGTGCTTTTGCGCGACCCAGTGGCCCACGGTGGGATTGGAGAACATGTAAGCGCCGTCGCCGAGCGTGGCGACGATCAGTTTGTCCGGCGCCGCGAGCTTGGCGCCGAGCGCGGCCCCTAAGCCCCAACCCAAACCGCCGGCGGGGCCGAGCGCATATAATGTGCCGGGTATCTCGCGCGGGCAGTGGTCGGCGCGCAGCGGGTATTCGTTGAAGATGACGGCGTCCTCGCCGACGCATTCGCCAATGGCGCGCGACAGGTAAGCCGGCGAAATGCGCTCGCCAGCCGTCGAATCCTTGGCCAGTTGTGCGCGCCTTGTGCGCATGCGTTCGGCCAGCCGCGTGCGGCGCGCCGAAATCCGCGCCTCCGCCATTTGCAGCCGTGATCCGACCGCGCTTTCCAGCGCCTCCAGCGCATTGACGACGCCGGCCTGCACCGCGAGATCGCAGGGGAACGAACGCATCGGATAGCGCACGAAGAACGGATCCTCGCCGACATGCACGATGCGCGTGCCGGCCGGCGGATTTTGCAGATGCGGCATCCACGGCACGTCGGACTCCAGCGCAATCACCAGGTCGGCGTCGGCGAGCAGCGCGCCCGGCTCGTAGCCGAAATGCATCGGATGGCTCGACGGCAGGCAGACGCTGCGCGGATTATGCGTGATGACCGGAATGGCGCAGCGCTCGGCCACAGCGGCGAGCGCGCGCACCGCTTCCGACGGCAACACCGAGGTAATGATCAAAGGCCGCTCGGCGGAGGCGATCCATGCCGCCAGAGTGGCGATGGATTTCGGATCGGGATGCACGCGCGCGGCGGCGGCGCGCGGCTTGATCGGTGCGATCGGTTCGGCGACCGGCGCCGACAACGGCTCGCGCGGCAGCACCAGATAGACCGGCCCGCGCGGATGCGCCATCGCCACCTCGATCGACCGCGCGACGACATCGCCGACCTGGCCCGGCGTTCGCAATTCGTAATCCCACTTCACCAATTCGCGCACCATGCCGGCCTGGTCGAACATTTCCTGCGCCCAGTGAATGGGCCGCGAGCGGGAGCCGAACGTGCCCTTCTCGGTGATCGGCGTGCGGCCGGCGGCAAGAATGAGCGGCACGCGGTCGCGCGACAGGTTGGTGAGGTTGTTGATGGTGTTGGCGGTGCCGACATTGACGTGCACCATTACCGCTTGCGGCCGGCCGTTCATCAGATGCGCGCCATGCGCCATGGCGACCGCGAGGTTCTCGTGCGGCACCAGCACCGGCAGCGGCACCTTGGCATTGGTCTTCTTGGCGCGGCTGAAGGCTTCGACGATCGGCGGGAAATCGGTGCCGGGATTGGCGAACATGTAATCGACGCCGTGGTCGGCCAGCGCACGGAGAAACGCTTCGGCGGCAATGGCGGGCCGGGGCCCGGTCGTCGGTGTCGCGCTCATTTGTTTCGTCCCCGGAAAAGACCGTCCGTGCCAAAGCAGGCGCCGAAGGCTGATTTTACGGGTGTTCTACGCGAGGCATGCGGGGCTGACAACGACGATGCCGTCATTCCGGGGCGCCGCGCCGCCGGACTGCGGCGCAGCGTCTCATATCGGGCCTTAAAGATGCGGCACGCGCACGTCGAGCACCGCGCAACGCTTCTCCTCGCGCACCACCCGCAACGCTTCAACGATGGCGGCTTCCATCTCGTCCGGACGTTCGACCTTGCGGGCGAAGGCGCCGCCGGCCGCGGCGGCAATGGCGGCATGATCGGGCGCCGGATCGAACTCGACGCCGATTTCGTTGGCGCGGCTTGCATAGCCGTCGGGATGCACGGCGAGCGTCGACATTTTTGGCGAGCGCCAGCCGCCATTGTTGTAAATAATTTGCAGGAACGGCGTTTGGTATTTGCGCGCCATCCAGTGCACCGATGAGGGCACCGAGAACATGTAGGAGCCGTCGCCGCTCAGTGCGACCACCAACCGGTCCGGGCAGGCCAGTTTGGCGCCGATGGCGGCGCCGCCATGCCAGCCGAGCGACGAGCCGCCGCTGAGGAAATACGAGCCCGGCTTCGACGGCCGCAAATGGTTGATGACGGTCGGGTAGTTGGTGATCGACTCGGAGAGAATAATGGCGTCGCCGCCGATATGTTTGCGCAAGATCGCGGTGAAAGTTTCCGGCGTGACAATGCCGCTTTCCTGTTCGCGCTCGTTCCATTGCGCCGTCAGCGCTTCGTGCATCTTGCCGTAATGCGCCGTGCGCTCTTTGGTTTTGGCGGCATCGATGGTCATGCCGTCGAACGCGTCGTTGATCTGCGCCAGAGCGGTGGCGCAGTCGGCCTGGAACACGCGCTGCGCCTTGAAGTACCACAGCGGGATGTCGAGCTTGAGCGGATCGACATCGATATGGAAAACCCTGGCGCCCGGCGACGGCTTGCTGACCGCAGGCACCCAGGGCGCGTCCGAGTCGAGCACTAGCACGACGTCGGCGTCGGCCAGCGCCGGTTCCTGATACGGCTCGCTCCAGCGGTTGCCGAGGTACAGCGCATCCTCCGGCGGATAGTTCATGCACACCGGCGACTGTTCCAGGACGCCGATGCCGAGGCGCTGGCACAGCTTGATGAGTGCGGGAACGGCGGCGGCATTGCGGCCGACCGCGCTGGTCACCACCAGCGGACGCCTGGCGCTATTAAGCGCCTGTGCCAGCTCAGTGGCGTCGGTCGCGCGCAGCGGCAGCGGCGCGATCGGCGGCCATTCCGCCATGTCGATGGCGACCGGCGCGACGTCTTCTTCCATCACTTCGCGCGCGCCGACGAGATACACCGGACCTTTCGGATCGCTCTTGGCCAGTTGCAACGCGCGATGCGTCACCTGCTTGATGTTGCGGCCGGTGCGGAATTCGTAATCGAACTTGACGTAGTTGCGGACGATGCCGCGCTGGTCGGCAATGTCCTGGATCCACTGGATCCATTCGTTGCGCGATCCCTTCAGTTCGCCTTCTTGGGTATAGGGCGTGGCGCCGGCGAAAATCAGAACCGGCACGCGGCCGCGCAGCGCATTGTGCACGGCGCCGCCAAGCGCCTGGGTGCCGCATTCGACATGGACGATGACGGCCTGCGCTTCGCCGGTCACCTGCGCGTAGCCATGCGCCGCGCTCAACGCCACCATTTCGTTCGGACAGGTCAGCATCGCCGGAAAGCCGCGCCCGCTCGCTCTGCCTTCGGCGACCGACTCGACGATGGCCGGATGATCGCTGCCGAGATTGGCGAAAATATAGGAGACGCCGGCCTCCTTGAGAGCTTCGAGAAAGGCCGTACCTGCTGTGAACACGCGAATATCCTGTTTGCCGTAAAGAGAGGAGGTCAGCCGAACGTAGGCCTACATATGCGAGGGCAGCCAGAGCGCCAGAATCGGGAAGGCGATCAGGATGATGAGCCGCAGAATGTCGGTCAGGACGAAGGGCATGACGCCATAGAATATCGTCGATAGCTTGACGTCCTTTACGACGCTCTTGATGACAAAGACGTTCATACCG
>LNFM01002596.1_pt1 | contig 37588 bp, 26 predicted proteins | sample 596031 | NCBI WGS metagenome assembly LNFM01 (sample SAMN04254537, study PRJNA301005) | activated carbon metagenome | isolation source: dual media filters at the Ann Arbor, Michigan drinking water treatment plant | place: USA: Ann Arbor | reverse complement strand
TATGCCCGCACCTTGTCGCTGACCGATCAGAACGGCCAGTTGCGTACGCTGGCCGATTTCAAGGGCAAGGTCACCGTCGTTTTCTTCGGCTTCACCCAGTGCCCTGACGTTTGCCCCACCACCATGGCCGAACTGGCGCAGGTCAAGGCCTCGCTGGGCAAGGACGGTGATCGGGTGCAAGGCGTTTTTGTCACCGTGGATCCCGAGCGCGATACCGCCGCGGTGCTCAAGAGCTACATGGGCGGATTCGACTCGAGCTTTGTGGCGCTGCGCGGCACTCCGGATGAAATCGCTGCCACGGCCAAGGAATTCAAGGTCTTCTACGCCAAGGTGCCCGGCAAGACTGAAGGCAGCTACAGCATCGACCACACGGCGGGCTCTTATGTGTTCGATGCGCAGGGCAAGGTGCGCCTGTTCATTCGCTACGGTGGCGGCGCGGAGGCCTTGGCGGCCGATCTGAAAACGCTGCTGGCAGCCGGCTGACCGAGCCCGGATGAGAAACGGCCCCGAGAGGGGCCGTTTTCATTCAAGCAGAAACCGCGCTCAGTGCGCTGCGCCCAGCGCCTTGCGCATCTTCTTCATCGCCGCGACCTCGATCTGGCGGATGCGTTCTGCGCTGACGCCGTACTCGTCGGCCAGATCGTGCAGTGTCATGCCGCCGGAGTTGTCGTCGTTGACCTTCAACCAGCGCTCCTCGACGATGCGGCGGCTGCGCGCGTCCAGGGTATCCAGCGCGAGCGAGATGCCATCGCTGGACAGCCAGTCACGGCGCTGTGCTTCCAGCACATGGCTGGGCTCCTGGGTGTCGTCGGCCAGGTAGGCGATCGGGGCGTAGCTTTCCTCGCCGTCGTCGGTCAGCGGCTCCAGTGGCACGTCGCCTCCGGACAGTCGAGTTTCCATCTCGAGCACGTCCTCGCGCTTGACGTTCAAGGTGCGCGCCATCGTCTCGACCTCGCCTTGCGTCAAGGTGCTGCGATGGGTTTCACCTTCGACAGCATCTTCCTTCAAGCTCTGCTTCATCGAACGCAGGTTGAAGAAAAGCTTGCGCTGCGCCTTGGTCGTCGCCACCTTGACCATGCGCCAGTTCTTCAGGATGTACTCATGGATCTCGGCCTTGATCCAGTGCATCGCGTAACTGACAAGGCGAACGCCTTGGTCGGGATCGAAGCGCTTGACGGCCTTCATCAGGCCCACGTTGCCTTCCTGGATCAGGTCGCCGTGAGGCAGGCCATAACCCAGGTACTGGCGGGCGATCGACACCACCAGGCGCATGTGCGACAGCACCAACTGGCCAGCGGCTTGCAGATCGCCCTGGTCGCGTAACTTTCGCGCCAGGGACTGCTCTTCTTCAAGGCTGAGCATCGGCACGCGGTTGGCCGCGGCAATGTAGGCGTCCAGGCTGCCGAGCGACGGGATCATCGCCCACGGGTCGCGCAGAGCCAGTGCCGAAACAGAGGAATGTGATGTGTTCATACTACTCATGGACCACCTCGACTCAGGGTTGGTTCCAAGATATTAGCACTCCTAAGGGTCGAGTGCTAAGAAGGATTGGAGGGTGCCAGATCGTCAAATCGGGTGTCCATCACGTTGAGCAGCTCGTCGAGGGCTTCCAGAAGTTCGCCGACGTTCACCGGTTTGGTCAGGTAGCGATGCGCGCCGGCTTGCAGGGCCTCCTCGATCTGCGTCGGCAGCGCGTCGGCCGACACCACGATCACCGGAATGTCCCGGGTTTCGGGATCGAGTTTCAGGTGGTGCAGCAACTCCAGCCCGCTGATGTCGGGCAGGTGCATGTCCAGCAGCAGCACATCGGGCCGCTGTGCGCGAATCGCCGTCAGACCGTCCAGGCCGTTGCCAGACACCTGCAAATCCAGCTGAGGCCGCTGCGCCAGCATGCCGCGCATCACCTCGACGTTGGTCTCGTTGTCTTCGACGTAGTGCACCCGGCGGTGGTGGTAGTCGCTGCGGTCGGCAGCCAACGCCGGCTTCTGCGCCGCCGCTTCTTCCGGGCTGGCGAGCGGCAGGAAGAGGATGAACAGCGAGCCTCGCCCCACGTCGCTGGCCGCGCTCAGGTCGCCGCCCATCAGCTCGGCCAGCCGCCGGCTGATGACCAGGCCGATGCCGATACCTTCGGTGCTGCTGAGCTCCTGACCCAGCCGGTTGAAGGGTTGGAACAGCGATGTCATCTGCTGCGTGCTCATGCCGAGCCCGGTGTCGGCCACCATCAATTCCACCCGATCGTTGCGCACCCGGCTGGAGACCCGGATGTGCCCCCCGTCGACGTTGTATTTGACGGCGTTGGACAGCAGGTTGGTCAGGATCTGCTTGACGCGAGTCGCGTCGCCGCGCACGTGGCTGGCGTCGGCGCTGAGATGCTCTTCGATGGTGATGCCCCGCTGGTCAGCGGCTTGCTGCAGCAGCGGGCGGGTGCCGGCCAGCAACTCTGGCAGATTCAGCGTTTCCAGCTCCATGCGCAGGTTGCCCGATTCGATGCGCGACAAATCCAGCACATCGTTGATCATCTCCAGCAGATGCCAGCCAGCTTCGCGGATCTGTCCGACCCAACCGAGCTGGGTTGGACCCAGCGGCTGGCGGCTTTCGAGTTCGAGCAGTTGTGCGAAGCCGAGCATTGCATTCAGCGGCGTGCGAAGCTCGTGGCTCATGCGTGACAGGAAATCGCTCTTCGCGCGATTCGATGCTTCCGCGGCCTCCCGTGCGCGTTCCGCCTCGGTGCGTTCGCGCACCTGTTCTTCGAGCGCCGCCGTACGCTCCTTCACGGCGATCTCGATGAGGCGCGCGCGGCCGGTCACTGTCAGCAACAGTGCGCCGAGCACCGCCGTGGTCAGCAGGCCGATGCTGGAGAACAACCAGGCGTAGTGCCGCTCCCCCGCTCTGGTGTCGGCGTCGGCGACGCTCGATGTCACCTGCAACTCCCAGTAGCGCCCGGCGAAATCGAGCAGTCGCCGATGCGTCAGCCGGTTCGGCCCGTCAGCGCACAAGGCAGGCACTGCAAGGTGCCTCACGGTTGCGGTGGCATCGGTGTCCGTGACACAGAAACTCAGGTGCAGTGGTGCATGCGCCAGCACTTCGCTGATCAGCTCTTCGACACGCAGGGTGACGAACACCACACCGCGCACCGCAGCGACCCGCTCGGCTTCCGTGCTGGGCTGGCCGGAGTACAGGGCACGGTAGATCACCACGCCTCGCTTCGGCGAGTCCACCGGATCCTGCGACAGCTTGAATGCCTCGGTGGCCACCGGTCGGTCGCTGCGCACCGCAGCCTCGATCGCCGCTTTCGACGCGGGGATCGACAGCGCGTTCACGCCGAGCAACAACCGGTTGCGTTCGTGCGGCTCGACCAGTCCTGCGACAAAGGCCTCAGGCGCTGCCGTTGGCACCCGCTCGTTCGAGGTGGTGCGGTCGACCACTCGGAAGTCTGGGAAACCACTCGCGCGCATGCGGGCCTCGAGTGACGGCACGTCGTCCAGCGACACACGTTCCAGGTACCCCAGGGCCTGAAGGTTGTTCGATGGGCTGAGCCAGTGGTCAGATGCCATGCGAAATTCCGCAGCGTTCACTTCGACGGAGCCGATGAACAGGCCGCGCATCGCCTCGAGCGCATGGAGCGGAGTGTTCAATTGCGACGCCATCGCTGCCGAGGCAGCTTCGGCATCGCGTGAAAAGCTGATCTGCACCCGCTCGTCGTCCCATCGGGCGACCTGCATCGTCGTCGCGACCAGAAGGGTCGTCACGATGGCCAGTGTGGCGCCGACCGTGCGTCGGCGTGGCGCCCAGGCATCGCGGGGGCGACCGATCAGGGTCAGCAGCAGAGGTGCACCGATCAGCGTGCCCAGTGCGTCGCCCATCCACCAGGTCAGCCAGGTCATCGGCAATGCCTGGGGCGCCACTGCCGCAGTCAAACCAAGCGCCGCCGTGGCCACGCTGGCGTTGACCAGGCAGCCCAGTCCTGCGCCGAAAACACAGAAGCGGCCGATGTCGCGTGGTGCCGACAGCGTCAGAGGCTGCGCGACCCAGCGGCGCACCAGCGCCGCTGCCACCAGCGCCTGCGCGCCGGCGCCAAGGGCGATCGCTGCCTCCGCGATGCCGGTGCCCCGCAACGGATTCAGCACGACATTGACGATCAAGGCCCCCGCGACGACGGCCCAGGCTGCGCGACGCCCGTACACGAGTACGAAGACCAGCGCCATGCCCGCGGCCGGGAACATGGGCGATGTGTAGGCCGGCGGAACCGCCAGCACCGACGCCAGCTGGGCGATGACCGCGTACGCCAGCGTCATCAGCAGCAGACCGGCCACGATGCGCCCATTCCAGCCAGAGACGGCCGACGAGGTTACGGCGGAGGTATTTCGCACAGTTCGCAGAACAGACCCATGACAGCGCGAACAAGAAAAGGTGAGGCGCCCGGAAGAAGCATTGTCACCGCCGGATCGTGGTTGTCATGACGTGGCGCGCTCAGTCTGGCAACGGGATCAGGAAGCAAGAGTGGGGTGGCAATGTACGCCACGCCAAAGGTTGCCTCGGCGCCAGGTGTTTGGCGTTCCAGCTGGCAGGGGCGTCAACTGGGGCCCCCGCCACCTGCCGCAACAGGATGAATCGCATGGTTCGGGCCTCCGAGCCGCTGCCGCGGGTCAGGATCAGCTCCGCCTGTGGCCAATGCGCCGGCAGGCAGGGCATGAAACACAGCGTGTCGGCGCCCTGCTGCAACCCGAAGATCGATTCGATCGCTGCCCGATGCAGCCACGCCGCTGCGCCGGTATACCAGCTCCAGCCGCCGTGTCCGACATAGGGCGGCTGGGTGTACACGTCACCGGCCACCACATACGGCTCGATGCCATACACCGCGCCATGCGTCGGGTGGGTGGCGCGGTGCGCCGGGCTCAGACAGGTGAAGTAGCGGTAAGGCAGATCGCTGGGCGCATTCAGCTTCGCCTGTGCCATCAGAGCCCACACCCCCGCATGCGAGTACTGGCCGCCGTTCTCGCGCACCCCCGGCGGATAGGCCTGGATGTAGCCCGCACTCGGCTGCGCTTGGCTGAGCGGCGGGTCCAGCAGCCTGATCAGGCCGGCGTCGTGGTCCACCAGGTGGTCCTCCACCGATTCCATCGCCAGCTGCTGCATGGGCAAGGGAGCAGCACCCGATAACACTGCCCAGGCTTGCGCGATCAAATCGATGCGTGCCTCGCTGTTGGTGTGCGAACCCAGTGCGCTGCCATCGTCGAAGTAGGCACGCTTGAACCAGCGCCCGTCCCAGGCCTCACCGCTCAATGCCGCCCTCCAGCCTCGCGCCGCCGTTTCCCAGCGGTCTGCGCGCGGCCCTTCACCTCGTGCCCGGGCCAGCGGCGCATAGCCATCCACCACCTGGCAGAGGAACCAGCCCAACCAGACTGATTCACCACGGCCTTCATGGCCGACGCGGTTCATGCCGTCGTTCCAGTCGCCGGTGCCCATCAATGGCAGGCCGTGCGCGCCGACGCGCAGGCTGTGGTCAATGGCACGAGCTGCGTGCTCGTAGACCGAGGCCTCCTCGCCGCTGACGGTGGGTGCGTAATAGGCGTCTTCAGCGCCGTCGGGGATGGCCGCGCCCTCGATGAACGGCACTTGCTCATCGAGCAGGCTGCCGTCGCCAGTGGCGTGCAGGTAGCGCAGGCAGGCGTGCGGCAGCCACAGCAGGTCATCGGAGAAATGCGTGCGCACCCCAGCGCCACCGGGCGCATGCCACCAGTGCTGCACATCGCCTTCGGCAAACTGCCGCGAGGCGCCGAGCGTGATCTGCCGGCGCAGCATGTCGGGCGCCGCCCAGGTGAGTGCCATCGCGTCCTGCAACTGATCGCGGAAGCCGAAGGCGCCGCCAGCCTGGTAGAAGCCGGCCTTGGCCCAGAGCCGGCACGACACCGTCTGGTACAGCAACCAGCGGTTGACCATCGCGTCGAACAGCGGGTCGGGCGTTTTCACCACGGTGGCGCCGAGCAGTGTGTCCCAATGCCTGCGCACTGCAGCCATGCGTTCAGTGGCCGACCTTGAAGCGGCCTGGACGGCGAGTTGTCGCGCGGCATCGGGGCTCGCGGCGTATCCCAGGAGGAACACCCGCTCGACCGATTCCCCGGCAACCAGGCTGAGCCGCGTGGACAGCGCGGCGCATGGGTCCAGTCCGCTGCCGTAGCGCTCGCCGAAGTGGTCCGGCAGCACCAGGCGGCCGCGCGCGTCAAAGCATTCGCGCCGGTCGCAGGTCCAGTCGTTCAGGTCGTCGCTGGCATCGCTGCCCGCCAGAGCCAGAAACGAGGTGCCGTCGCCGAAGCCGGCCGATCGCTCAGGCTGTGTGCACATCAAGGCGGTCAGGCGTGGCGAGTGGCTGGCGGCGGATTGCCTCGCATCTGGCGCGCTGCTTTCGTTGGGCAGCCGTTGCCTGTGCAGGGCGGTGTGCACCGTGCCGCGGTCAGTGCGGTTCGCGCCCATCATCCATTCGGCGATGCCGACCACGCGCAGCAGCAGCGTCTTGTGGCCGCGGTTGACCAACTGGATGCGGATCTGCTTCACCGAGCTTTCTGGGTCAACACACCATGACACCGAGACATCCACATCGCCGCGCCGATGACCGATCACGCTGTAGCCTTGGCCGTGCGCGACCTGGTAGGTCGTGTTCTCGCTGTCCGGGGCGTGGCCCCAGGCCGACGGGGCCACGCTCCACACATCCAGCGTCCGCAGGTCCTGCAACAGGAACCACTCCGACGGTGGGTCGCCCACCGGGTCGTTCGACCAGGCGGTGAGCTGGTTCATGCGGCTGTTCACTGCCCAGGTGTAGCCCCCGCCGGCTTCCGACCACTGGCAGCCAAAGTCCGGGTTCGCCAGCACATTGACCCATGGCCGCAGCGGTCGCCGCCTGGCGCTGACATCGAAGCGGAATTCACCCGAAGTCGGCGAGAACGCACCCACCGTCGCCGTAGACGCCGCATCGGTGTGCGGCGCCAGCGCCACTGGCGCGGTCGAGGTGTCGTGGCGCCGCAGCGAGGCCTGCTCGTGCAAGTCGATCCATTCCTGGACATGGTGCGGCAGCGGTCGGCCGTCGGCCTGCAGACGCACGCGTGCGAGACCTTGCAGCGTGCTCAACTCGTCGTCGGTCAACTCCTCCGCGCGCAGCACATGGACCGCGGTGCTGAGCGGCGCGCGTGTCGAGCCCATGCCGCTGAGCGGGTTGAACTCGGCGCTGCTGTCGGCACTGTGGCGCTCGCGAAGCGCCATCAGCTCGCGTTGCAGGACCATCAGATAGGACGCCGGTTCGGCATTCACCACCACCAGATCACAGGCCACCCCGCCCCATGACCACAGGCGTAGTGCTTGCGCCAGCGAGCGGATCAGCCCCAGCCCTTCGGGTGCGCCAGCCTTCACCAGCAGGATCGGTCGGTCCCCCGAGATGCCGAAGCGCCACAGCAGACGGCGGTCGCACACCGCCGGCGATGCGCCTTGTGTTCGCACTGCCAGCGTGCGCGGCCGTGCCACCGTCAACACCAGCGCCGTGGTCAGCGACTGGATCGCAGCGAGCTGTTCGGGGCTCATGCGCAGGCTGCGAAAGCGGATGCCGGCCAGCGTGGCCGACATCAGCGAGGCGCGCTTGACATTGCTCGCCTGCCTGTACTTGTCGATCACTGCGCTCAGCGTGCCGCCGTTGTCGGAGGCGGCCGTGGCGAAGGTCAGCTGCGCCTTGCCCTGCGGGGCGATGCGCAGGCGCACCGACAGCGCGCAAACCGGGTCGAGCCGGGTGTCCAACGGCGCGCCCGTGGCATCTTCCTGCGCCATGGAAACAGGGGCGCTGTCGAATGCAGCCAGCGGCTGGCTCGGGCTGCGGTTGCGGCCGAGCCAGCGCTGGCGGTCGGTCTGAACCCCCACCGACACCACCTGGGGGTCGCTTTCGGCCAGGAAATGAGCGGCCTGCAAGCCCTGCTCTGTGGTGAGCCGAGGCGTGCGCTCGAAGCGCAACGCCTGGTGCTCGGCCAGCCAGGTGGCCCGCACGAACAGGTTGCTGAATGCGGGGTGCGCCTCGTCGGCCCGCGCATCAGCCAGCGTCACCTCGAAAGCCGATATCAGTTCGATGTCGAGTTCATGATCCCCGAGATTGCGCAGCTCGATCTGTCGGAATTCAATGTCGTCCTCCGGGCTGACCCAGACCGTCGTGTGTGCCTGCACGTGGGGCCACTCCGCGTCGAAGCAGACACGGTCGGCATGGAAGACGCTTCGGTAGTGCGCGGCGGGGTCGGGTGCCGGATGCTGCGTGATCGAGACAACAGGCATGGCGATGTTGTTCACCCGCGACGCAGCATGGCTGTCGTCGCGCCGCCAGCGCAGATAGAAGAAGCTGCCGTGCGCGTCACGCAAGGCGTCGTCGCGCGTGCGCGTGATGCCGGTCTCACCCCAGCGGCTGGTGCCTGCGCCGTTGGCACGCAGGCTCACGCTGTAGCGGCCATTCGACAGCACATGCGTGGGCTCCAGCGCAGCCGCGCCCGGAGACACCTCACGCAGCAGACCAGGCGCACGGCGCAGCAGACTCTGCGGAGGTGGGCCCGGCGGTAGCGCGTACAGCATCGACACCTCGCGCGGCGCTCGCTCGTGCAGCAGCGACCCCACCGCCTCGATGTGTGGATTGGCCATGCCCCAGCGCTGCGCCACGCCGTCCATCAGCACATTGGCCAACGCCACGATCGTCATGCCCTGGTGGTGGGCCATGAAGGTCACCACCGGCGTGAACGCCTCGCTGCCGTTCTGCCGCGACGCCGTGAAGTCCAGCGCTTCGATGAAGCCGCAGGGCTCACGTGGCGCCAGTGCTTCGATTGCGGCGAAGTTCAGCCTGGCGATATGGGGCGTGATCTGGGTGGCCAGCGCGGTGGCATAAGGCGCGATCACCAACTCGTCCGGCGGCGTGCGGCGCAGCGCGAGTCGCGGCACGCCCTGCGGCGCGTACTGGTAGGCCAGCGTGTAGTCACGTCCGGCATAGGCCGATTCCGAAATGCCCCAGGGCACATCGCCACCATGCACGCGCTGCGCCTTCGCGAACGCAATCTGCTCCCGCACCGCGGCATGGCAGGCTTCACGCAACACGCTGCCGTAGGGCTCGTCGAGCACCAGTGTCGGCATCAGGTACTCGAACATCGATCCCGACCATGAGCGCAGGCCGGCGTCGGCCCCGACCGCATAGAAAAGTCGACCGAGCGAGCCCCAGTGCTGCACTGGCACGTCGCCCTTGGCGATCGCCAGCAAGCTGGTCAACCGTGATTCGGAGGCCAGCAGGTCGTAGAAGCCGGCATCCAGCTGCTGCTCTGCGACCCGGTAGCCGATGTGGAACAGATGCCGCTTGCGGTGGTAAAGGAAGCGAAAGTCAGCCTGCCAGGCGAACTCGTCGCAGCCATCGGCTGCGGCCTGCAGGCGGGCTGCGATGGCGCTGTCCTGCGTCGCCGACGCGAACTCCCGGCAAGCCTGCGCGACCGCCAGCAGATGGCCGCTGAGGTTGCCACTGTCGACGGTGGACACATACATCGGCAGCAACGGCGCCAACGTCTGTGTGTCGTACCAATTCAGGAAATGCCCGCGATGCCGCTGCATCCGGCCCAATGTGGCGAGTGTGGCTTCGATCCGCGTCAGCAGCTCGGTCGTGTCGATCCAGCCGAACTGCCGCGCACATGCCGTGCTGAGCAGGTACAGGCCGATGTTGGTTGGAGAGGTGCGGTGCGCCACCATGTCCATCGGCACGGTCTGAAGGTTGTCGGGTGGCAGGTGGTTCTCGTCGGCCACCACGCAGCGTTCGAACAGGCGCCAAGTGTCTCGCGCGACGCCCGCGAAGTAGGTGCGGTCGGCCTCGCTGAGCGCCAGTTCTTCGTCGGCAGGGCGAGGCCGACTGACCCACCAGGTCCACAGCGGAGAGGCCGCCCACAAAAGGCACAGCGCCGTCGCCAACCAGGGCGTCGGGGTGCCCACGGCGAACAGTCCGCCCAGCAGCACCAGCGCCAGCAGTGGCTCGTGCCAGTGCTGACGCCACAGTGCTGGCAGCGTGGTCTGCGCGCGTGCTTGCGCCGCCGCGGCGGTGGTCCATTGCAGCAGGTGGCGGTGACTGATGGCCATGCGGTAAAGCGCACGCACGATCGCGTCCGTTGCCAGCAGGGCCTGCGCTGTCAACTGCGCCAGCAGCCACGCACCACCCCACAAGGTGCGTCCCATGTCGGCGGCTGCCAGACGGTAGAAGTGCCGCAGCGCGATGTCGTCGCGGCTCGGCGAGAACCCGGCCACTGCGCCCATCAGCGGCCCCGCGGAAAAGGCCGCCGCCACCATGGCCAGTGCAATCCAGGGCGACATCACGCCCGTGCCCAGTGCCAGCAGCAGCAAGGCCAGCGACATCGGCGCCACCAGTGAGCGGCGCAGGTTGTCGAACATCTTCCAGCGGTTGATGCCGCGCAGCCTCCAGCGCCCTGGATGCCACAGCGAATCAAGCAGGAAGGGCAGCAACTGCCAGTCACCGCGGGTCCATCGGTGCACCCGCGAAGCCGCGACATCGGCGTGGAAGGGCGCATCCTCGATCAGCGTGATGTCGGTCACCGCAGCGCAGCGCGCCATCGAGCCTTCGAGCAGATCGTGGCTCAGAACCCGGCCTTCGGGCAGCCGGCCGGACAGCACGGCATGCATCGCCTGCACGTGCAGCAGGCCTTTGCCGGTGAATGTGCCCTCACCAAACACATCCTGGTAGACCTCGGACGTGGCGGCGCTGTAGGGGTCGATGCCGCATTGGCCGGCAAACAGGCCGTGGTAGTGCGTGAAGTCCTTCGGCGAAGGCAGTGGCGTGACGATGCGCGGCTGCAAGATCGCATAGCCGCTGGTCACCGCCTTCTGGCTGGCATCGAGCTGCGGCTGGTTCAGCGGGTGTGCGGCGACGCCAACCAGCTCGTGCAGGCGCCCCGGCGGCAGCTGGGTGTCGCTGTCCAGCGTGACGATGTATTGGGTGCCGGCCGCGATGCGCGAAGCAGGGCCCAGGTCGATGAACGGGCTCGCGGTGCTGCCGTCATCACCGCCCGAGGAATTGGCCAGCACGGCGATCAGCTGCTCCAGCTTGCCGCGTTTGCGCTCCCAGCCAATCCATCGCCGTTCGGTCTCGCTGTAGCGGCGCTCGCGGTGCAGCACGATGAAGCGAGGCGGCAGAGGGAACGCCACCGTCAGCGCATCGACTTCGGTTGAGAGGCAGGTGGGGTAACGCGCGTTCAGGGCATCGATCTGTTGTCTGACATCGCCCAGCAGGCCGGCGTCGGTCGGCACGGTGGCACTGTCGGCATCGGCCCAATCGGTGAGCAGCGCGTACTGCGCATGGCGCTCGGGGTTGGCGAGATGGTGCAGTTGCAGTCGGTGCACCAAGGACTTGGTCGAAGCGGCGTCGGTCAGCATCGCCGGGATCACCACCATCACCCGATGCTCAGTCGGAATGCCGCACGCCAGCGCCAGCCGTGGCAGACGCGCGGGCCGTGCCGACTCGCTGATCAGCCGGTTGATCACTGCCACCACAGCCTCCGACGCGGGAAACAGCATCAGCATGCCAGCCAGCAAGGTCCAGCCCCAGTCGACTGGGGCATTGCCCAGCCCCACGATGTGTCTCAGCAGCACCCACGCCACCAGGCCCGCTGTTACCGCCAGCAGCGAACCCAGGTAAAGCGGCAATGCCATGCGGCGGGCCACGGCGCGCCAGGTTGCAGCACCGCGTTCATGCAGCCCGAGGGCGTGCATCAGGGCAGGTCGACCGGCACCGGTCAGCCAGTAGCCTGCGACTGTGGTCGGGTGTTCAGTGGGCTGGACGTCAGGGGCGGGCGCGTCGGGCGCCTGCATCAGGCCGAGCAAGGTGCGGCCGACCGCCACTTCGCTCAAGCTGCCCTGCCGTGCCAGCCGCTCGATGCCGTGCAGAGTCTGGTCGCGCGTCGTCGCGTGCTCGGCCTCGAACACGGGTGAGGTCAGCATCAGGCGCATGAGTGTGCTGCTGCGAGCGACGATGTCGGGCCAGTCGGCATCGCCGATGGCGCGCAGCGATGTCACCGCATTGCTGACACTCAGGTTGTCCGCTGTCTGGTCTGCGCGTTTCTGCGCCTGCATCAGCGCCGGATCGGGCAGAGCACGTCGCAGCCACTCGTGTTGCTCTACACGATCGTCGGCTCGGTCGCTCGCGCGCTTGTGCACCAGTGGCTCGGCGCCATCGCCGGCCATGTCAGCCTGGCCACGCCCGTCCTGCATGCGCTGCGCCATCTGGCCCAGGAACACCCGGCCGACACCACGGCTGTTCAGCAGTGCGAGCAGTTGATCGAGCGTGCCTGCCGTCATGCTGTCGATTCGGTCGCAGCAGAGGTTGGCGACCTCGCGCGCAGCCTTGTTGGTGGCGATCCGTTCTGCCAGGCGGCGCAGGTTCTCGATGAGCACCACGCGCAGGGTCGTCGGCAACGCCCACATCTCGCCCAGGTTCAACTCGCGGGTTTCCTGGTAAGCGCTCAGGAACTGGATCAGCAGCTCCTCATCGAAGTCGCCATCGGTGTGTGCCACGAAGGCCCAGGCCACGCCGTAGACGCGAGGCAGACCGGCCAGTGGCTCATCGATCAGGACCGGCAGCGCACGAAAGTAGCGTCGTGGCAGGCCTTCGTGGATCTCTTCGAGCTGCGCCTCGATCAGATGAAAGTTGTCGAGCAGCCATTCGGCAGCCGGGCTGATGTCATAGCCGGAGCTGGCCTGCACGCCGATGTACCGGTGCGCCGCACGCAGCATTTGAATGTTGTTGCGCAGTCGTGGAAAGAAGCTGGCGACCAACGAGAGCGAGCGCTGTGCACGATGCGTTTCACCGAGACTGCGCCCGTGTTGCGCAAAGCGTTGCGGGCCGAAGATTTCGGAGCGGATCGGGGGATCGATGGCGCTCTGCGTCTGACTGAGGATGTCGCACAGCGCCTGAGGCGCGTCCGGAATCAGGCGCAGCAACTCGGCTGGCGACATGCCTTAAAAGATGAAAGAGCTGATGCCGATCAGCAACGCAGCCACCACCAGCGTTGTGATCAGGCGACTGGCCACGAAACCATGCATGGCTTCGGCGGCGCACCGCGCCACGAACAGGCGCCCCGTCAGCGTCTTGCACGCGGTCATGTGCGCGCCCAGGGCCGAGAACTCCATCGCGGAGGTGTCGGCGCTATCGCCGAACGATGCGGTACTCCACAGCGGCATGGTGATGTGTGGTGCGTGCATGGTGGGCTCCGTCCGTGCCGCCGCGAAGCGGCCCGGAAAATAGGGTGGGTCGGGTGTGAATCAGCTGCGACCGGCATCGGTAGCTGCCATCGCAATAGGTTCGCTTCATCGTAGAAACAAGTGCAAACCGCGTCTGTCGGACAGGACCTTGTGCCCCGTAGGACGTGTCCTAGTCGGCGCGCCCGGTCGGCGGGCTAGCACCGATCGCGCAGCGCGACCACGACGGGCTTGTCCTCACGGCGCACGATGGCCCTGGCGTCCCGAAAACGTGGTCCCAGACGTGGGTGGTCACGCCGTAGCAGGCCGGTGGCACCAGATGGTGATGGACGGCATGCCAATGCTTGCGCCGCTTCAACCACAGCCCTTCACCGTGCCAGTGGTGAATGGCGTGATGGGTCACCGAATAGATGCCATAACCGCAGAGCATGCCTAGCGTCAGCGCGCCGGCCACCCACTCGTTGAACAGGGCCCAAGCGGGCAGCGCCACCCCGGCTGCGAAGCACAGCGCGACCAGGAAGGTCGGTGCGTAAATCAGCGCCTTGGGCCGCTGGTGGTGCTGTGCGTGCCAGTCGCGAAACGGTCGCAGGCCATGCAACAGGAAGCGATGCAGAACGTACTCGACGGCAGTCCAGCCGAACAGCCCGATCAGCGCGACGCACATCAGTGGCAGCCACTCTTCGCGTGGACTTGCACCGATCAGCCAGCCAGCGAGCCCCAGCACGGCCATGCCGTGCAACGCAAAGTCGGCGCGGTAGGCCGCCCTGCTGTGTTCAATCGTGAGGAATCCCATGGCCATGGACGCTAGAGCCATCCCTCTCAGGGGTCTGTTCGGGAGCGCACACATGCCTGCATGCTGGGCTGTGTGCGCTGACAGACGGACACTCCGAGGGTCACCTCAGACACTGAACCCGCATCGCTGACAGCCGTGTACCCTCAGTGCCCCCGACCCGCAGGAACTCGCCATGCCGCAAAGCCCGACCGTCAATCGCCGCATCGTTCTCGCGGCTCGCCCGAGCGGTGCAGTCGGTCCTGAACACTTCCGCCTCGAAGAATCCGCGGTGCCAGTGCCTGCTGCGGGTCAGGTGCTGCTGCGCACGGTGTACCTGTCGCTCGACCCGTACATGCGCGGGCGGATGAACGACGGGCCCTCGTATGCGCCCTGCGTGCAGCTGGGTGCGGTGATGACAGGTGGCGCGGTGTCGCGAGTCATTGCATCCCAGCACAAGGACTTCCAGCCCGGCGACAAGGTGATGGGCTACACCGGCTGGCAGGATTACGCACTGTCTGACGGCAGTGGTCTGCAGAAGCTGCCGGCCGACATGGCCCATCCGTCGCTTGCGCTCGGCGTGCTGGGCATGCCCGGTTTCACCGCCTACATGGGTCTGATGGACATCGGTCAGCCGAAGCCTGGCGAGACCGTGGTGGTGGCCGCGGCCAGCGGTGCGGTCGGTGCGGTGGTCGGGCAGATCGCGAAGATCCAGGGCTGTCGGGTGGTGGGCATTGCAGGGGGCGCCGACAAGTGCCGCTTCGTCGTCGACGAACTCGGCTTTGATGCCTGCCTGGACCGCCGGGCTGCGAATTTCCCGGACCAGCTCGCGGTGGCTTGTCCGCGCGGCATCGACGTCTACTTCGAGAACGTCGGCGGTGCGGTCTTCGATGCGGTGCTGCCGCTGCTCAACACCCACGCCCGTGTGCCGCTTTGCGGGCTGATCTCGCTGTATAGCGCTGGTACGCCAACGGCAACAGCCGACCGCCTGCCCGCGCTGACCCGCGCCCTGCTGGTCAAGCGCATCCGCATGCAGGGCTTCATCATCTTCGACTACGAAGGACGGCAGCCAGAGTTCCTCGCGCCCATGCGGCAATGGCTGGCCGAAGGCAAGGTCAAGTTCCGCGAGGACATCGTCGAGGGCCTCGAGAACGCACCGCAGGCCTTCATCGGTCTGCTGCAGGGTGAGAACTTCGGGAAGCTCATCGTGCGCGTGGCAGCGGACTGAGCCGCGCGCCCATCTCAAGGCTCATGCGAAGCGCTCGCTCGGGGTGCGATCAGTTTGGGCGCGCGAGTTGGGCTTGCACCCAGCGCAGCAGATCGGCAGCGGTCAACGCGCCCGATTGCCGCGCCGTCTCTCGCCCGCCCTGGTACATGATCAGCGTCGGGATGCTGCGGATCTGACTGCGCGCGCTGGCCAACGGGTTGGCCTCGGTATCGACCTTGACGAATCGAACCTGCGGCAGTTGCGCCGCCACCGTTGCGAAGTGCGGTGCCATCAGTTTGCAGGGCGCGCACCAGTCGGCCCAGAAGTCGACCACAACGGGCAACTCGGTGCCTGCGATGAAGCCCGGCAGACGGTCGTCGTCGAGGTCAACCGGCTGTGCGGCCATCAGCGCGCCCTTGCAGCGGCCGCAGATTGGCTGATCCAGCAGGCGCTCATCGGGCACGCGGTTGGTGGTGCCGCAGGCGGGACAAATCAGGTTCATGCTTACACGCTCCAGATGGGGGTCGAAGCTGCCATTGGATCGCAATCTCGGCAAGCCTTCGCTTTGGGGACACTTCGGAGTGTCGCGTTTGGAAAGACCTAGATTCCTGTCGCCCCACGCAGGGCTGGGCACTTCGCGCGCCGGGACACGGGGCAGAGTCAAACCTGAGGCATGGATCCCCCTCGCTGGCGCAGTGGCATGTGGGAACCGACTGACGCGGCGCTGAGGGCTTGTCCGACCCTGAGTCCCTTTCCGTCACTCCGTGTGAGGCCTAGTATCGATCGGGTGCGGCAGGTGGCCGTCAGACAGAGGAGTGCTGGATGGACAAGAACAAGGTTCCCGAATCTTTCGGCGTCTTCAAACCCGTCGGCCACGTGGTGATCACCTTCCGCACGGCGGGCGATCTGCAGGCGGCCGAAGCGGCGCTGCAGGATCAGGGCTTGGCTGCGTCCGAGATGGTCCGCTTCACCCCAGCGGAGATGATTGCCCAGGTCGATGCTGAGGTCGAACGAGCCAGCCCGTTGGCGTCCATCGGGCAGGACCTGAACCTGATCAAGGCACACCGGGAACGGGCCCTGGAGGGCTGCAGTTTCCTCGTCGTGCATGCCCCCGAACAGGCGACTGTCGCCAAGGTAGACGCGGTGGCGCACAAGCTGGACGCAGTGGCTGCTCAGCGCTATGGGCGCTTCATCACCGAAGAGTTGATCGATGACGACGCTGGCAACCAGACCAACGAGTCGCCGGACACCGGGCTCGACGACGCTGCGGTGGCGGGTCGACGCTGAGGCTACCCTCGCGAAGCAAAGGAGTTCCATGATTCATTTCCATCGGTGGCTTGCAACAGGCCTGATCTTCTTGTGCCACTTCGCGCAGGCCCATGAGCCCGGCGAGCACGCCTTCGCTTTCGGCCAGCCCGGCGATGCGAAGAAGGCCAGCCGCACCGTCGAGATCACGATGAACGACGCGATGCGCTTCACGCCGTCCAGCGTCTCGGTGAGGCGCAACGAGACCATCCGCTTCGTGCTGAATAACGAAGGTCGGCTCAGGCACGAAATGGTGCTGGGCAGGATCAGCGACCTGAAAAAGCACGCGGCGCTGATGATCAAGTTCCCTGACATGCAGCACAGCGATCCCAACCAGGCCAGCGTCGAGCCCGGCCAGACGGGCGAGCTGGTCTGGCGCTTCACCCGGTCCGGCAGCGTCGATTTCGCCTGCCTGCAGCCCGGGCACTACGACGCGGGCATGAAGGGGCAGGTTGTGGTCGGCCAGCGCGCACCTTGAACGCTTTCGAGCCCGGGATGTCTCAAGCTGCCGTGGCGGCGGCCGATCCGCTGAAAGACCCGGTGTGCGGCATGCTGGTGACGTCGGCATCTCCGCATTCATTCGAGCACGCAGGTCGGCTGTTCTACTTCTGCTGCGCTGGTTGCCAGACGAAATTCGCGGCCGACCCGGCGCGTTTCCTGCAGCCCGCTGCAGCTGAAACACCGATCGAAGGTGCCACGTACACCTGCCCGATGCACCCCGAGGTGCGCGAGGACCACCCTGCAGCCTGCCCCAAATGCGGCATGGCACTCGAACCAGAGATGCCGACGCTCGACGAGGGCGAGAACCCGGAGCTGACCGATTTCAGGCGCCGCTTCGTCTGGACGCTGCCGCTGACGCTGGTGGTCTTTGTCCTCGCGATGGGCGGTCATCGCTTCAACCTGTTCAGTGGTGGCACACAAAGCTGGATCGAATTGCTGCTGACGCTGCCGGTCGTGCTGTGGGCTGGCGCGCCGTTCTTCAAGCGTGGCGTGCAATCGGTCATCCACCGCAGCCCGAACATGTGGACCTTGATCGCCACCGGCACCTCTGCCGCATTTGCCTACAGCGTCGTCGCCACTGTCGCGCCCGGCCTGATCCCTGCGTCGTTTTCCTCGATGGGCCGTGTGCCGGTTTATTTCGAGGCGGCGGCGGTGATCATTTCGCTGACGCTGCTGGGCCAGCTGCTCGAGCTGAAGGCGCGCTCGCAAACCTCGGCAGCGATCAAGTCGCTGCTGGGCCTGGCGCCCAAGACCGCACGCCGCGTCGAGATTGACGGCAGTGAAGCCGACCTTCCGCTCGCGGCGGTGCAGGTCGGCGACATGCTGCGGGTGCGCCCTGGCGAGAAGGTTCCGGTCGATGGCGTGGTGCTGGAAGGCAGCAGCGCCGTCGATGAATCGATGCTCACCGGCGAGCCGATGCCAGTCAGCAAACGCGTCGGCGATACCCTGATCGGCGCCACGCTGAACACCACCGGCGCGCTGCTGATGAGCGCTGCCAAGGTGGGCTCGCAGACGGTGCTGGCCGGCATCGTGCAGATGGTGGTGCAGGCGCAGCGCTCGAAGGCGCCGATGCAGCGCATGGCCGACCGGGTGGCGGGCTATTTCGTTGTCGCCGTGGTCGCCATCGCGGGCTTGACCTTCGTCGCCTGGGTGCTGTTCGGCCCCGAGCCGCGCTGGGTCTACGGCCTGATCAATGCGGTGGCCGTGTTGATCATCGCCTGCCCCTGCGCGCTGGGGCTTGCCACGCCGATGTCGATCATGGTCGCCACCGGCCGCGCGGCGACGCAGGGCGTGCTGTTTCGCGACGCAGCGGCGATCGAGCGCTTGCGCGATGTCGACACGCTGATCGTCGACAAGACCGGCACGCTCACCGAAGGTCGACCGCGTTTCGAACGCGCCATTGCCGCCGAGGGCTACACCGACGACGAGGTGCTGCGCCTGGCGGCCAGCCTCGACAAGGGCAGCGAACACCCGCTGGCCCGCGCGATCGTGGTCGCTGCGCGCGAACGCAAGCTGCGCCTGGAGAGGGTCGTCGACTTTGATTCCGCCAGCGGCGTCGGCGTCTCGGGCCGCGCCGGCACGCGCGCACTGCTGCTGGGCAACAGCACGCTGATGCAACAACGTGGCGTGGTGGTGGATGCACTCGAAGCGCAGGCTGAGGCACTGCGTGCCACTGGCGCGAGCGTGATGTTTCTGGCGGTGGATCAGCAAGCTGCGGGGCTGCTCGCCGTGTCCGATCCGATCAAGGCCAGCACGGCCGAAGCGCTGGCAACGCTGAAGGCCTCGGGCCTGCGGGTGATCATGGCCTCGGGCGATGGTCTGACCACCGCCAGGCAGGTGGCCGCGACGCTCGGCATCGACGAGGTGCACGGTGAAGTCAAGCCGGCGGACAAGCTGGCGCTGGTGAAGCGGCTGCAAGCAGAAGGTCGCGTCGTCGCGATGGCAGGTGACGGCATCAACGATGCACCTGCGCTGGCACAGGCTGACGTGGGCGTCGCGATGGGAACCGGCACCGACGTGGCGATGAACAGCGCGTCGGTGACGCTGGTCAAGGGCGACCTGCGCGGCATTGCACAGGCCCGCGTGATCTCGCAGCAGACGATCACGAACATGAAGCAGAACCTGGCCTTCGCCTTCGTCTACAACGCGCTCGGCGTCCCGCTGGCCGCTGGCGTGCTCTACCCATTCACCGGCTGGCTGCTGTCCCCGATGCTCGCCGCATTGGCGATGAGCCTGAGCTCGGTTTCGGTCATCTCGAACGCGCTGCGACTGCGGGCCAATCACCCGCGCGAATGATCGACATGGGCCGGCGCCGTTGTGTCGTGCACCGCACAGACTGCAGATGCTGACCTGCTTACGGTGCGTCATCGCACTGGAGGGGTCATGCAACATCCACACACTCTGATCGCCGCGCCGGCACTCGCCCCCGGCGCATACCCGGCACGGCGTCTGGCCACGGGCTGGGCGCCTGTGACCCAAAGACTCCCGGCTGCTGGCGGTACCTTCCCGATCGATGCGCAGTTCATCGACCTGCTCGGATCATTCCGCGGGTGCGGCGGCCTCGCACGTTCGGAAGAAGCACTGGCCTGGCTGGACGGGGAGATCGAAGAGGGTCTGACCATGCTGGCCCGCTGGATCGCGCTGCGTCAGGTCGTCAGCTTCGAATGGCAGGCGCAGACCTGGCTGCCGCTGTTCCAGTTCGATCGTCGCGACATGAGCATCCATCCGCAGCTGGCACCGATCGTTGCCCAACTGCGTGGGGTGTTCGATGCGTGGGAGCTGGCGCAATGGTTTGCACGGCCGAACTCGACGCTGGATGGGCTGACGCCGGCCGAGGCGTTCCGGGACGACCCCTCGGTGGTGCTGCAGGCCGCGCGCACCGATCGGTTTGCGATCGAGGGCTGATCGGCTGCGCTTGGGTGTCAGGGCGCTGCTGTCCTACAGCCGACTCCCGAATCGTCCGACGGCAGAGGCGCCCGGCACAGCGCAGTCTTGGGTTCATCCTCAAAGGAGTACCCAGCATGAGCTTTCTGACCACCGGCGACCACACCCGACTCTTCGTCAAGGACTGGGGCGGCGGCCGCCCCGTCATCTTTCTGCACGGCTGGCCCCTGTCTTCTGACAGCTGGGACGACCAGGCGATGCCGATTGCCGACGCCGGCTTCCGCACCATCGCCTACGACCGCCGTGGCTTTGGTCGCTCCTCGCAGCCGTGGGCCGGCTACGACTACGACACGCTTGCCGATGATCTGGCGTCAGTGATCGAGCAGACCGGCGCCAAGGACGCCGTGCTGGTCGGCTTCTCGATGGGCGGAGGCGAGGTCGCGCGCTACATGTCGCGCCACGGCGGCCGGCATGTCTCGAAAGCGGTGCTGGTGTCCTCGGTCGTGCCTTTCATGCTGAAGACAGCCGACAACCCCCAGGGCACCGAACAGAGCGCGTTCGACGACATGGCCGCCGGCATCAAGGAAGACCGTGCGCAGTTCTTTTCGGGCTTCGCCAAGGACTTCTACGGCGTGGGCCTGATCTCGAACCCGGTCAGCGCCGAGACGCTGGAATGGACGCGCAGCCTCGCGATGCAAGCGAGCCTCAAAGCCACGCTGGCGTGCGCCCAGGCGTTCTCCTCCACTGACTTTCGGCGCGACCTCGCCGCGTTCAAGGTGCCCACGCTGATCGTCCACGGCACCGCTGACAAGACCGTTCCCATCGACGCGGCCGGGCGCGCGGCGGCTGCGGGCATCGCCAACGCGACGCTGGTCGAGTACGACGGCGCGCCGCACGGCCTGTTCGCCACCCACAAGGAGCGGCTGACCAGCGACCTGCTCAGTTTCATCCGGAGCGCATGATGAAGATCCACACCCAACCGAATGCCGAGCTGCAAAAGCTCGCGACCCTGATCCAGCCGATGGATGGCGTGGCGATGTTGACGAGCCAGGAGCCCGATGGCGCGCTGGTCAGCCGACCGATGGCGCCGCTGGAAATGGACGACCACGGCGCCATCTGGTTCTTCACCGACCGCAACTCGGCCAAGGTCGAGCAGCTGAACACACTGAACCTGAGTTTCGCGGACGCCGAACGCGGCACCTATGTCTCGCTGTGCGGGCACGGCGATCTGGAGACCGATCGCAGTCACATCAAACGCCTGTGGTCGCCGCTGGCGCGGCCCTGGTTTCCCGAGGGCACCGATTCCGAGAATCTGGCGCTGCTCAAGTTCACGCCGAGCGCGGCCGAGTACTGGGACGCCGTCGACACGAAGATGGTGCACCTGTTCGCCACCGCGGTGTCGGTGATCGCGGCCCGGCCGATCGGCATGGGGGAGCACGGCCATCTCGAAGGAATTTGAAGTCCGTGGCCGTCGGTCTGTGCGCGAGCCCACGCCGCCGCCGCCTCCGCAGTCACCAAGGCGCGGCGGTGGACGTCTCGTTCTCGGCGCGTCAGCGCTGCTGCTGGCCGTGCTCGTCGGCGCCGGCGAAGTTTCAGGCTGGCCCTTCCTTGCCGGGCCGCTGGAGCGTGCGCTTTCCGGGTCGCTGGAGCGCCGCGTGAGCTTCGCCGCAGTACCGGGCGAGGCGCCGTCATCAGAATCGTTTCGCGTGCGCTTCATTGGCGGAATCCACCTGGAAACGCCGCTGTTCACCCTCGCCGCACCCGCCTGGAGCGAGGCGCCGCAGATGCTGCTCGCCCGCGACCTCGACCTGCGCCTGCGCTACATCGACCTCTGGCGCGCCTGGCGCGGGCAGCCGGTGCGGATCGAGCAACTGCGATCCAGCAGGCTCGTGACCGCAATCGAGCGCTTGCCAGACGGTCGGGCGTCGTGGCAGTTCGCGGTCGATGAACCGCCTGCGACACCTGCTGCACCACCCCGCCTGCCCAGCTTCGGTCTCCTGTTGATCGAACAGGGCGTCCTTCGCTACCGCGACGGCGTCCAGGACATCGAGGTGGAGAGTTTGCTGACGCTGGCCGACCGGCAACTCCGGGCGACGACGAGCGGGCGCTGGCGTGCGTCGCCGCTGAAAGCGAGCGCCACGCTGTCGGGACTGCTTGCACCCGACGACGGCCTGGACCGAAGCAGTTTGCCGAGCCGCCTGCCGCTCGTGCTGGAGGCCACCATCGGCCGGGCGCACCTGCGCTTCGACGGTCGTATCGATGAATTGTCGAACGACACCTTCCTACAGGGGCGGTACGAGCTGAGTGGGCCGTCCCTCGCGGCGGTAGGTGACCCCATCGGCGTGACACTGCCGAGCACCGGCGCCTTTCGCAGTGCCGGGGTGGTCGTTCGGCAGGGAAGCGATTGGCTCGTACGGGTCGATGACGCCACCGTCGGTGCCAGCCGACTGGACGGTGCATTCAGGTACCAGACCGGCGGTGCGGTACCGATGCTTGCTGGCCGGCTCACTGGCAGCCGCCTGTGGCTGGTCGACCTGGGGCCGGTGGTTGGCACGACGTCCATCACCTCATCGGCCGATCCGCTTGCGCCGGTACTGCTCCCCTCCAAGGCGATGGTCAAGGCGCCCGGCAAGGTGCTGCCCGCGCGGCCGTTCGATCTGGCCGCCTTGCGGGTGATGAACGCCAATGTGCTGATCGATATCGCCGAGGTCGATCTGAACACCACCGCGCTGGAACCGCTGCGCCCCTTGCGCACGCACCTGCGGCTCACGGGGGGCGTGCTCAGTCTGAGCAACCTCGAAGCCCGTACCGCAGATGGGCGTCTGAGCGGCCGACTCGGCCTCGATGGCCGCGGCACGCAGGCACTCTGGGATGCCGATCTGCGCTGGGACGATGTGCGGCTCGAGCGCTGGATTCGCCAGGCGCGCCGCGGCGATGCACCGCCCTATGTCTCGGGTCGATTGAATGGCAGAGCTGCGCTCAAGGGCCAGGGGCGGTCAACCGCAGACATCCTGGCCAGTCTCAACGGGCGGGTGCACGCCGAACTGACCAGTGGTGCCGTTTCGCACCTGATGGTCGAAGCGGCTGGCATCGACCTGGCGCAGGCGCTGGGCGTGCTGGTGAAGACGGACGACGCGCTGCCGCTTGGATGCGCAGTGGCTGACCTGGGTATCGCGGCGGGGTCCGTCAGCCCGCGGGTGATGGTGATCGACACGACCGATTCAGCGGTGTGGATTGACGGCTCACTGTCGCTGGCCGCCGAGTCCCTGGACTTGCGCACCATCGTCAGCCCGAAGGACTTCAGCCCCTTGACCCTGCGCGCGCCGTTGCATGTTCGCGGGAGCTTCGCCGATCCCGAGGTCTCGCTGGACAAGGCGAAGCTCGGCGGCACTGTGGCTGCATCGCTGTTGCTGGCTTTGCTGAATCCGCTGGCGGCGCTGATCCCGCTGATTGACACAGGGGACAGCGACATCGCGCGGCGCCATGCCGCAGCCTGTCGCGGACTCATGCAGCGGGGGACGCTCAAATCATGAACGATCCGGCTCGACACACCCGCACCGAATCCGACAGCTTCGGTGCCATCGAGGTCCCTGCTGGTGCCTTGTGGGGCGCGCAAACCGAGCGCAGCCTGCGCTTCTTTGCGATCGGCCAGCAGCGCATGCCGCTGGAGGTGATCCATGCGATCGCCTGGTTCAAGTGGGCCGGCGCGCAGGTCAACGGTGAACTGGGGCTGCTCAGCGCACCGCGAGCGCAGGCGATCAGCGAATCCGCGCGGCGCGTGGCCGAAGGCGAGTTCGACGCGCAGTTTCCGCTGTCGGTCTGGCAGACCGGCTCGGGCACGCAAAGCCACATGAATGTCAACGAGGTGGTGGCGCATCTGGCCTCGCGCGCGCTGGTCGGCGATGACCTGTCGGCTGCCACGGCCGTGGCCATTCACCCGAACGACGATGTGAATCTGGGGCAATCGTCGAACGACGTGTTCCCCAGTGCCATGCACCTCGCGGTGGTGCTGGAAGCGCGCGATCGGCTGTGCCCGGCACTCACCGAGCTTCGCACCGCCTTGGCGGCCAAGTCGATCGCCTTCGCCGAGGTGTTGAAGATCGGCCGCACCCACTTGCAGGATGCAACGCCCGTCTTGCTGGGGCAGGAATTCGGCGGTTATGAAGCTCAGCTCGCGTTGTGCCAGGCGTCGCTGCGGCAAGCGCTGGTGGCAGTGCACACGCTGGCCATCGGCGGCACGGCGGTGGGCACAGGGCTGAACACGCACCCCGAATTCGGTGCACGCGTGGCTGCCACGCTGGCGCGGCGCTTCGATCTGCCCCTGTCGCAGGCGGACAACCTTTTCGCCGCGATGGCCGGACACGAGGCGCTGGTTGCCTTCCACGGCACGCTGAAGATGCTTGCGATCGCACTCACCAAGATCGGCAACGACATCCGGCTGATGGGCAGCGGACCACGCGCCGGGCTGGGCGAATTGCGCCTGCCCGAGAACGAACCCGGCAGTTCGATCATGCCGGGCAAGGTCAACCCCACGCAAGTCGAGGCGCTGACCATGGTCTGTGCCCAGGTGATGGGCCACGATGTCGCAGTCGGCTTCGCCGCGAGCCAGGGCCACTTCGAGCTCAATGTCTACAAGCCCTTGATCGCGTTGAACACGCTGGACAGCCTGCGTCTGCTGGCCGATGCGATGCAAAGCTTCGATCGGCATTGCGTCGCGGGGCTGATGGTCAATTCGCCGCGCGTTGAGCAACTGCTGAACGGCTCGCTGATGCTGGTCACCGCATTGGCGCCGCACATCGGCTACGACCGCGCCGCACAGATTGCGAAGTGCGCACACGACCACGGCACCACGCTGCGAGAAGCTGCGCTGGCACTGGGCGCGGTGACGGCTGAGCAGTTCGACGCGTGGGTCGATCCGCGACGGATGCAGGGCCCCCGTTTCCCCGCTGAGCCGATCAATCCCCCCACTGTGTTCGCCAACGCACTGAGTTGAGCGATGCAAACACCTACGCTGAGCTCAGCCGTTTCCTCCACTTTCTTTTCACTCAGACAGGATCGCCATGAACACATCTACCTTATTCGCCGCGTTGCTCGTGACCGCCAGCTTGGCCGCCTGCGACAAACCCACCACCGTCAATGTGCCGCCGCCCACGGTGGGCACGCCTGGCCCGGCGGGACCCCAAGGCAATCCCGGCAGTGATGGCCTGAAGGGTGACACCGGCAAGACCGGCGACGGCGCCGCGGTGATCGTCGTGCCACCCGCGTCGGCGCCGTCCAACTGAGCCCGTCCCATCATTCAAATCAAAGGAACAGCCATGAGCATCGGAACCATTTTGTTGATCGTCTTGATCCTGCTGCTGATCGGTGCTTTTCCGAGCTGGCCGCACAGCAGCAACTGGGGCTACGGGCCGAGCGGTGTGCTGGGGCTGGTCGTGGTCGTACTCGTGGTCATGCTGCTCACGGGGCGACTGTGAGGTCAGCGCCTTGAGGCCTGTCCTTTCGACAGCTCGGCGACGTTCGCATTGGATCGGCGTGGTGCCCTGGCTCGGTGCGTTGCTGCTCGTCGGATGCGGTGAGACGGCGCAATTGCCAGTGAGCGCAGGCACCGGGCCGCGACCGGCGCTGCCGGCGCCCCATCCCACCCTGATCCCCACGGTGAACATCGCGCCGGCCATCGGCTGGCCGCCGGGTCTGACACCGCAGGGAGCGCCCGGTACGCAGGTGACCGCGTTTTCGACCGGATTGGAACACCCGCGCTGGCTGCTGGTTTTACCCAACGGGGATGTGCTGGTGGCCGAAAGCAACGCCCCAGCCAAGCCGGAGGATGGTCCGGGCATCAAGGGCTGGGTGATGGGCCTCGTGATGAAGCGTGCAGGAGCAGGCGTGCCCAGCGCCGACCGCATCACGGTGTTGCGCGACATCGACGGCGATGGCGTCGCTGACCTGCGCTCGGTGCTGCTGCAAGGCCTGAGTTCGCCGTTCGGCATGGCTTTGGTCGGCGACTCGCTTTACGTCGCCAATTCCAACGCGGTGGTGAAGTTTCCCTATGCCCCCGGCGACCTCCGTATCACCGCCGATGCGACGCATGTTGTCGAACTGCCGGCAGGCCCGATCAACCACCACTGGACGAAGAACATCATCGCGAGCGTCGACGGCAGCAAGCTGTACGTGACGGTGGGCTCGAACAGCAACGTCGGTGAGCGTGGCAGCGACGCCGAGGCCGGCCGCGCAGCGATCTGGGAGGTCAATCTGAGCGACGGCACGCACCGGGTGTATGCCTCGGGTCTGCGCAACCCGAACGGCATGGCCTGGGAGATCGGCACCGGTGGCGGCACCACCGCGCCCGTGCTGTGGACCGTGGTCAATGAGCGCGATGAGATCGGCAGCGACCTGGTGCCGGACTACCTGACGTCGGTGCGCGAAGGTGCCTTCTACGGCTGGCCTTACAGCTACTACGGGCAGCACGTCGACGAAAGGGTGCAGCCGCCGCAGCCTGAGCTGGTGGCGCGTGCTGTCTCGCCCGATTACGCACTGGGGCCGCACACCGCTTCGCTGGGCTTGGCGTCTGCAGTCGGCAGCCGCCTGCCCGCACCCTTCATCAACGGCATGTTCATCGGGCAGCACGGCTCCTGGAACCGGCAGCCGCACAGCGGCTACAAGGTGGTCTTCGTGCCCTTCAACGCAGGAAAGCCATCGGGCGTTGCACCCTTGGATGTGCTGTCCGGATTCCTCAGTGCGAAAGGCGAGGCGCACGGCCGACCGGTCGGCGTGGCCCTTGACAGGCAAGGCGCACTTCTCGTCGCCGATGATGTCGGCAATGCCATCTGGCGCGTGAGCGCGAAGCCATGAGCAAGTACCTGTCGGCCTACTTGGCCACCGCCGTCGTGATGCTCGTCCTCGACATGCTTTGGCTCGGTGTCGTTGCAAAGCCGCTGTACCAGGAGGGTCTCGGCCACCTGATGGCCGCGCGGCCGAATTGGGTCGCCGCAGTGGCGTTCTATGTGCTGTACACGCTCGGTTTGTTGTGGTTCGCGATCGTCCCCAACGGCGCCGATCCTGGCTGGCTGAAGACGGCCGCAACCGCCGCGGCGTTCGGTCTCGTCGCCTATGCCACCTATGACTTGAGCAACCTGGCCACGTTGAAGGACTGGCCGATCGGACTGTCGCTGATCGACATGGCGTGGGGTGCGTCGCTCAGCGCAGCGTCGGCGACGGCGGGGCGTTTGGCGTGGGATCGTTTTGCCTGACGCGCGCAGTGCCAAAGCCCACGGAGCGTTGTAGGACATCAACTACCGTGCGAGGCGCCGTGCACCGGCAGCCGTGGTTTCGATGTGAGTTCACAGTGCATTCATCGCAACCGCGTGAACCCGAAAGGAAACCGATGAACACCACTTTCACCCTCAGAACGTCAGTGCTGGCCGCAGCCCTCGCCGTGATGCCACTTGCTTATGCCACCACGATGACCAAGGCCGAGTACAAGGCCGACAAGATTCGCATCAGCGCCGATTACAAGGCCGACAAGGCTGCGTGCGGATCGCTGGCTGGCAATGCGAATGACGTCTGCGTTGAACAAGCCAAGGGCAAGGAAAAGCTCGCGCTCGCCCAGCTGGAGTACGCGCACACCGGCAAGTCCGAAGACCAGAACAAGATCATGAAGGCGAAAGCCGAGGTCGACTATGCAGTCGCCAAAGAGAAGTGCGACGACCTTGCCGGCAATGCGAAGGACGTCTGCGTGCAGCAGGCGAAGGCGGCCGAGACGAAGGCGCTGGCCGATGCCAAGCTCGACAAGAAGGTTGGCGAAGCGCAGACCGAAGCAACCGACGACAAGCGCGATGCCCAATACAAGGTCGCAGCTGAAAAGTGCGATGCCTTGGCCGGCGACGCCAAGTCCAGTTGCATGTCAGCGGCCAAGCTGAAGTACGGCAAGAGCTGATCGCCTGGCGCCGATGCTGCGCCATCCATCGACCAGGCGACAAACCGTGAGCCGCTTGGTCCCAACCATGCTGTTTTAAGCATGGTTCGATTCGTATTTATGTAATTTACAGAACGCATATCCGAAAGCATCATCCCCTTCAGGTTTTCTGAAGAGAGTTTTGCGATGGATCTTCCTCACGTTCTGTTTTCGGCCGGCAGCCTGGCGCCTGTCGCCTTGATGTTGGTGGCGGCGCTGTTGCCTCAGCTGCCCGGAATCTCGGTCGCGGGGCTTTGGCGGGGCTTCCTCACGCTGTCGGCGATTGCTTTGCTCGGCACAACGTTCACGGTGTTGGCGGGCTCCGCCAACATGCATCTGCCAGCCGCACTGAAGGCCACATCGCTCGGCCTGGGTCTCGCCATCTTGGTGCAATTGCTGGGCATGGTCATCGCTGCCTTTTCAGCGCGGTACCTGCAGGGGGAGGCCGGGCAACGGCGTTATGTGTCGGCCCTGGCGGGCGTGCTGGCTGCCGTGCATCTGCTGCTGCTGGCCGATCACTGGGTGATCTTGATCATGGCCTGGGCGCTGGTGGGTGTGGCACTGCAGCAACTGCTGTGCTTTTACCCTGATCGCGCCTTTGCCCGACTGGCGGCCCACAAGAAGCGCATTGCCGACCGCATCGCCGATGCATTGCTGATCAGCGCTGCAGCACTGGCCTGGTACGAGGTGGGCAGCGGGTCATTTTCCGACCTCTGGACGCACCTGGACCGCGAGGGCATGTCCACCACCTTGCAGTTCAGCGCCGTGGGGTTGGTGCTGGCTGTCATCCTGCGCACCGCGCTGCTGCCGGTTCATGGCTGGCTGATCCAGGTCATGGAAGCGCCCACACCTGTGTCTGCCCTGCTGCATGCCGGCGTGGTCAATCTGGGCGGCTTTGTGCTGATCCGCTTTGCGCCGTTGCTGGAACAGGCGATGCCGGCGCGCACGCTGCTGGTGGTGTTCGGTCTGGCCTCCGCCGTGCTGGCGGGCATGGTGATGCTGACCCGGATCAGCATCAAGGTCCGGCTGGCCTGGTCCACGGTGGCCCAGATGGGCTTCATGCTGCTCGAGTGCGGGCTCGGCCTCTACACCCTCGCGGCCCTTCATCTGATCGGGCATTCGCTCTACAAGGCGCATGCGTTCCTGTCCGCTTCGACGGTCGTTCGGCAAACGCGCCTGCAGGCGATGCACGGCCCCGCATCACCCATGGCAACCAGCCTGCTGATGGCCCCGGCGATTGCCATCCCGACGGTGCTGCTGGTTCAGTGGGTGTCCGGCCAAAGCGCTTGGCCATGGTGGTGGAGCGCGGTTCTGGGGCTGGCCTGGGCGCCGCTGTTGTGGCTGCCTGCCGAGCGCTCCGACCTTCGCGCGGTTTCCGGGCAGGTGGCATCTGGCGTGCTGATGATGGCCGGCCTCACTGGCGCCGCGCTGCTGGCCCACGCAGTGCCGCTCGGCATTCAAGACGTGCCCCATCACGCACTCGGGATGGTCGCGCTGCTGGGCATGGTGGGGCTCTACCTCTGCCTGGTGGTGCTGAGACTGCGGCCGCACAGCCTGCGCACCTGGCGGCGCTGGAGTTATGCGGGCTTCTATGTGGACGAGGTCTACACACGGCTGGCCCTGCAGCTCTGGCCAGTCCGCTGGGCCCCCGAAGCCTTCAAGGCAACGGGCCCCAGGCCCGCCGCAGCACTGGCGGCTGATGCCACACGATGAACCGACAGCCAGGAGAACACCATGATGGAAACGTTGAACCGCAGCGCTCAGTCGGACCTTCCGAGCCGGACCGATGCCCATGACGCCTCTGCCCAGCAGACGGCACTGAACGCGCAGATCGAGGCCGCCTGCCACCAGGCTTGCCAGACCATTGCACCCGCCTGGCCACTGGACCGCGCCATCGCCGTGAACCCGCACTGGTCGCGCATCGGCATGTCGGTGCGCCAGGTGGCGGCCCGCATGGCGGTGCTGGGTGGCATACATGTTTTCCCGCCAAGAGACAGCCAGCAAAAGGCGTGGGAAGCGGGGCGCATCAGCCGCGTCGATCTCGAACTCGGACTGGGGCAGGTGGCTGCCGCCGGCGCCGCAGGCTTGACAGCCGATCAATGCACGCAAGCGCTGAGCAGCTCGCCGTCACTGCAGCAACTTCCGCTGCTGAGCGACCTGCTCGACAACGACCCGACGCGTCACACCCGGCTGTCGTGGCGCCAGGCCATCACGCACCAGGTGAGCCAGACCTGTGCCGCCTACTTCGATGAACACCAGGCTGACTGGCAGCCCGAGCGCACGCAAGGCCTGTATGCCTTCTGGCGCGACACCCTCACGCACGACCACGGCATCGGACTGCTGATGGGCGTGCCGCATCTGGGCCGCACGCTCGATGCGCTGCCCGCCACACGACAGGATGCCGAACGCTGGGTGATGAAGCGCCTGGGCCTGCCGCAGGCGGTGTGGGCCGATTACCTGGAGGCGGTGCTGCTCACCGTCAATGGCTGGGCCTCCTGGTGTGCCTATCTGGGCTGGCAGGCCCGCCAGGAAGGCCGTGACGACCCTCAACTGCGAGACCTGCTGGCCATCCGGCTGGCCTGGGGCGTGATCCTGCTGGAATGCAAGGACGGCGATTCCTCCACGCCAGCGTTCACCGACTTGCAGCAGGCCTGGCGCCAGGCCCCGGAGGTGTTGAAGGATGCCGAGCAGGCGCTGCTGATCGACGAGGTCTGGCAAGTGGCGCTGGAGATGGGTTACCAGCGCGATCTGGCGCAGCGGCTGCTGAGCGTCGGCGGCGAAGCCACTGCGCCACAAGCGGCTGAAGTGCAGGCCGCCTTCTGCATCGATGTGCGCAGCGAGCCCATGCGTCGCGCGCTTGAAGCCGTCTGGCCCGCCGTGCAGACCGTCGGCTTCGCCGGCTTCTTCGGTCTGCCGGTGGCCTACACACCGCTGGCCACCCAAGCGAGGCGCCCGCAGTTGCCCGGCCTGCTGGCACCGGCCATGGAAGTGATGGATCGTGTGGCCGCATCGGGCTCGGCCGACAGTGAATCCAGTGCGGCCTTGAAGGACGCTGCCGGTCGCTCCCGCCGTGATCGTTTCGCCCTGTCCGACCAGTGGCATGCGGCCAGCCGCTGGCCGGGCGCGGCGTTTTCATTCGTGGAAGCCGTGGGGTTCGGCTATTTCGGCAAGCTCGGGCAATGGCTGCTGCCCAGCCGGCAAGCCAGGGCACGAGACGATCTGGCCGGCCTGCCCACCCGCTATCGCCCGATCTGCCGACCACAGCTTGTCGGCCTGGACCTCGAAACCAGGGTGTCGCTGGCGGCACGGGTGCTGCATGCCATGGGCCTGGAGAAGAACCTCGCGCCGCTGGTGCTGCTGGTCGGCCATGGCAGCCAGAGCGCCAACAACGCCCACGCTGCTGCGCTGGACTGCGGTGCCTGCTGCGGCCAGACCGGCGAGGTCAATGCGCGCAGCCTCGCGCAACTGCTCAACGAGCCGGCGGTGCGCCAGGGCTTGACCACTCAAGGCGTGGCCATCCCGGAGGCCACCTGGTTTGTGGCGGCCCTGCACAACACCACCACCGATGAGATCGAAGGCTTCGACCTCGACCTGCTGCCACCCTCAGCGCTGACCCGCTGGGACCGCATGCAAACCATCTTCGCGCAGGCCTGTGACCAGGTCCGGCGAGAGCGCGCGCCCATGCTGGGCCTGAACCCGCGCACGCCCCACAGCGAGTTGCTGGATCAACTGCGCCGTCGCGCCAACGATGGTGCGCAGACGCGCCCCGAGTGGGGCCTGGCGGGCAATGCGGCGTTCCTGATCGCGCCCCGTCAGCGCAGCCAGGGCGCGGTGCTCGATGGACGCAGCTTCCTGCACGACTACGACGCCAGCCAGGACGCCGACGGCAGCGTGCTCGAACTGCTGATGACCGCGCCGATGCTGGTCACCCACTGGATCAACTGGCAGTACCACGCCTCCACCTGCGACCCGCTGCGCCTGGGCAGCGGCAACAAGGTGCTGCACAACGTGGTGGGCGGCACCATCGGCGTGTTCGAGGGCAATGGGGGCGACTTGCGCATCGGGCTGTCGCAGCAGTCGCTGCACGACGGCGAGCACTGGGTGCATGAGCCCTTGCGCCTGACAGTAGTCATCGATGCGCCGCAGCAGGCCATCGAGGCCGTGATCGGCAAGCATGCGGTCCTCCAGCAATTGCTGAACAACGACTGGCTGCACCTCTGGCGCTTCGATCCAGCGGGCATGCTGCGCTACGAGCGGGGTGAATGGCGGCCGCTGCAGCTTTGAGCGGCTTGAGGGCCGTGACGTCCGGCTACGCAGCCAGATCGCGTTGCAGGCCTTGCTGCCCACCCGGTCACCGGCATGGGCGTCGAGTGTTCAGGTGGGCAGCACGACGGCGGGTACGTCGCAACGTTGCATGGCGGCGAGAAGGGCCTTGTCCAGTGTGGCCAAGGGCAGGCGCCGGCGCAAGGCCAGTTCGAGGTAGCAGGCGTCGTAGGCGCTCAGGGTGTGATCGGCGGCCAGGGCGTCCAGCGTCAGCAGGCTCACCGGCTCGCGGCACACCTGCAGGCGAAGGGCATTGGCAGCTGCGGCCAACTCGGCGCGCTGGGCCGCGGTGATGCGGCGGCGGCGCTGAGCGCCGTGCAGCAGATTGGCCATCTCCGGCAGCCACAGCGTGGGCACCCAGACGGCGCCGGTGGCAGTGGCGTGCAGGGCAGCCCGCGTGTAGTCCGTGGCTTCGTCGGGCAGGAACCAGGCGGCGCTGACGGACGCATCCACCACGAAAGCGACCGACGCGGTGACGTAGGCCGGCGGGCTTTCGCGGGCCACCAGCCGCGTGGCGGCAGGCTTGCGCGGCGCGCGTGCTGCCGCGCTCTTCAGCGCCATCACCGCCGGCCTTCGCGGATCAGGTCGCGGCTCTTGAGCGTGCCCAGGCTCACACCGCGGCTGGCCGCCTGCAGCCGGGCCACCGCGTCCTGCGCGGCACGCTGGCGCGTGGCGTCGTCCTCGGGCGGGGCCAGACGGGCCACCACCTTGCCGTGCCGCGTGATTTCAATGACCTCGCCGGCCAGCACACGATCCACCAGCTCAGACAGGCGGTTCTTGGCTTCGAACAGGGCAACTGACGACATGGCATGGGTCTCCAACGATGGGCGCGCCATGAATATAGCTAGCTAGCCAAACAATGGCAAGGTCAGTGCGGAGCCGGGGGCGGGGCCGCGGCGGCGCCACTGGGCTCGGTGTCGGCACTCGTCGCGCTGCCAAACACGGCGTGGTTCAGGCCGACCAGCAGTTCAGCCACCCGTTCCTGCGTGCCGAAAACACGCATCGCTTGCAGAAGCCCGCCAAGTTGCGAGAACGGATGAAAGGCGAACTGGTCGAGGCTGAACTCCGCGCCTTCGGCGGCGTAATGGTCGGCGTTGGCGCGGAGCTGGCTGCCCACCATGCGTAACCAAGATTCCTCGCCGGCATTCAGGTCGGTGCGCTGCAACAGCCAGGCCTCGAAGCGCGCACCAAGTTCGGCGGCGCGTTGTTCCGATGCTTCGGGGAACACCATGTTGCCGTTCTCGTCGACAGTGACCCACTCGCGGGTCGTGGGGTCGATGTGGTCGTCCACGTCCAGAGCCAGCAGGCGGCGTGGTTCGTACTTCTTGCGGGCTTGCTTGGCAACGACGACTCCACCGTCTGCGTAGTCATCATCGTCGCCGTGGTAGTCCGCCACGCCGACGAAGTCGAACATCGTGAAGGTGGGCTTGTTGCGTGCCTTGCGCGTGCCGCGGCCGCGCATCTGCTGATACAGGATGGCCGATCGCGTGAAGCGCGCGAAGACGAGGCTCACGACCTCGGGGCAGTCGAAGCCGGTGTCGAGCATGTTCACCGACACCAGGATCTGCGGGAATGGTTCCTTCTTGAAGCGGCGGATCTTGCTCATGCCGTCCACGGTGTCGTCGGCGCCCTGCCCACTGACCACGTAGTCGGCAAAGCGCACGTCGGGTGAAGTTTTGAGGTGTGCGAACTCGGCGTCGAACAGCCGAGCCAGCGTCTCGGCGTGCTTCTTGTTCACTGCGAAAACAATGGCCTTGCCCAGCAGCGGCTTGCGCAGCACGCCCTTCGCGTCGATGTAGCCCTGGTCGAGCACCTGCCGGTACTCGCGCACCAGGGCGCGGTTGCGCTCGGGGATCGTGAAGCGACGCTCGAGTGCAGAAGGGTCGACGTTGATCGTGTCCTTGTCGCCGAACAGCTTCTCCAGCTCTGCGCGGCTGTCTGCGTCCATGGCCGACCAGTCGAGCTCGGCCTTTTTGACCTCGAAGCCACCCTCTGCCGCGGTCTTGACGGTCTGTGCTTTGTAGATCTGGTGAGGAACGAGGTAGCCCTCACGGATGGCCGTCTTGAGCTTGTACGAAAAGGTAGGCGCGTCGACCTCGAAGAAGCGCAAGGTGTCGCGCACGAAGGCCTTGTCTTCGGCATCGCTGCTGTCGTCGACATCGGACACGCAAGGTGTGGCGGTGAGGCCGACCTGCACGCCGTCGAAGTGGCGCAGCACGCCGCTCCACTGGCCGTAGATGCTGCGGTGGCACTCGTCGCTGATGACCAGATCGAAGTAGCCGCTGGAGTAGTCGGCGTAGAGGTTCACCATGCTCTGTAGCGTGGTGATGGTGATGCGCTTCTCGTCCTGGAAGCGCCTGCCGGCGCGCAGCACATAGGCCGGGTAGTCCGGCAGGTGTTCAGCGAAGGCGTCTTCGGTTTGTTTGGCCAGCGGTATGCGATCGACCAAGAACAGCACGCGGGTGACCGCGTTGGCCTCGAACAGGCGTTTGATGAAGGCGGCAGCGGTGCGCGTCTTGCCGGTGCCGGTGGCCATCTCGACCAGCAGCTTGCGCCGACCCAGGCCGATCTCGCGGCACAAGGTGTCGATGCACTCGATCTGGTAATCGCGCTCGACGATGCGCCGATCGATGTCCACACTCGCAGGGTGCGCGGCGCACGGACAGGGTGGCGATGCGGCGCTCGAGGTCGTCCTGCTTGAAGATCGTTTTCACCGGCCGCGGATAGGCCTCGCGCTGCCATTCCCAGAAGAGCACCTCGTCGCCGTTGCAGAGGAAGGCGTAGGGCACATCGAGCTGCTGCGCATAGGCCTTGGCCTGCGCCGCCGCGTCGCCCGGGCTGACCGAGTAACGCTTGGCTTCGATCACGGCCAGCGAGCGACCGTGGCGGTCGCACAGCACATAGTCGGCGCGCGTGCCGTCGGGCAGTTGCACCTCGAAGCGGACGGCGCGGGTGTCGAGCGTGTCCCAGCCCTGCGCCGCGAGCAGGGCGTCGATCTTCACGCGGGCGAAGGCTTCGTTGCTCATGGGCTGGGCTGCAAAGACCCATCGCCGGGCCCGGCCTCATTGAACAAGGCGATGTACGAGGCATAGCGGAATCGCCGATTGCGCGCGTACCCGGTCATCTCGCCGAGCACACCCAGCTTGACGAGCCTCGAAACCAGGCTGTTCGCCGCAGCGTAGGTCGTTCCGATCAGCTTCTGCACGTCGTTGACGGTGACGATCGGCCGGTCGAAGAGGGACTCGAGCACCTTGTGCCCATTGCCTGCAGCCCGTCCGAGGTTTTCGGTGATGGCGGCGCGATGCTGCTCGCGCAGTTGCAGGATGCGTCGCGCAGTTTCCGCCGCTTCGCCTGCCACTTCGATGACGCCGCGAAGGAAGAAAGCGAGCCAGGCTTCCCAAGCTCCGCGATCACGCACAGCCTGAAGATGCTCGTAATAGGCTTGCCGGTGCTGCTTGAAGAAGTGCGACAGGTACAGCACCGGCTTGTGAAGCACCCCGCGCTCGGTGAGCAGGAAGGTGATGAGCAAGCGGCCGACGCGCCCGTTGCCGTCGAGGAAGGGGTGGATCGTCTCGAACTGCACATGGGCCAGTGCGATCTTGACCAATGGCGGCAGCGTGTCCTCTGTGTGCAGGAACTTCTCCAGGTCGCCAAGCGTTTGTGGCACCTCATGATGGGGCGGCGGCACGAACGTCGCGGTGTTCAGCGTGCAACCCGCCGGGCCGATCCAGTTCTGGCTGCTGCGCAGTTCCCCTGGCTGCAGTCGACCTCCGCGCACGCCGTGCATCAGCTCAGCGTGGATCTCGCGAATCAAACGCACCGAGACCGGCAAATCAGGCAAGCGCGCGAGGCCATGGCTCATCGACCGCACGTAGTTGACCACCTCGTCCACGTCCCGGGGCATGTGCTCGTCGAAAAGCTGCGCTTCGGCGGCCAGCAGATCCTGCAGCGAGCTCTGAGTACCCTCGATCTGACTGGAGAGCACTGCCTCCTTGCGCACATACATGAAGACAAACAGGTCGGGATTCGGCAGCGTCAGCACCGATCCGTCCAGCCGCCCCAGCGCTCGGTCGGCAGCCGACAGCAGTCCCGGCAAATCGCCGGTCAGTTCGACCGGGGGTTGCGGCGGCAGCGGCGCAGGAATGAAGGCGCGGTATCCCGTCGGCTGCGAGATGTACCGTCCTGCGCGTGTCGAGACTTCGGGGCGAGTTGCCATCCTTATCGCTGCCTTGAATATGGAACCAAATCTGGCCCATACGATAGGCAACGTTTAACAAGGAAGCAAGTCGCAACCCATGTGATAGTTTCCCGGAGGTATGGCGCCTCGTCCGTCAGACGTTGAACAGGAAGTTCAACACATCCCCATCCTTCACGACGTATTCCTTGCCTTCGGCGCGCATCTTGCCGGCCTCTTTGGCGCCGTGCTCGCCCTTGAAGGCCACGAAGTCGTCGAAGGCGATGGTCTGTGCGCGGATGAAGCCGCGCTCGAAGTCGGTGTGGATCACGCCGGCGGCCTGCGGGGCGGTGTCGCCGATGTGGATGGTCCAGGCGCGCACTTCCTTCACGCCAGCGGTGAAGTAGGTCTGCAGGCCGAGCAGGCTGAACGCCGCGCGGATCAGGCGGTTCAGGCCCGGCTCGGTCTGGCCCATTTCGGACAGGAACATCAGCCGGTCCTCGTCGCTCATGTCGGCGAGCTCGGCTTCGGTCTTGGCGCAGATCGCCACCACCGGCGCCTTCTGGCCTTCGGCGTAGGCGCGCAGCTTGTCGAGGTAGGGGTTGTTGTCGAAGCCGCCTTCGTCGACGTTGCCGACGAACATCGCCGGCTTCGCGGTGATCAGGCACAACGGCTTGACGAGCACCATGTCTTCCTTGCTGAAGGCAATGCTGCGCACCGGCTTGGCTTCATTCAACGCGGCCTGGCATTTCTCGAGCACGGCGACCAGCTTCTGCGCCTCCTTGTCGCCCGAGCGCGCCACCTTGTTGTACCGGTGCAGACCTTTCTCCACGGTGCCCAGGTCGGCCAGACACAGCTCGGTCTGGATGACTTCGATGTCGGAGATCGGGTCAACCTTGCCGGCCACGTGGATCACGTTGTCGTCGTCGAAGCAGCGCACCACATTGACCAGTGCGTCGGTTTCGCGAATGTGCGCGAGGAACTGGTTGCCCAGGCCTTCGCCCTTGCTGGCACCGGCCACGAGGCCCGCGATGTCGACGAACTCGACGATCGCCGGCACGATGCGCTCGGGCTTGACGATGGCCGCCAGCGCATCAAGGCGCGGGTCGGGCAGCTCGACGATGCCGACATTGGGCTCGATGGTGCAGAACGGGTAGTTCTCGGCCGCGATGCCGGCCTTGGTGAGCGCATTGAAGAGGGTGGATTTGCCGACGTTGGGCAAAC
>LNFM01002592.1_pt1 | contig 37593 bp, 33 predicted proteins | sample 596031 | NCBI WGS metagenome assembly LNFM01 (sample SAMN04254537, study PRJNA301005) | activated carbon metagenome | isolation source: dual media filters at the Ann Arbor, Michigan drinking water treatment plant | place: USA: Ann Arbor | reverse complement strand
AATGATCGGGGCCTATTTCGTCCTGACGGCGATCATGGAATGGGATCCTATTGGCTATCTGGTTCAATCAACACAGAACGTCCTTAATGGCTTAAGTAAGATGGCCGGTTCATCGGCCACGGGAATAAGGACACCACAAGCTTTCGGCGCCTGACTAATTGGCCTGAGTGAGCAAGGATGCATCGTGGGTCGCCATGGACGGCTGAAGCCACGACTAATATAGCTCCAAAACGCCAGTAATTATGCAGGGTGCGTTCCACGCACCCCTATTGATTTAGAGTTTAAAATTTAGCAACAACGGTTTGTAGGAGTGGCAGGTAACCTCGGGGACCCGTGACATTCTGGCACCCCCTCCCGCCTTTTGGCGCGGGGCCACGAGCAGCCACTCCTACCCTTTTCTCCCTTTCTGCGGACAACCCGCAAAACGCCAACCATGAATGGTATCATTCATGCCATGCAAGAACTCTTTGATCCCCACGGGCAAGAACTCCCGCAACGCGAAGTCTACAGCGTGTCGCAACTCAACCACGAGGCGCGTGCGGTGCTGGAAGGGAGTTTTCCATTAATCTGGGTGGAAGGCGAGATATCCAATCTGGCCAAACCCTCCTCCGGCCACCTGTACTTTTCCCTTAAAGATGAAGCTGCGGCGGTGCGCTGCGCCATGTTCCGCCAGCGCAACCTGCGTCTGGGCTTTACCCCGGAAAACGGCACGCACGTACTGGTGCGCGCGCAGGTCAGCCTGTACGAAGGCCGCGGCGAATTCCAGCTCATTGTTGAACACATAGAAGAGGCGGGGGATGGCGCGCTGCGCCGCGCGTTTGATAGGCTCAAGCAGCGCCTGGCCGCCGAGGGTCTGTTCGATGCCGGGCGCAAGAAACCGCTCCCCGCCCTGCCCCGCTGCATCGGCGTCGTAACATCCCCCACTGGCGCGGCAGTCCGCGACATACTCACCGTGTTAAAGCGGCGTTTTCCCGCCATCCCGGTGATTGTTTATCCCGCGCAGGTGCAAGGAACAGGTTCAGCGGCACAGATTGCACTAGCGATACGCACCGCGTCACGGCGCAAGGACTGTGATGTGCTGATTGTGGCGCGCGGCGGTGGCTCACTGGAAGATTTATGGGCATTCAATGAAGAGGCAGTGGCGCGCGCCATCCATGCCTGTGACCTGCCTGTTGTCACCGGCATCGGCCATGAAATCGACGTTACCATTGCCGACTTCGTGGCCGATCAGCGCGCCGCCACACCCTCCGCCGCCGCCGAGCTGGTCAGTCCTGATCAAAGCGAATGGCTACAGCAGTTCGCCCGTCAACAGCAGCGTCTTGAAACGCGCATCCACGACAGGCTGGACCGCAAACGCCAAACACTAGGCTGGCTGGAGCGGCGCCTGCAACAGCAGCATCCTGGAAGCCGGTTGCGCCATCAGACACAACGGCTCGACGAACTGGAGCAACGCCTGAACAACGCGCAGCGTGTTATTTTTCGGCACAAACGTGCGTCCTTGGCCGAAATCTCCGCGCGCCTGCATCGCCACATCCCGCAGCACCGGCTAGCCCAACTCCAGATACACCATGCGAACCTTGAGCAACGCCTGCACGGCGCACTGCAACTCACGCTGGAAAGAAGCCATCAGCGATTGATCGCCATGAGCCGCGCATTGGAGACGGTCAGCCCGCTGGCTACATTAGGCCGCGGCTACGCCATCGTCAGCCGCCTGCCGCAACGCACCGTGCTACGCGCCGCACACGACGCGGCGCCGGGCGACAAGGTAGAGGCGCGCCTTGCGCATGGGCGTTTGATTTGTAGTGTCGAAACGGTGCTGGATGATTAAGGGCACCTCCATAAATTCGCTGAAGTCGCGATGGCGGCGTTGGAAATGCGCTCAAAATGCTCATGTACTTCGTGTACACTCCGCTTTTTCGCGCATTTCCGCCTTGCCCTCGCACCTTGATCGAATTTATGGAGGCACCCTTAGGTTAAAATCGCAGGCGCTTGCGTCGCTGCTCATACTGACCTTTTCCACGGCCTTGCTGGCCGGGAACACCCTGCCCCGCGCGGAACCCGTACCAGGCGGCATCGCCATTATTTCCTTGCCGGCAAGCCCCGTCCCTGAGAAGGATTGGTGGGTGCGCATAACACAGGGCAACGCACCAATACCCCCGGCCGCGTACTTCAATGGGCAGCGGGCGCTCATCATCCCGAATGAAACGGGCTGGGCCGCTATTGTCGGCATACCTCTGGAAACCACCCCCGGCGAATACAGGCTGGAAGTGCAACCCGTGACAGGTATAAAAGAAACCATTGGATTCACTGTGCGCGGCAAGGAGTATGCCGCCCAGTACATCACCCTCAAAGACCAGCGCAAGGTTGAACCGCCGCCGGAGGATCTGAAACGCATCGAAAAAGAAGCGGAACAGATCAAGGCCGCATTCGCGCAATGGAGCGAGCAGCGCGATATATCGCTGGATTTCATACGTCCGGCGCAGGGCGATTTATCCAGCCCCTTTGGCCTGCGGCGTTTCTTCAACGGCCAGCCGCGCAATCCGCATAGCGGCCTGGACATCGCCGCCCCCATCGGCACACTGGTGCGCGCCCCATCGGACGGGACGGTAATCGCCACCGGCGATTATTTCTTCAATGGCAACACCGTATTTCTCGACCATGGCCAAGGTCTCGTCACCATGTATTGCCACCTGAGCAGCATCGCCGTTCGGCCCGGCCAGCGCATAGCGCGCGGCGCAATCATCGGCGCGGTCGGGATGACGGGGCGCGCCACCGGCCCGCACCTGCACTGGAGCGTGAGCCTCAACAACACCCGCGTCGACCCGGCGCTTTTTTTGCCGGGCCGCTAAGGAACCTCTAAATAAGCCAGAGGTTCCTGAAGAAAACACGCTGGCGCCTTGCCCAAGCGCCGCGAGAATCTGACCGGCAAATAGCGCGTCAAGCTGCGTTGAGAAGCAGGAGTTCACCGTACCACCAAATCTTCGCAATAAAGCTCCTGCTTCGCTGGATATTTCCGCGCCAACTCATCCTTGGCGGACGGTATTACCGTAAATAGCTGGATACCCCATTAAAAGTATTACCGTCGAGCATTGCCAAAAACCAATTGTTTAGCTGCACCGAACACGAATAAGGAATTCGTTACCAAATAACGTCGCCACAGGCGGCGGGGTTCCGAACACAAACGATGCAACCACTCCAACCCTGCGTTTTGCATCCATTTTGGTGCGCGCTTAATTGTTCCCGCATGGTAGTCAAAAGCGGCGCCCACACCTATCATCACGGCGTTGACACGCCCCCGATGGGCAGCCATCCATATTTCTTGCTTTGGGCAGCCTAAGCTCACCCAGACAGTCGTTGCACCCGAAACGTTGATTCTGGCCACATCAGCCTCATCTTCCTCTGTCGTTACCGCTCGAAACGGCGGCGAATAAGCGCCAGCAATCCGCAAGCCAGGAAAAGCCTCCGTCAAACGTTGCTGCAAAATTTCCAATGTTTCCGCCCTGCCCCCATAGAGATAGACAGACTCACCCCTTTGCGCGGCCTGCTCGCAGTACTTCCACATCAAGTCGGGGCCATTGATACGCTGCTGATCTGTGTAACCCAGCTTGCGCAGCATCCAGGCAACCGGCGCGCCATCCGGGGTAGCCATATCAGCCTCTCTCACCACCCGGCCAAAGGCTGCGTTTTGCCCGGCGGTCACCACCGAATGAACGTTGCAGATACACACGTATCGGCTCTCGCGCCGCGCCGCCCAGCTCGAAATACGCGCAAGTGCCTGTTCCCAAGTCAACACGTCTATGGGCGTCGACAGCACGGTGATTGTATTTTTCTCATCTGGGATCATATGCGACATCATTACATCTTCAACCATGTCTGAAATACTCGCTAAAACTGTTCCTTGATAGCGACACTATAAATGCTTTCAATAATAACATCAATATAACTATGTTATTGTTTTTAATTTCTATTTAACTTATATTTAACTATAGGCATGTTATTTGCATATTGCCGAGAATGCAAGAATGCTTTCATCTTGGAACCCAAAGGATACGAAAAGAAAAATATGATTTTTTCTTTCCTCTTAAAAATGTCGACACCCCATGCGCCACTTTACCTCCGAAATTAGAAGTTCCTAAAGACATTCCCTAACGCTGCCGACAATATCTGCACATGGTGAAACTTTGATGACTATATTGAAGCAACGTGATTTTTATTTAGGGATTAAAACGGCATTGCCGTACGAATAAACGGATTTAAACCCAAGGTGAATTCAATGTCTTAACTATCCATTTCTACTAAAGATTTTCTTTTAATCCCGAGTTTCCCACCTAATCATGCCGGAGAATTATTATGAAGGCACGCTTGCCCTCTTTTTTATTGTTGTTCTTGCTGGCTTTACCACTAAGCCTTGCCAACGCGGCCACCTACTATGTGGATGCCAGTTACGGCAACGATAAATGGAGTGGAACTCAATCCGCGCGTATCGGCTCACCCGCAAGCGATGGTCCCTGGCAGTCGCTGGGTAAAGTTTCTTCAACATCGCTAGCACCGGGGGACACCGTACTGCTTAAATGTGGCAGTATCTGGTACGAAACACTGGCGCTTAGAAACTCGGGCACAGCCACCAACCCCATCACCATTGGCGCTTATCCGAACGCCTGCGCCAACAAACCGATCATCAATGGCTCAACGCCTATCCCTGCCCACAACTGGATTCGCGATGCCGGCAATATCTATAAGGTATCTTCAAACATTGATTTGATCACATTTGGCACATTTGAAAATGGCTTGGGCAACTGGACGAAATGGTCTCCTCAAAATGACGCCACAATGAGTCTGACCAATAATTGCGCCCAGACAAATAACACCTGTATGTCCTTTAGTATCGGCTCCGTATATGGTATTGCCACCAGTAATTATTTCGCTATCCAAGGCAAGCAGTCTTACACTGCAAGCTTTACCGTGAAGGTACCACAGGGCGCCCATATTCAGGCGATACTTCGCCGAGGCACTGCGCCTTGGGATACCGTCGGCCTTGCCGCATCCATAATCGGCACCGGTACCTGGCAGACTTTCTCCCTGCCCTTCATTGCAACGGCAAGCCTATCGAATGCACGCCTGGATTTTGTAGTTCCTGCCGGTTTTATTGTTGGGTTGGACAACGTAAAAGTTACCACCGCCATCACCGACGTGAGTGGCGTTTTTAACAGTGGCAAAGCTCTCAACGTCGCACACCATCCAAATCGCGGCTATGATTCGCGCAACCCTGAATCATTCTATTATGCTATCGCCGAGAACGCTGATCAGGTCAGCATTGCTCCCGGCAACACTGGCCTTACTGGCAGCAGTTATCTAACCGCGAGGTCCGATAGTCCTGCTTTATCCCTCAGTGCGATTACGCCAGGTACCGGTGTCCGAATTCGTACAAACGCATGGACTTTAAGTGACCGAAAAATCACCTCTGTTTCGGGTTCCCGGCTGTACTTTGACAGCCCCACAGAAGCTCCACTTGAAAAAGGCTGGGGCTATTTTCTCTATGGTCAGCGCTGGATGCTTGATGAGCCAGGCGAATGGCATTATGATCGCGCAACAAAAACCGTCTCTGTATGGATGGCAGACAATACCGCCCCCGGTGACCGTGTCTCTATCGGCAAGCCTGCCTCAGGCATCGACGCCAGCAATCTGAGCCACATACGCATCGATGGCCTAGCGATTCGAAATGTGAATACCGGTGTGCATATGCCGCACGCCACTAACATCGTGCTTCGCAACTTGACCATATCCGATACTTTAGGCTTCGGGGTTCGCACCTTGCTGTCGAAAGATAGTGGCATAGAAAATAGCGAGATTATTCGAACACTCGGCGACGCGATTTCTGCTTCCCCAGAGGGACTGGACTCAGACCGTTTTCATGCATATGACAATCTCATTATAGACAGTGGTGTTCAATCTAAAAATGGCATCGTTAGCAGCCTGCCCGTCCCCACAAGAGTGGCGATAGAAGCAGGAAGAAGCGCAATCATTCGTGGAAATCGCATTTACGGAACGGCCTATATAGGCATTTTACCGTCCAGCAACAGCCTTGTTTCCGGCAACCATATTGAGTATGCCTGTCTGGTGCTGGACGACTGTGCGGCTATTTACACGTGGGGTCAGAACCATAACAGCACCATTGAAAATAACACTATACACCATGTGGTAGGCGGTCTTTTAGGAAAGGCGCCCAATCTTGGGAGCCATAGCCAAGGCATCTACCTGGATGAGCTTTCCTCCGGAATCACCATCAGGGGTAATACTGTCGTTGACGCTAGCGATGGCATTCAGCTCCATAATGCAGCAAACAACCGGATCGAAAACAATACGCTGTATGGTAATCGCCGCCATCACATCTGGCTACAGGAAGGGAGCAACCGCCTCAGTATAGATGGGGATATTCACAACAATCTCGTACTTGGCAACCGTTTTTTTTCAACCTCGACCGCACCCGCAATCAGACAAGATACCGATCTTCCAAAGACCAACACGGATCGCTTTGCCAGCTATGACCGCAATCTCTATTTCACCTTTTTGTGGCCCACCATTTCTTCCGAATCCTGGCCTAGTGGCGCCGCAGCTTACACCCTGCCACTATGGAAAGCCGCCGCTACTTCCACTAATCTACCGCGCAATTTAGATCCAGCCTCCCGCGAAGTGAATAGTGCCAGTCTTGGATATGCCGCATTTCGCGTACTTGGAGCGAATATCGTGCCGAACGGAGACTTCCGCTTAGGGGTAACAGGCTGGGGGCATTGGAATCAGACAGCCCCTCATGGCCAATGGATGTTGGAACAATGCACACCTACCAGTCAATGCGTGCGGTATACGGCCGGCGCCTCAGAGAGCCTACTGAACAGCCCTTATTTCTCCGTACAGCAAGACCAATGGTACAAAATCAGCTTCGATCTTAAAACCGGCACCAATGGCCAAACGGTTTACGTTGCACCACGCCGTGGGGGAGGTGGCAGCAATGGCTATGAGGAGCTGATGGGCGTTCCTTATAAATGGAAGCTGACGGGAACCACTAATTTGCAACGCTACAGTTTCATTTTCAAGGCGATTAAAACCATAAACGCAAATGATCCGGTTACCTTGGACAGAGGCGCCAGAATCGATTTCCACCGCATCTTCCCAGGTGAGAGTATAACCGTGGCAAACCTCGAACTAGTACCTTTAAGTGCTATAGAAGCAACGCTGCGTAGTCATGTACTCATGAATCCTACTGGTACGACATCGGCGGCAAACTGCCCCGATGGGAACAACGCCCTTTTATGCAGCGAGTATGTTCGGTTCACAGATGGCCAACCCATATCCTGGCCTTACATCCTCTCGCCACGCAGTTCGGAGATCATTTATTCCCGCGATAGCAATCTCACGGACGGGGATGGTGATGGCATTCCCGATTATCAGGATACGTGCAAAGGAACTCAAGTATCGCAAGTGGTTAATGCGGCCGGATGTGCTTTAGGGCAGTAAGGAGAAAAGCGGGGCCGAGTCAACGACTGATGTAGAAATCCCTATCTCACCCGAGAAAAGCAATATCGGTATCCGTGGAAGCTATTTTATATGGGAAGCTCTGAATAATTCCATGATGGAATTATTCAGAGCTTCGTTCATTTAGCGGTAAACGCAAGGTGCGTGCTGACAGGGCGCTGAATGCCATCGCAAACTGCATTCTTTGCTGTTTATTTGTCTGTACTGCGATGTATTCAGCATCCGGTCGTGGACCAGGCGTCAGTGTCCGCCAGTTGTTCTTCAATACCGCCGCGATATCTTCGGGATTGTTTGCGTCAAAGAAAAAAGCATCCTGACCTTCGGTTTGTTCACGGTGTATGGGTAAATCCGAAAGCAGCAGGGGCACACCCACGGCTTTAGCCTCTTCCACTGTTGTGCTCCAACCCTCAAAAAACGAAGGATTCAACATCCCCGCAGAAAGTCTCATCAATGGCAAAATATGTTGAAAAGGAATCAAGCCCAAGAAAATGAATTTCTCTTCAAGACCGTATTTTTTAATCAGGTCGAGCACATGCCGAGGATGATCGGGGTGACGACCATCTTTAGGATTGCCACTCGCCACAATGACGATATCATCATCACCTGACAGTTTGATACGATTTAAAGCCTCGATGACATTGAGATGGTTTTTATGCTTCCATAATTGGTTAGGCATAAAAAAAAACTTTTCCGGCAAATGGTATAGATTCCGAATCCTTTGCAACTCGGCAAAGTTTTCCATAGCAGCGACTCTCACCGCAAAAGGAACTGCATCAACGCGACCTGTTGAATTTGGGTAAAATGTTTCGCAATCCCGTTTGGCATCTTGGCTGCTCACCATGATTCGCGTTGCGCAATAACTCAATGCCCAATACCCCACATCACGCCAGTAATAGTTGGACATACTAAACATCATCGGTAAGCGACGATGTTGAAAATCGGCAATCCATGCCAAGGTTGGAATACCAAAGCGGCAACCGTACCAAGCAGCGTGTTGAAACACGATATCAATATGAGCTCGCCTGAATTCTCGTTCCGCCAAGTAATCACGCTGTAAAATAAAACCACACCCAAGCCGTGCCAACCGCATCAGTTTATAGTTATTCCATACCGTACTTAGAATCGGCGGTTCAGCAAGATACGGGGAAAACCGCGCCAAAATCTCAGGATCAGTATCCGTTCCAGCGAACAGCACCGGACGCACTTTACAATTGGGTTGCTCGGATAAAGCCGACAACAGATTTTCAAGATAATTAATACCGCCCGTCCAACCGGCTCCACCAATTAAGCAAAACGCAACTCTCATGCGGACACCCGAGAATTGACACTCTTGAACCAATTCACATAGTCAGCTATACCCGCCTGAAAATTCATCTTCGGCACGAAACCAAGCGACCGTGCTAGAGCCACGTCTGCCACCAGGTATTGTGGATCACCTTGACGACTCTTGCCACTAAAACTCCACTGCGTTCCCATTCCCCACACAGTGCAAAGTTGTTCGGCGACCGCACGCACAGTAATCGCAGCACCCGTGCCACCATTGACGATAAATCCATCAGGTCTTGCATGAGATGTGGCAATACGCAGAAGTTCAACCGCATCCGAAATATGCAACCAGTCCCGCATTTCGTTGCCTGTCCCCCCCAATTCCAATCGCGCCGCATCACCTGCTAACCGACCACATGAATCCCATAACAACTGCTTTCTTAGCTCTGAACCATACACCGAAAACAGCCGAACGACGGCCACATGCAAGCCAAAGTTCTTGCCATACGACTCAAACAACTCTTCTGCAATACGTTTGTGGTAACCATAAGGTGAATAGGGTGCCAACGCATCGGTTTCACGAATTGCCTGACTGTGCCCCGCGCCGTAGACCGCCGCGCTGGATGCCAATACCAAACGCACCTCTGGCGCAGCCAATCGCGCCCACTCAAGCAACTCCGCAGCAGATAATACCGAACGGCGAAAATCCTCCTGAGGCGCCAACAAAGAAGGCCCCACTGAACTGCCACCCGCCAAATGAAACACCACGCTAGGCGACCCCATATTGGACTGAATAATGTCCAAATTGTGCTTGGTCACATCGCCGTTCAGCCAATAGTCTACACCCCACGCAACACGCTCTGATTCAGCCCAGGCACCATGACCGATCCCACATACCTGAGTTCCATGCTGGTGGAGTGCACGCGCCAGATGCCGTCCGACAAATCCTCTAGCACCGGTAATCAAGGCAAACTTCATTTATTCACTTCCGGTTTTTCTGCGACGAATTAACTGAACACCACACAACGGCATCAGCGGTCACGCCCATTGTAACACGGGGCAGCCAGGCAGCTCTTTACACCCTCGACAAATCGGCACGCCATTTTTTCCAGTGTATATTCCGCCGCACTGATAGCACATCCGCCGCGCAGCGTGTCCAATGCCTGACCATCGCGCAGCAGAGACACGCTGGCGTTCACATAAGCATCCAGATCGTCCTCCGTCACTACGCCGTTTACACCATTTTCGAGATAGGCGATTTCGGGACTATGAATCCCGCAGTCCGTGGTCAGCATGGGTACGCCGCACACAAACGCATCCAGAATGCCTAAGCCCACGAGTCCTGGGTTCAGCATTACCTGTGCCACTGAGATATAACCCACCTTCTCCCTGCCGAAACGCGAACCCACCCAGCGCGCCCACGGATGGGCGGCAGACCAAGCCTGAACCTTGCCACGCTCTGGACCGTCGCCCACGATCAGCAAATGGAAATCGGGCACCTCGCGGCGGATCGCCTCGGCCGCAGCAAACAGAAAATCCAGTCGCTTGTCGGCATAAAGCGAGCCCACGAATACACCCACTGGCTCTTCCCCAAAACCCAGCGATTCACGCAGAGCGCGCAATTCTTCAATCGTAATCGAATACCGCTGCCGAGAAAATCCGGAGGTATCTGACGCGTTGTTCAACACTGTAATGCGACTATCGGGAAACCCCAACGTTGCCAAAAGATCGGAACTCAGTTTCGTGTAGGCAAACCACCAGTCCGTCCGATTGACGCCCCTGCGTTTGAAGCGCTCACCTAGCGAATTCGGTGAGGTCGCCTGGAAATTACGTCCATGCCCCCAAAATGCCCACTTCCGGTCTTTTTTCAGAAATAATCTCAGATAGTTGAACAGTAATTTATTCTCTTGGGTAACCACTACCATGCTCGCATTCCTCACCACCGACATGGCATTCTGCCAGCAGAGCTGTCCATTGAGCCAGTAGCGGCACGGCACATGAACCCCCCAGGGCAGTGCTCCCGAATCAGTCTTGAGTTTCTCGCTTGGCAGCGGGTCGCCGTACACCACAATCAACTCCACGCCGGCGGCATCCAGCTTTTCACGCATCAGGTTAAACAGAGGTACCCGGTATTGAGTCATCCGGCGCTGAATGATCACTACCTTTGGGCGCGCACTGGACTTGTAGGTGCTCCATGGCAGGCAGGCGCGGTCGGCCTCCCGTACCGCTTGCGCAATTCCGCGCGCCGCATTGTCATAGCGGTACTCACTCACCTGTTCACGGCAACGTGCCACCATCGCAGCGTAAAGCGATTCGTCGGTCAGCAACCTGACTGCCGCATTCGTCCAGCGCTCCTGGTCGAGCTGCAATACGAAGCCGTTGTCGCCATCTCGCACCAGTTCGCCTGCCGAGCCTGCGACGTCGGAAATCAGCGTCGGCACACCGGCTGCGCAGGCCTCGTTTGCCACTACGCCCCAGGGATCCCACCGGGTCGGAAACAGGAAAATTCGGGAAGCGCCATACCATTCAGGAAGCGCCTCCTGCCGTGCAAAACCGGCGAAACTTGTCTCAACCTCGGCTTCAACAGTCTTCGCATAAGAACGTATTTCACCTTCAAGCCCGCCCGATCCCACGAATACAATCGATACCCGGCGCCCGAGCCGCCGCGCGGTTTCGCGGGCCACATCCAGGGCGAAGAACGGATTTTTCACCGCTTCAAAGCGGCCGCAAAAGATGAAGTCATAGATCTTTGCCTGTGGCGGCGCATTGAAGAATCGCGCATTGTCTGCACACAAATGCGACTTGAACATGACATTGGAAATAATGCCGTATGAGCGATACAACCGCATGGTCCCGTCGCTGGCGCCGATGAAGGCAGCCGTGTGCGCATACACATTGCGTCTGATCCAGCGATGCAGGGCGGTCAGCGTTGCCTCTGACTCCAATGTACCGTCTGTCATAGCCACATGCCGCGCACCGTGCAGACGCGTCCATGCATAGGCCATGAGATGCGTGGGGTTAAACCCCGTTGTCACAACAATATCGGGCTTGAGCGATTGAAACACCGCCCACACGTCAAGATTGTAGTAAATGTACCGGCCCCGGTAGCTCAAGAACGATTTCTTTAGAAACGTATGCGCAAATGGCATCTGCCCCAGATTCCACTCACGATCCGGTTCACGCCCACTACAATACACCACATGCAGCTCAATATCGGGCTCCTGCGCTAACAAGGTATAAATCGGTAGCCGATACGGTGCAGGGATGTTCGTGACAATAACCAGACGAAATGGCCTGGAAACAGGACGCACAATGACATCTTTAACATCAGACATGTTGTTTTGAGAGATACAGTTTGCACATACCAACCGGTTTCGTATTAATTACGCTGCAAGTGAGTGAAAATTGAATTATCAAAATATTTCTGATAATGCGCTTTTTTCCAGATGGAAAATATCGCTTAGGCTGAATATTAATTTATCAATTAACAAAAAAGAATGGTCTGAGTATATGGGAAATAAATCCTCCACCGAACGAGAAAGGAGAGGCTCTTATTCTCATCTCAACATATACAACAGCCATTAACAAGACCGGCACTACCAATATTACTCCGAAACGTAAACGCAACAATGCACAAACAATGACGCCAATCATCAGCGTCCTGAATAGTTCGACATAAAAATACATCCGAAGAAAAGGTGTGGGCGCTAACGACATGCCCACTAAAAATCCAGCGTATATGATAGCCCCAGCCGCGATAATGTTCAGTAAACGTTTCGGCCCATCTAAGCGCGAGCGTACAAACAGGAAAATAGATAAAATGCTGATGTCCATTAAAATGACTAATACACTTATCTCACCAACCGATTCTCTGCTTTCATAATAATTGAGTCCAGGGCCCACCAAAAGGTATGCCACCCCAATAGCAATGAATGAACCAGAAAGAAAAAAAACCTTTTTCCATACCAGCCGTTCTCCGCTGATTGAAAACCAATACGCGGCAATAACGACTATAGCGGGCGCCAAGGCCGAATTGTGCGTAAAAACAGCCAGCACTGCCAGCAACATTCCTATAACACGCGCCTCAAAGTAAAAAAGTACAAAGCCAAATACAAGCAATGCACTTGCGACCTCCTGCCGCACGAGTTGTGTAGTGAGCGTAAACGTGACTCCGACCATGAGTGCGATGAGTGTAGCAACACCTACATGCATTGGCTCTTTCGTTATTTTGGCCGAGATCAAACCCATTGACACACCCAAGGGAATATATATCAATGATGAAACGCCCCACGCAAGGGCTGACACGTTGCCGCCGGATAACTTTGAAATAACGGAGGCGATAAAATAATAGGTGGGTTCCGTTATTTTGATTGTGAATATCCCGATGCGCTGCCCCCAGTATTGGCTAAAATCCAGGTGCTGCAACCAGATAAAGTGCTGTGTATACCAAGCCCAGTCACCGGATATCCCCTTCATCGAGTTCATCCATCCGAAGACACCTAGCACAACAGCAATCGCAGAACCTGTGGCGACAGCACTGGATCGCAATGAAAATCCAACAAACAGGACTAAACTGACCAGGGTAAGTATCGGAAATACAATCGCCAGTGGAACCATCAACAGAAAGACTGCTATCACTCCAATAATCCGCATCGCCTCGCGGAAGCGATCGTTCTGATTTGGATAGAAACTTAAAGATGACATCATAATATCCTTCTTTGTTAGACCCCAGACTCGGACCAGCTGAGTTACTCAACCATGGTCTTGGCCTCACCCGGTTGCGGCGCCCTGCCTTTAGCTCGAAGTATTGGAATCAACTCAGGGATCATGCTTACCTTTGCTTCGTCAATTAACACTTGTTCTGTTTTATTCACGATAACGGATTTAGTTATAGAAATACCGTTCTCACTGAATCGCCCGACATAAGGAGGGCCGCAATTCATAAAAATATTGCGATCTAGAACATTATTCTTCGGCACACCGGGCTCATCTTCAAGCAACTTTGCGAAGCCGGGATAGCGCAATGAGTAGAGTGGTATCGAAGCATCTAACCTCTTTAGCTTGGAAAAGTAGTCTCGATTCGCCTGGGGACCTTGCTTGGCAATCGCCACGAGACCTCTAGCGTCAAGATACACACCGTTATTGCAGTTGGCGAAGATGTTGCCTGATATAGTGTTGTCTCTGCCGCCACCGATAAAAACACCCCGTCCGGCGTTTGAAATCAAGTTGGTTCTCACGATGATTCCACTGGCTTGATCATCTAGATAGATTGCATGCGCACCATAACGCAGGCCTGCGGACCCGATGTTACGGATCAAATTTTGCTCTATAACCGTACCGCGTTCTGTCCAATCATCTCCCGTATAAATAGCAGAAGCGTCATCGGTCTCCTTGACGAAGTCTTCGATAAGATTTCGGCGAATTTGGTGATCGTTCCCATGAAAAATGATTGCTGCATGCGGTCCCCCTCTCAATATGGAGTCCTCCAGAATATTTCCTACACCCATTAGGAATGCAGCTGGCTTATAGGTCTTATGCAGGCGGCCTACTTGCGTAACAACACAATGCCGCGCCACCAGCAAGCCAGGCTTTAACGTTCCCCTGTTACCGCCATTCAGAACGATACCCGCAGCTCCCGTATTGTTGATCTGTATAGCCTCCAGCAAAGTGTTCACGCCGGATACTTCGACGCCATCTGTGCCGACATTCTTCACAACGAGGTTCCGCAAGGTCACAGTGTCAACGTCATCGAGTGAAATGCCCACGCCACGAAAGGCCTCAAACCCAAGATCAAGCACCTCTACGTTCCTCACGCGGTTTAATACCAAACCGTTTACTATCTGCGACACCTGCACTTCATTAGCCTGTATTGGGTTAGGTGGGAGGAAATATACTAGACCAGAACTCTGATCAATATGCCATTCACCCGGCACATCAATGTCTATCAGAGCATTTTCAAAAAACACCCTGCGATCCTCAGCCACACCAAATGTAGGTTGCGCGCCGGCGAAATTTACTCTCCCTTTGGCATCAATTCCCCTAACCTGTAGCTTCTCGTCAGCCCAGTCGTGCATGAAATAGCCACCCACGCGCAGGTCCTGCTCCATTTTGTAGATAGCAACATCTCTGCCTTTGATCGTAAAAACAGCACCCCCAGCAATTTTTTCAACGCTACCTGTCTTGGCATAACCCGAATTGGGCCATCGGGCGATCGGCATCCGAGTCCCTCGGTAAAACAACTCTATTTCAGGCATAGCAGTCTGGCCGAATTTCTGCTCAGAAAATTTCTGTACTTCTGAAATTCCAGCCTCATTGAGACTAGCCACCACCAAATTCGGTGGCAGACCTTTTTCTTTCAGGAATGCTGATGGAACAGGGCTAAAACGTAACGGCCGAGCACCCGAGAATACCGTCTGCGTGGCGTCACCGCCCGCCAGAATAAGCTTGTGGCTACCATTGCCAGTCACTAGACGGTCTATGGTGAAAGACGTTGCAGGCTTGTAAACACCAGGCTTGAATTCCACGAGCACGTCATCCCGTAAATTTCCAAATTCATCATGCAGAGATGGGCTATGGAGCCAGCCATCAAGAGCGGCAAAACGGATACACGCTGCAGAGACTGGAGTCTGATCGTCTGGCACAACGCAAGTCGAAATCGTTGCTAACGAAAGGTGTGGATATACCAAGAGGCCCACCACGCAAACGAGAAATCGATTGAAAATCTTCATATCCAACACTATCTCAAGGTAATACATTCATGATCTGTAACTCGCCGTAAAGATATAGCCTGTATTGAAGCCATGCATCACTCTCGCGCACAACTACATGAATATCGTGGTTTTCCAGTATTACCAGCAACGCAAATATCAGAATGAGTTACTTGTAATAATTTCAACCAACATAGTGACCGGACTGCCCACCGCGCTTGGCTCTCACTGCGGGCCACCACGCAGTCATTTTTCCCAATCCGCCCGCCACGCGCTGCGCCTGACGAACTGCCGCGCCGCGGGATATAAGAAAGGCGGGTAGCAGCACACCCGCTGCAATCAGCGCAAATATTGCGCCTCGCAAGGCCATAGGTAGCCAAATTGCCCGATTGAATTCGGCGCGGATACGCACCCAGGTTTGCCCTCCTTTGAAAGAACGCCTCAAAATCCAAGCCAAACGCAAGCGTGAAGGTGGCACATCCTCAAAAACTACCGCCTCATCACACCATATCAACTTTGCCCCGGCTCGTTCGGCTCGGGCAAAAAACAGCGTATCCTCTCCCCCAGTTGTTGCAAACTTACCATCAAAACTACCGCCCGCAAGCGTCACTATTCTGTGATTCAACAATACATTCGCGGTGCAACAATTTTCCCAACCAATTTCACTTCCTGTCGGGCGATGATAATTTTTATACGCACCACAGCCAGACATCCATGCAGGAGGTATTGTTTCGTAGCGCGAAATCACGGGTCCGAATACGGCATCGGCCCCGGTATTCCTCTGCGTCTCAAGTAGCGCCGCCAACCAGTTGGACTCCGGAACCTCATCGTCGTCAATGAACGCTATAAAGCCGACATTGGCTTCAGCAAGACAGCGATTGCGCGCATGCGACACGCCTGACTGGGGTTCGACCACATAACGCAAGGACCAGCCCGGTGGCGGAAGATTTCGTTCCACGATGAGTTTTGCGGACCCTGCTGGGTCATTGTCTACCACGAGCACCGTTACATCCATCGAAGAAGTTCCCGTCTGTCGCCACAGGCCATCCAACAAATGCTGCAGACCTTCCAGACGGTGATAGGTACATATCGCCACAGTCACAGCCAGCTTACTGCCTGCCTCGGATGACACATCCTTTTCCACAGCGTGCGGTGGGGTAACAATGAGACTATTCACGAGATGGCTCCAACTAATGGGGAAGTAACCGAGTTCCGGTTTGAACTGGCGCGTCAATGAGGTCAGCCGTGGCCTCATAAAGTCCCCGCAGGCTAACGTGGACAACAATATATTGAGACATAGTCGTTCAACTCCCGATCATTCGGCCGGTATTACTGCAGTAGTGATGTGGGAAATTCATATCTTCTCTTCTAGCCGTTTCCAGTATTGCCGCGCCTTGCTGATCACCAGCACTGCTTGCAACAATTCAACCGCACACAAAACACCAACGACCCAAAGCGCGCCATTGTGAGAGAGCAGTATGAATCCAGGCAATGACAGAGCCAGTGCCAGCCATGTGATGTGATGCAACACTTTGTAGCCCGCCGCATCCGTCATAAGTGTGGCCGTGTAAATACTAATCACCATACTAATCGAAAAGAATAACAGCCACATCAATACCAAAGTCTGCAAGCCTTGATACTGATCTCCCAAAAATGTCTCAATCCATGGATAGGCAAACATGAAAACAGCGGCAAGCATGATCATGCCTGCCAGCCCAACTTGCAGGCTTCTGTTGGTGACAGATGTAATAGCGCGTATATTCCCTGCAGCGCGCCAGCCACTAATTTTGGGACGATACCAGTTTGACCACGCTGTCATCATCAAACCGATGGGCATCAAAAAAAGCCGTGCGGCGCCGATGTCTGCAACCGCTGACAACCCCAGTGCCTTTCCCGCAAAAAAAGGATATGAACTGAGATTTAGCCAGGTGACGATTACCGAAGGAAGCGCCCAGCGACTGCACGACCAGAATTCTCGAAGCGGTCCGGCATGGGTTTGCAGACCCTCGAATTTAGCCATTTTAGTGATTAGAGGGGCAAGACCCGCCACACCCGTTATCAAAAGCACAATGCCGGCGGACAGATCTGAACCTGCCAATGCCATGGCAATACCGGTTAGTAGAACCAAACCATACAAGAGGTCACCAGCCAAGGCACGCAGGCCCTGACCTTGCACATAGGCAAAAGAGCGTTGTGCTTCACGTGCAATGGTTCCGGCAATTGCGAGGGTAAAACCGGATAACAGCAATATGTCGATATGCGTGCGAGTGATAAGCCCGTATACCCACAAACCCATAAACCCCAATACACCACACACCAAACCCAGATAAATATGCAGCGATGCTGCTGTGGCTTTAGTTCGAGTTTTTTCAGCGTCTGCAGCAGAGGGTAAAAAAGTGGCTAAAGGGGAATTGACGATAGCATTTTGGAGGCTCTGAATCAGAAGCAAGGGTGCAAGCAACAGGATGTAATAGCCATATTCGGTTTTTGTTGCGCCCCATATGAACGCGATAGATATCGCAAAATTAAGCAGACTCAGCCATGCCTGATCGACAACGGCAGCAAGGGGGTTGAGTCGCTTAATTAAAGACATGATCGGTGTATGATTCTACAATAACACCATGCGCTCAAACACGCGCACGTCGGCGAGAGATCACCAACCCAATACAAAACTCCTCGCCTAGCTCGGCTTCTAGGGTCTGTTGGGTGGGTAACACATTTGCGAGCAGCTGATTCATGCGCGCGCGTTTTCAGCAATAAAGTCCTGATAAGCTTTAGCCAGACCGTTCTGCATAGTAGTGTCGGCCTTCCAGCCCAAGGCATTCAATCGCCCAACGTCCAGCAGCTTGCGTGGGGTACCGTCTGGCTTACTGGCATCAAAAACCAGTTCGCCGTCAAAACCAACCACGCTTGAAACGGCTTCGGCCAGTTCGCGAATCGTGAGGTCTTCGCCCACACCAACGTTTATCAGCGGCGGCAGGTCATCGTTGCGATCCTGCCCCAGCAGGGCGACGAACTGCATATCCTGAAGATTCATCAAATAAATGCAGGCATCCGCCATGTCTTCACTATAGAGAAACTCGCGGCGTGGAGTACCTGTGCCCCACACGGTGACAGTGGAAGTACGATTGACTTTGGCCTCATGAAACTTGCGGATCAGCGCCGGGATAACATGGCTATTGTTCAGGTCATAGTTATCCCCCGGTCCGTAGAGATTGGTTGGCATCACAGCTAGATATTTTGTGCCGTATTGCCGATTGTAACTCCAGCACATTTCAATGCCTGCAATTTTGGCGAGGGCATAAGGCCTGTTGGTAGGCTCCAGCGGGCCGGTGAGCAAATACTCTTCCTTCATCGGCTGCGGTGCCAGCTTGGGGTAGATGCAACTGGAACCCAAAAACATCAAGCGCTTTACGCTGTTCTTGTATGCCGCGTGGATAATGTTGGTCTGAATGATGAGATTGTCACGGATGAACTCGGCCGGATAAAGATTGTTGGCCAAAATACCGCCGACCTTGGCAGCCGCCAGAAAGACATAGTCGGGCCTCTCATCGGCAAAGAAGGCGTCAGTGGCCTTCTGGTCAGTGAGGTCGAGTTCGGCATGCGTGCGCGTCAGGAGGTTGGTGTAACCCTTTGCCTGAAGGTTACGCTCGATGGCAGAACCCACAAGCCCACGATGCCCGGCGATGTATATCTTCGCATTCTTATCCATTACCAATTACTCATGAAAATCGTAGGCAGCAAAACCATGCTTTTTAACCAGCTCGTCACGCTCGGCACTTTTGAGATCTTCACGTACCATTTCGGCCACTAAATCTTCGAAACTCGTTTTTGGTGTCCAGCCGAGTTTTTCTTTAGCCTTTGTAGGATCGCCCAGGAGTGTCTCTACTTCCGTGGGGCGGAAATAACGCGGATCAACCTTGACGATGACCTTACCATTTTGATCTGTGCCCGTTTCATCAACGCCTCCGCCTTGCCAGGTGATCTGAATGCCCAGCTCCTTGGCGGCAGCGTTGACAAAATCACGCACGCTGTACTGTACACCGGTAGCGATGACAAAATCTTCCGGCTGGTCCTGCTGGAGCATGAGCCACTGCATTTCAACGTAGTCTTTTGCATGACCCCAATCACGCAGGGAATCCATGTTACCAAGGTAGAGGCAGTCTTGCAGGTTGAGCTTAATGCGGGCAAGCGCTCTGGTGATCTTGCGTGTAACGAAGGTTTCACCGCGCAATGGTGACTCGTGGTTAAACAGGACACCGTTACAGGCATACATGCCATAGGCTTCACGGTAGTTAACGGTGATCCAGTAGGCGTAGAGCTTGGCGACGGCGTAAGGACTGCGCGGGTAAAAAGGCGTGGATTCCTTCTGCGGGATTTCTTGCACCAGCCCATAAAGCTCCGAGGTTGACGCCTGATAGAAGCGGGTCTTCTTTTCCAAGCCAAGTATGCGAATGGCTTCGAGGATGCGCAGTGTACCGATGCCATCGGCATTGGCGGTATATTCCGGAGTATCAAAACTGACCGCAACGTGACTCATGGCGGCGAGATTGTATATCTCATCAGGCTGCACCTGCTGGATGATGCGAATGAGGTTAGTAGAATCTGTCAGGTCACCGTAGTGCAGAATCAAGTTACGGTTGGAAACGTGGGGATCCTGATATAAATGATCGATACGATCCGTGTTGAACAGCGAGGCACGGCGCTTAATACCGTGAACCTCGTAGCCCTTGCTCAACAACAGCTCGGCAAGGTAAGCACCATCTTGCCCAGTGATGCCCGTTATGAGTGCTTTTTTGTTCATTACTGCCCCTTCGCTTGTACAACTGGTTTATCTATTAACACTGACCAAAATCGCTTATTTTGAAGCTCACTGAAGAGTTGCGAGCAGCCAAGCTTCAATATGTTCTATGCTTAAAGAATTTGCGACAATTTCGCATATCAGAGACTACCAGCTTTAATGCCAACCTTGACTGGTGTACCAATGCCTGCTATGCGAAGTCGCATATCGGGTTGTAACTCATTTAACAATGCCTTGGCGAATGAGTCCTGAAGCGCAAAAGCAGCTTGGGTGTCTGTGCTGATAGACGAAATACGAAAAAGCAACCCATCGGGTATTTCGCCTTTAAGGCCATAACGCATTTCGGCAATTTTTTTGCTTATCCCGCCTGTGACGGTTTCATCGCCGACGGTTGTCCAATAAGTCACCGGTTCAAATCGCTGGTTAGAGAAATTGGTTTCAAGGCGTCGAATCGGGATTGTACCTTGCGATGTAGTCAGAACACCTTGTCGATTGGAGATGACCTGGAAGCCTTGGGCGGGATAACAGACTTCAGGGTAATGAAGTTGAACCGCGTCTCTTTGGTCGTTACCGTAAGCGATGGAGAGCATAATCCGCTCTCCATTGTTATTGATGTATGTACGCGAAAGCGTTTGAGTATAAATCTTTTTAATCGTAGCCTCCATTTGTGGATTCACCACAGCAGAGGCTAGATTTTTCTCTTCCTTCCACTCGCCAAATTGTAAAGGAATAGCCGTGCTAAGCTCAAGCGCTGGACGACTCTTTGACAAATGGATATTAGGTGTCATAGCCTTGGTTAATACACCGGCCAACACCATGAGTGCGCCAAGAATAAGGCCAATCATTAACGACTTAGTCATGGCACGTGCCTGAGGGGGACAGCATGAACAGCCCCTCTTGCTTTTACCGCCAACTGTAATAGGGAATCCAACCCTATAATCAGCAGCAAAGCGCTGACGAACAGAACCAAGCCCGCAAATCCATGTAAAAACCCTTGGCCTGCCTCATCCCCGAGATGGTAAGTAATCAGCGTAAGCACTATGACGCGTATAACGTTTGCGGTAAACGAAATGGGCACAATCAGGATGGCAAGGGTTATGTTACGAAAAGCCGAGGTATGCCGAACAACATTGAGGTAAAACAGGCCCAAGGCTTCCAATGTCAACAGTGTTTGAAGGCCCGCGCAGGCATCAGCCACAAGTAATTGATACTGCCCAACCTGCAAGATCACACCCGTGCGTGCGATGGGGTAACCGGCCCAGAATAGGATGTGTTCCGACACATACGATACGGCCATTTTCATTGGCAGGGTCAAAACGGACACCAACGTGCCGGGGAGAGGAATCATGAACAGCATAAAAAACAACGGAAACCACAACACCTTCAATGCACTGCCGCCACGCATCAGCAAAAGAACAGCGGCAAGCAGTATTATAAACGAGCCTATCTCGAAAATCAGAATGCTCTGCGAGCGCCCAACGATATATAGCAGCAAGGCACAAAAAAAGAGCGGCCAACCCGCCAGTGAAGTGGATTTACCTTCGCTGGCTTGCAGCATCTGCGGCCATTTTCGATAAATCAGCCACGCTGAAAGCAACAGTATCATAGGGCCATGCGCCTGCTCTTCCGTGCTCCACAGTCCCATCAAAAGATCGTAGAATGTGGGCACGTACAGTACGAGCAAGCCCAATAATACGGGCCATGCTTGCCTGAGCGAGCTGGCAGCGCCTTGCAGCATAGCCGCGCCTGATGTTGTTGTGGTTGACATGTCTACTCTTGAACTATTTGCTTCTTGGCGCGAAAAAATTAGTCATCTGGCTACAGAAATTATCGATGATTATTGTGACAGCTTGAGTGTGCCCGACCTCATCCTAGCCATTGCATCTTCACAACCCTCTACCGCAAACGGCGGGTTCAGACGCGGCTCAAGCGTGGCCGACAGTGCTGCGATATCGACATTGAGCGGACAGCAACGCTTCCAGTGCCTCAGAAAAAGATGGAGCCTCACATCCATCGCTTGGCCTCCTGACGAACCACCGCACCAAACTTGCCAGCAAGCTGGCGCGTTGTGACGAAATCGACGTGAAACGTAGGTTGAGTCTCGGCAACCGCTCCATGCGTTGCTCCACCTCATGCATCCATGCAGTCGAAGCGAAGCGGACTCAGCAATGCGCCCGCGACATTGTCACACCCGTATATCCCCACAATGGGGCGAAATGCCTGAAGCGATGATTTTGTTGAGTCCGGAGCTTGCGCTCCTTGCCCCATACCCACACTGATCTCAAATCTACATTTTTCATTAAACAATACGATAGCGCAGTTGTTCACTATGCGCTGTAGATGCCTCTAAATGAGCATCTAATGACTTCAAATAGTTTTTAAAATCCTGCCCCAGCTCCGGGTGTTTTAAGGCGTATTGCACGGTGGCTTCGAGGTAGCCGAGTTTGCTGCCGCAGTCATAGCGCTTGCCCTGGAATCGGTACGCCAATACCAGAGACTCTTGAAGTAGCCTGGCAATGGCGTCGGTAAGCTGGATCTCACCGCCGGCGCCGGCGGATTGGTTTTCCAGCAGATCAAAAATCTGCGGGCTTAAAATGTACCGGCCGACGACCGCCAATGTGGATGGCGCAACATCGGGCTTGGGTTTTTCGACAATGGCGTCTACCCTGGCCAATCGGTCACACCAAGGGGTGACATCAACGATGCCGTATCTGTCGGTTTCATCAGGTGCGACTTCTTCCACGCCTAGTAGGCTACATCCTTGTTGCTCGAACTGCTGCACCATTTGCGCGAGACAGCCAGTGTGGTTGTCATCTATCAAGTCGTCCGCCAGGATGACCGCAAACGGATCATTGCCGACTACCGATTTGGCGCACAGCACGGCATGGCCCAGTCCGCGCGCCTCGGGCTGGCGCACATACACACACGACACACCTTTAGGCAGTATGCCATGCACGATATCCAGTAACTGCCGTTTTTCACGCTTTATGAGTTCTGCTTCCAGCTCGTAATTTTTGTCGAAATGATCTTCTATTGCGCGCTTGTTGCTGCTGGTGACGAAGATCAGCTCTTTAATGCCGGCGGATATAGCCTCTTCTGCCGCATATTGGATCAGCGGCTTGTCGACTATCGGCAGCATTTCCTTGGGGTTGGCCTTGGTGGCGGGCAGGAATCGGGTGCCCATGCCAGCGACGGGAAAAACAGCTTTTGTGATGGTCTTTCTCATATAAAGCAACTCCTTTAAAGCAATTCCTTCTCTGTTGTATCGGATCCTTGGCGCAATGCGCCCTAAGAGTAAGAGTAGCAGAAATCAATATTTGTTAAGCACACCACCAATTACCGCCGCATCAGAGGCGGTAAGCTGAGACGCGAGGGCTTTGGCTGCGCCCAGGCGGGTACGATCTTTACGCGTTACCATGAGTGCGCCACCACCCGCACGGGCCACGATAGTCATGGCGTCGGTATACGAGGCGCCTGCCGGTGTGTCGATAAGGATGACATCATAGCGCCGGCTTAAATCGCCCAACAACTCCGAAAACTCAGGGCGCCCCAAAAGCTCCAGCGGGTTGGGAGGAATGGGGCCTGCCGCCAGCACGGAGAGATCGGCAAAATAAGGAATGCGAGCGATGGTATCTTGTCCCGCGCGGACAGCCAATATGGATGTCAACCCTGTGCTGCGGGACAGATTGAAAATGACGTGCTGGCGGGGATTGCGCAGGTCGGCATCAATCAACAGGGTACGCTCGCCAAGTTGAGAAAAAATCACCGCCAGATTGGCGGCAAGGTAACTGCGGCCTTCTTGCGCGCCAGGGCTGACAATGGAAAGAACTTTATGCTCATCGTTAAACCAGCGGAGCATCAATTGGCTACGCAAAGCGCGCAGGGCCTCGACTTGCGGGCTAAAGGGCTTATAGGCGGCCACCAGATCATTGGCAAAACCGCCCTCCCCTGGGCGAAGGTACGCGTATGCAAACTGCTTGGATAGCGCATGCTGAATATCATCCGCGCTGACCAATTTGAGCTTGAGCGCCGCATCGCCAAAGCGCAACCCCTGCTCTTTTTGCAGGCGCAGTATGAGCTCGACATCTTCCAGCTTGAGCTTTCCGGAATCCACCAGAATTGCGCCCATGTTGCGCCCTACCAGTTGTGACACTGTCGCCTCTGTGGCGGATAGAGTTTCCGCCTCCAAGGCGGATTCAATGAGGGTGGACTTTTCTTTCGTGCCGGTTAATCGCATGGTTTATCGCTCTTGATTCCTTGGAAATGTTACCAGGGTTAAGCCTTGCCCTTTTCAAGCACGCCGAGTACCGGGAGTCCTAATGCTTCAGTCAAATCCTGATCGGTACGTACCCGCCGATCCAGCATCTCGAACAGCAAGGCCATCCCAAGCCCCAGCATCGTGCCGAGGAAGATGGACAAGGCCATATTCAACAGCACTTTAGGGCTGGATGGCTTGACAGGCTCAACGGCAGGATTGAGCAGCACTACATTACTCTGGTTGACGCGGCTCTGCAGAGTGGATTGGTTAAAGCGTTCCAATGCAGCATCATAGGAACGCTGCGCACTCTCCACTTCGCGCATCAACGTGGGTATTTCATCGCGCGACTGCTTGAATTGCAGCACCTTGGCCTTCTGTGCAGCTAAAGACGCTCTTATCGACTCCTCGCGGCTGTGCGCCAGTTTGGTGTTGTTTCTTATGCCGCTGGTTACAGATGTCATTTCCTTGGAGAGCTTTTCACGCAGGCTTTTCACTTCCGCCACAGCGCGTTGATATTGGGGATGATTGGCGCCCAATTGCTCGGACAAATCCGCCAGTTTGGCTTCCTGGCGCAGCAGTTCGCCCTTGAGGCTCTGGATAAAAGCATTGGCCAAAACCTCCGGGAGTGTTTCCATGGAGGCGCCCTTGGCTAACATCTCCTCCATCTGCCGCTGGCGGCTTTCGGAATCGTAGGTTTGGGCCTGGGCAAGCACCATCTGGCTGGTAAGCTCGGCAAGGCGCGCCGTCTCAACATCCAGCCGTTCGTCCGTAGCGGTGATGCTTTTGCTTTGCTGGTATGCAGACAGCTTGCGCTGCGCCTCTTCAACCCGTGTGCGCAGCTCCGCCTGCTGTTTATCGAACCACTCCGCGCTCTTGCGCGCGGGCTCGACGCTCAGCTCCAGCGTGGTGTCCATATAGGCCTGGGCAAATGCATTCGCTAAAGTGGCGGCAAACCGAGGGTCGGTGGATTCATAATTGACAGTCATGAGACGGCTCTCACGTGAGGGCTCCACCTCCAGCTTTTTGAGCAAGGCATCGGCCAGCCAGTCACGGATAGACCCCTTGCCCTCGGTGGCCTCAAGAAACTGATCCCGCACCGCTGGGGAATCAACCAACTTAAGGGTGTCAATTACCTTGAGCGCGACCTTGCGGCTCTGGAGGATGTCCAGTTGAGTAGCCATGTAACTGGGAGAAAGCTGCAGGGGCAATGACGAAAGCGCGGCATCCGTAACCGGCTCCTTGAAATCGACCACTAGAACAGCGCTGGCGGTATATTGATTCGGCAGGAAGTAGGTCACCGCTGCTGTCGTCCCCACTGTAATCAGCAGGGTAAACAAGATAAGGCGGTATCGCGCACGCAGGATTTGCAGAAATTGCTGGAAGCTCATGATATGGAACCATGCCTCTTAAATATGTTGGTTACGGGAACATCTGAAAATTAATTATCGCCATTCCCGCGAATCGGGAAACGAGCAACAGGAATCCATCAAAAACAAGCGCCCGGGATGGCGAATTTTCAGAGGCGCCTTGAATATGCAATTCCATGTGAAACAATCACATCAAAACAGGCTTTCCTTGACGTAAACCACGTCATCGGGAACCAGGACATCAAATAGTTCGGCATTGATCGATGTCAATGCACCGCTGGCATTCTTGCGTTTGATTTGTATGCCGCGCTGGGTACCGCGTGGTGTCAAACCACCACCCATGGATAACGCTTGCATCACAGTCATATTTCTTTGCAGCCGATAGGAGCCGGGGCGCTGCACTTCGCCGTAGATGTAAAATACTTCCATGCGAGGGACATATACGATATCACCGTCGGTAACCTCCAAATTCTGGGTCATGTCGCCTTTTTGCAAGAGGGCCAGCAAGTCTATGGGGCGCCCGCCCTTCCCTTCGCTGCCATCCTCCTTCTTGATCAGCACCGCGGCATCGCCACCACCGGCATTCACACCACCCGCCATGGCCAGCAAATCCACCACCTTGCTTCCCCGGTCAATCGTATACATGCCTGGCTTGTTAACCTCACCCAGCACTGAAACCTGTTGGCTACGGTACTGCTCGACGATCAGGTTGACCTGGGGTGACTTGACGAATCCGCCTTGCTTGAGGAGCGCGCCGATTTTAGCCTCGGCTTCGCGCTCTTTCATTCCCGCGATAAACACTTCACCGATAAGCGGGAACGAGATGCCCCCCGTCTGGCTTATTCTGGTTAGCGTGCTGAGATCGGTATGTTCATATACCGTAATACGCACAACATCGCCGGCCCCGAGAACATAGTCCTTGGCTACAGCCGGCGCGGGCATAAAGCCCAGGGTGGCCAGGAAAAGGAAAACAACAAAGAATCGTTTCAACATGCCAATATTTTCATGATTAACAAGACTACGCATTATGATGCTCATTTATGACATGACCGTGACATAACGGGTGCGGCGTTACCGTGCAACCTTTCCATTAAAAATCCGATACTCCCTTGCCGATAAAGTCTGGTTCACCCTTTTTAGGTTCATGATTCACGCCTGAGTCAGAGGGGCCTGCCGCCGCTGCCGGAGCGTTTTTATCCGCCGCCGCACCGGCGGCGAATTTCCCTAACCACTCGATTTTGGCCGTTTCACGCAGGCGCTTCACCTCTGCCTCGGCCAAATCCTTGCGTTTTTTGTTGACCAGAAAACGCTCGATGACCGGGGTCGCCTGTTCCTGTGATAAAGGCTGTTCCTGACTGGCAACCAGGAATAATAGCACATTATTTGCGGGGGCTTCGAATACGGCAATTTCGCCATTCTGCATTTGAGATACTTTTGCCAGCATATCAAAGGGCAACTGTTCCGCAGGCCTTACTATATTGGCGACCTTTGCCTCCACTTTTTTGGCCTGGAGCCATTGCCCCAGCTCATCGGGTGATTTCACACTGCTCACTTTCGCCTGAAGTTCGGCAAAAGGAATACTCTTATCCATCACAATTTCACGCAGTTGATAAATGCGCCGCTTGGAAAATAATTCGGGATGTTGGCTGTAGTAAGCTTCGGCTTCGCTCTTGCTGGGCGGCGTAACATTGCCCACTGCCTTGTCCAGATAGGCCTGTGCCAGCACCTGGCGCCGCGCCCGCTCCAGCGCCTGCATGATCTTAGGGTCGCGGTCCAGTTTGGTTTCAATAGCCTTTTGCATCAACAACTGCTGGTTGACGAGTTGCTCGCCCACCTGCCGCGTACGCTGATCTGCGCCCGGTCCGGCCGCCTGACCCATGCTTGAGAGTTCATAATTGAGCTGATGGACCGTTATTTCGTCACCATTAACCTTTGCGACTACCTGGCTTTCGGTTTCGGTCTTGCCGCTCTTGTCACCGCAGGCACTGAGGGTGACGAGCAAAATGGAAGAAAGCAATAGGCTGGCATATTTTGATGTTTTTTGGTGCATTTCCCTTATTCCCGCGTGTTTTGTTGGTGCATTATTATAACTTTAAAGAATACCAATCATACAGGGATCATGATCTTCATCATTAACCTGAACTATATAGCAAACATAATGCCATATTAACCATCACATCCTGCATGTGTGCGCCATAAAATACATATATTATTGTTTTAATTAAACAATATATTAAATTTTATTATGAACGCCACTCCGGTGACCGGCATTGAAATCACGTATAGCAAGACAAGATGTCTTCTTCTGGCGACGGACCAGCAGAAAAATCATGAAGACATAACCGGTCCCACTATAGAATAATGCCTATCAAGACCCCATTTTAATCAAAGCTATGTTTGAAACGGATAAATAGTGACGCTTTCCAGTAAGTTACGAATCAAAGCCTATGCATTGGCCTGCCTTATGGCATGCGCCGCCGGGCTATCAAACCAAAGCCTGGCGGTGGAACTGCCAAGCATGGGCGATACCTCGGGTGCTATCGTCTCACCCGACGAAGAACGGCGGATGGGCGAGGGTCTGATGCGCCAGGTCCGGCAATCCACATTACTGGTTGAAGATCCGGAAGTCAGTGAATACATACAGTCTCTTGGTTACCAACTGGTGGCGAACAGCGACAGCCCCGCCCAGGACTTCACTTTTTTTGTCATCAATGATCCTACTATCAACGCATTTGCCGCACCCGGCGGGTTCATTGGAATACACATAGGCTTGGTACTGGCCGCCGAATCCGAGAGCGAACTGGCCTCGGTGCTGGCCCACGAAATCGTGCACGTGACGCAGCGCCATCTCGCGCGCGCCATTGAGAAGGCCAACAAGATGAATGTGCCCGCCACTGCCGCATTGCTCGCGGCACTGATTTTGAGCGGGAGTAACCCTCAGATCGGGCAGGCAGCGGTAATGGCTACCATGGCAGGCAGCGTGCAAAACCAGTTGAACTTTACCCGCGCCCATGAGCAAGAGGCAGACCGCCTCGGGATGCAAATCCTCGCCAATGCGGGCTTCAATCCGCGCAGTATGCCGCTGTTCTTTGAGCGCATGCAACAGGCCAGCCGGTTTTATGACAACAGACTGCCTGAGTTTTTGCGCACACACCCAGTCACCTTGTCACGTATTGCAGACTCGCGAAACCGCGCCGAGCAATATTCCGTCAAGGGATACACGGAACGCGAGGCTTATCGTCTTATACGTGCCAAGTTACGGGTTTTGAGCGCAGCAAATCCAGCCAGCCTCATCAAAACCTTTGAGGATGCGGCCAAAAAAGGGCGGCAAAGCAGAAGTGATGAGCGCTACGGCTATGCCCTGGCCCTGCTCGCCGCAAGCCGGTACAGCGAAGCGCGAACCCAAATCAAGAAGCTGCTGGAGAAGGATCCGAACCGGATCGCTTATCTGATTGCATCGGCAGATATCGACATGGCGGACAAGCAGCCTGGCGCAGCGGCGTCAAGATTGAGCGAGGCGCTCAAACTGTTCCCCAACAACCATCCTCTTACCATGACGTACGCCGAGGCCTTGCTGAATGACGGAGAGGCCGAAACAGCCCGGTTGCTGCTGAAAGATCATCTGCGGAGCCGCGACCCAAGCCCCGCCTTATATGCACTGCTCGCGCGTGCCGAAAAAGATGCGGGATACGCGGCGGACGCGCATCAATCACTGGCGGAATATTATTACCTGAGCGGCGAGACGCGTACCGCGATCGACCAGCTCAACATTGCGTTGCGCCTGGTCCAGGACAAGGACTTCTATCGCGCCTCTCGCATCGAGGCGCGGCTCAAGGAGCTACAGGAGCGGGCGCTGGCGGAGGCCAAGCAGCGCTAAACCTAAAAAACGCAGATGCAAGTCACAGAGAACACAGAGGTGATGCGGGTTCTCGTATTTATTACTCCTCACCGGGCGGGTGAAGGTTACATGCCTACGGATGCGCCGCTTGCGCGCTCCATTTCCACATTGTGCCTGGCGCGGATAAAATCGACCTCGGAAACGTGCAGCAAATCCGCGACCTTGCGCACCAGATATTCCTCGTACTTGTCCTTGTGCGCATCGGCGAAAGCGACGCGCCATAGCATTTCCACCACGCGCTTCTTCTGCTCCATGGAAAAATGTTTATCGATCAGGCTGGTGAATTGGAACAATGATGTTGCGCCGTCCGCCTCCTGCTCGGCAAGCCGCACCAGCTCCTGCGTCTCTTGCGGTGCAAGGTTGAAGATGCGCTGAACCACATCGGACACGGCGCCACGCTCTTTTTCATTGATGTCGTGATCGGCGCGGGTCATTTCGACCAGCAGCGCCGCCGTCGCCAGACGCAGCGCGTGTTCAGAATCCACAGCCTGGCCTGTTCCGCCAATCAACTGGATGTGGCTATCAAAAAACTGACGAATGGAACGCAGCATGAAATTATCTCTAAATGTTTTCTCTGTGAACCCGGTGGTTTGTATCCGGTTGACTCCAGAAAATCTGAAGCTACATCTCTCTCCGCCCGGCAAAGGCATGCACCAAGGTGCCGCCATCGACATACTCAAGCTCGCCGCCAAGCGGCACGCCGTGGGCGATACGGGCAGCCTTGATGCTGCGTTTGCGTACCAGTTCGGCGATATAGTGGGCAGTGGCCTCGCCTTCCACCGTGGAATTGGTGGCGAGTATCACCTCGTTGACGCCCCCGGCGTCAAGGCGCATGACAAGCTGGTCCAGGCCGATCTCCTTGGGGCCGATACCGTCCAGCGGCGAAAGGTGGCCCATGAGCACGAAGTACAGGCCTTTGTAGGTGGCAGACCGTTCGATGGCCTGCACATCCCCCGGTGATTCGACGATACATAATTGCGCGCGGTCACGGCCGCTGCCCGCACAGAGCCGGCAGAGATCCGTTTCACTCAAGGTGCGGCAAGAGGTGCAATGACCTACCCTGTCCGCCGCCGCGCTCAATGCGTGAGCCAGCCGGCGCGCGCCGGCGCGATCACGCTCCAGCAGATGGAACGCGATGCGCTGCGCCGACTTGGGGCCAACACCGGGCAGGCAGCGCAGGGCCGTGATCAACTGTCCAATCAGGGAGTCTTCCGTCATTAAAACGGCATCTTGAACCCGGGTGGCAGGCCCATCCCCGCCGTCATGCCGGACATTTTATCCTGCGAGCGCTTTTCCACCTGACGCACGGCATCGTTGACGGCGGCTGCGAGCAGGTCTTCCAGCATTTCCTTGTCGTCTTTCATCAGGCTATCGTCAATGCTGACGCGCTTGACATCGTGCCGGCCGGTCATCACTACGCTGACCATGCCACCGCCCGCCTGGCCGGTCACTTCCATGCTGGCCAGCTCTTCCTGGGCCTTTTGCATGTTTTCCTGCATCTTTTGCGCCTGCTTCATCAGGTTGCCAAGACCACCTTTTATCATTGCGACACCCTCTTGATATTGACTATAAACACGGCAGGCACTGCCCACCCGCTGTATGTTACACAGGTTGTATTGAATCCGGCACTATGCGTGCATTGAAGGTTTCCTGCAACGCACGGATATTTTCATCATCACTGATCGCCTGCACGGCGGTCTGCTGGCGGTCAAGGTCGCGCTGTTCCTTGAGCAGCGCGGGCGTCTCGGCCTGGGGTGCGCCGATCTCGACCACCACGTTGGCTGGCGCGCCGCAATACTGGGTCAGCGCCTGCTGCAAACGCTCTTCCAGCTTTTTATTGCGCAACGAGACATGGGTGGGGGCCAGGGCCAGAAAGAAAGTTTGGCCATCCCGCTTGTTGAGCGTGCAGTTGGCCGCGAGTTGCCGCGCCATGCCATCCAGCTTGAGCGCCTCCACCACCGTGGCCCATTCATTGCTGAATGCGGCAGGGGTGGGTTTCAGGCTCGCCCCTGCACCATCCCCGGCTGCCGCGCGTTGCGGAGCAACCGGCACTGCCGGAACAGGTTTGGCCTGAGGTGTTGGATGTAATGGCGCAGGGTGCGCTGCGGGCGTCGCGGCCTGACGCGCTGGAGCAGTTGCCGGATTTTTTACATCCACGGGACGAAACGCCAGCATGCGCAACAGCACCATTTCAAGACCGCTGCGCGGGTCTGGCGCGAGGGGAAAATCACGCCGCCCGATCAGGCCAATCTGGTAAAACAACTGCACATCCTCGGGAGACAGCGCGCCCGCCAGCCGCAGCACGGCATCACGGTCACCCAGGCTGTCATCCACCGCCGCAGGCACGACCTGGGCCAGCGCGACTCGGTGCAGCAGTGAAATCAGCTCGGCCAGCACCCCGGCGAAATCGGGGGATTGTTCGGCGAGGCTGTGAATCCGCTCCAGCACAGCTTGGGCATCCCCCTCGGCTAGCGCTTCCGCCAATTCCAGCACATGCCCCTGCTCGATGGTGCCGAGCATGGCGCGCACTTCGCTTTCCAGTACACTACCACCGCCATAGGCAATGGACTGATCGAGCAGGCTCAGTGCGTCGCGCAGACTGCCGTCAGCGGCGCGGGCGATCTGCAACAGCGCGGGCGCGTCACTGCCGATCCCTTCCTTTTCCAGAATATGCGCAAGGTGCTGGTGAATCATGTCGACCGGCAAGCGCTTCAGGTTGAATTGCAGGCAGCGGGACAGAATGGTCGCCGGCAGGCGCTGGGGGTCGGTGGTTGCCAGCAGGAATTTGACATGCGGCGGCGGCTCTTCGAGCGTCTTGAGCAGGGCATTGAAGCTGTGCGTGGAGAGCATGTGCACCTCGTCGATGAGGTATACCTTGTAACGGCCGCGCGTGGGCGCATACTGGACATTCTCCAGCAGGTCGCGGGTATCCTCCACCTTGGTGCGCGAGGCGGCGTCGACCTCGATCAGATCGACAAATCGCCCTTCGTCGATTTCGCGGCAGGCGCCACAAACTCCACACGGCGTCGAACTGACCCCTGCCTCGCAGTTCAGCGATTTGGCAAAAATGCGCGCGATTGTGGTTTTGCCCACGCCGCGCGTGCCGGTAAAGAGATAGGCGTGGTGCAGGCGGCCATTATCGAGGGCGTTGATCAACGCGCGCAGGACATGTGTCTGCCCCACCATCTCGCGGAACGCGTGGGGACGCCATTTACGTGCCAGGACTTGATAGCTCATAGAGGGACTAAAAATAACACAAAGCGGGGGATGATTCGAGACACTTTCGAGGTGAGTTGCGCGTCAGGCACCGTGAGGCTGGCAGTAAGCTTAAAAAGGCGGCGGCCCGCGCCCGCCGAACCCCGGCACACGAATCCGCTACTACCGTTGCTCCCTTCCAGGCCTGGCGGGGTTTGCAGCGTATCATTGCGGGAAGACCGGCGCGAGCCGCCATTGAACAGATAAGAGGGGGAGCCGGGAAGGTCCCGCATCTATAAAAAACCCTACAAAGCAATAAGATATAAAATGTATCTTACGGAATCTCTGAATAATTCCATACTACTTGCTCAGAACACCAATGTATCAGTTACCAGCAAGAAACACAATGTTGGGGTATTTGAGGTTTTTGCTAGCAGCCTGTCGGACTTAGGGGATCGTAGCGAAAAAGCGGGGGAGCGAGGACAGTTTTTCGCTATTTTGAGGAGAATAGCGGGCACTATTTAACGAAAAATAGCGGAAAAATGGACCGCCCTCCCGCTTTTGCAGTAGATTCGACCTAAGTCCGACAGGCTGCTAGATAATTGGCCGGGCAAAAGCATGGCAGTGGCCAACAACAAGTTGATAATGTTCAGCCGTCAGGAGCCAAAAATGAAACGGGCATTGTTCGTGTTGTTTTTCTGCGTATCATTTGTCCCCAGTGGGGCTGCCATCGCCGGGACATTAACGGTAGCGGTTGCTCCCAATGTAAAGTACGCTTTCGATGACCTGCAGGCTGAATTCAAGAAGGAGACGGGCATTGAGATCAGCCCGGTATTCTCCTCCTCCGGCAAGATCACCGCGCAGGTCAGGCACGGCGCGCCATTCGATGTTTTTATGTCGGCTGACATGGCGTTTCCGGAAACGCTCCACAAGGACGGATACACTGCCGGGCCGCCCAGAATCTATGCTTACGGCGCGCTGGTACTGTGGACAATGAAAGACCTCGACATGGGCAAGGGCGTTGAGCTGCTGAAGGACGGCACCGTTGAAAAGGTGGCGGTTGCCAATCCCAAGGTCGCGCCTTATGGCAAGGAGGCGATCAAGGTACTTAACTATTACAAGCTTTATGACGCTGTCGAACCCAAGCTGGTGTACGGCGAGGACATTTCCCAGGCCAGCCTGTACATTGCCTCCCGCGCCGCAGATATTGGCTTCACCGCAAAATCCGTGGTCGTGTCGCCGGAGATGAAAGGCAAGGGCAAATGGATCGAGATCAGGAAGGAGAGCTACGATCCCATCGCACAGGGCGCCGTGATTCTGAAACACGGCCGGGAAACCAACGCCGTCGCCGCGCAGCGATTCCATGACTTTCTGTTTTCGCCCAAGGCCAGGGCGATTTTCGAACGCTACGGCTATGGCCTGCCATGAACCGGTTACGCGGCAAGATTGCGGCGATTGAATCCTCGGGGCAGTTATCGCTGGTGGATGTCGACGTGGAGGGCGATACCTTCACTGCCATTATCGTCGAAACACCGGACAGCGCCGGCTACCTGAAACTGGGCGCGGAAATCCTCCTCCTGTTCAAGGAAACAGAGGTGTCGCTCGCCAAAAATCTGTCTGGTTTGATCAGCCTGCGCAACCGCATCCCGGCGCAGGTGCAGGACATCGTGGAGGGCAGCCTGCTGAGCCAGGTGACGCTGGATTACAAGGGAAACCGGGTAGTTTCCGTGATCACCAGCCGTTCCGTGCGGCGCCTGGGGCTGAAAGCCGGCGATCCGGTAGAGGGGCTGGTGAAGGCCAATGAGATGACGCTGATGGAGTGCGATGGTGGACTATGAATGGCAACCGCTGTTTCTGACCTTCAAGCTGGCCGCAGTGACCACGCTGATCCTGTTTGTCATCGGGGTGCCGTTCGCCTGGTGGCTTGCCGTCACCCGCTCCCGCTTCAGGCCGGTCGTGGAAACACTGGTCAGCATGCCACTGGTACTGCCGCCCTCGGTGCTCGGCTTCTATTTGCTGCTCGCGTTCAGTCCGGAGCATGCGTTCGGCCGCATTGCGGAATCGGTATTCGATCTGCGGCTGGCGTTTACCTTTGAAGGCCTGGTGCTGGCCTCCATCATTTTCAGCTTTCCGTTCATGGTTCATCCGGTGCACTCCGGGTTCCGGAACCTGCCCGCCTCCCTCACCGAGGCGGCATACACGCTCGGCAAATCGCGCTGGCAAACCTTGGTGCGGGTGCTGCTTCCAAACATCAAGCCGTCGCTGCTGGCTGGCGTGGTGCTGAGCTTCGCCCACACCATCGGGGAATTCGGTGTGGTGCTCATGATCGGGGGGAACATTCCAGGCCAGACCCGGGTTGCCTCGCTCGCCATCTACGACGAGGTGGAGAGCCTCAACTATGCGGCCGCCAATTTCTACGCACTGGTGTTGTTTACCATCAGTTTCGTGATCCTGCTGGTTGTGTACATGCTCAACAAACGCGCTTTAAGAACCCTCTGAATGATCGAGCTGGAACTCAAGAAACACCTGCTAACGTCAGACGGAGGGATCACGCTTGATGTCGGGTTTGCGGTGGCGCCGGGCGAATTCGTGGCGCTTTTCGGCAAGTCGGGGGTGGGCAAAACCACCCTGCTCAGAATCGTCGCCGGACTCGACACGCCGGACGAAGGCAGGCTGGTTGTGAATGGCGAAACGTGGCTCGACACCGCCCGGCGCATCCATCTCGCGCCGCAGAAGCGGGGCGTGGGGCTGGTGTTCCAGGACTATGCCCTGTTCCCCAATCTGACGGTGCGCGGCAACCTGGAGTTCGCGCTTGCCAATCGGAAGGAACGCGGCCATGTCGAAGAGTTGCTTGATCTGATGGATCTGCGCGAGCTCCAGCACCGCAAGCCGTTGACCCTGTCCGGCGGCCAACAGCAGCGCGTGGCGCTGGCGCGCGCCCTGGTGAGAAGGCCGCGCGTGCTGCTGCTGGATGAGCCGCTCTCCGCCCTGGATGCCGAAACCCGGCTGCGGCTACAGGACGAAATACTGAAGATCCACACGGTTTTCAACATCACCACCCTGATCGTAAGCCATGACCTTGGCGAGGTTTTCAAGCTGGCCAAGCGGGTGCTGGTGATCGAGCAAGGCCGCATCGTCCGCACCGGCAGGCCAGCGGAGGTATTCTCGAATCGCAGCAACATAAGTGGCAAATTGCAATTCACCGGCGAGGTGCTGGCGATCGAACCCAGCGACGTGATCTACACGGTGTCCGTGCTGGTGGGCAACCAGATCGTAAAGGTCATCGCCACGCAAGAGGAAATCCACAACCTCCACATCGGCGACAAGGTCATGCTGCTATCGAAGGCATTCAACCCGATGTTGCTGAAGGTGGGTTGAACATGGGTCATGCAGATCGTAGGGTGCGTCCTACGCACCACAATCATTGGTGCGTAGGACGCACCCTACATAATTATCCTGCTAATTCCTTAGGCAGGGAAAACACCACATTTTCAGGACGCCCGGCATTCTCGCGTACATCCTGCGCACCCAGCGCCTTGAGGCGGGTGATCACCTGTTGCACCAAAACCTCCGGCGCGGAAGCGCCCGCCGTGACGCCTATGCTGTTTTTGCCCTCCAGCCATTCAGGCCGGATCTCATCAGCGGTATCTATGAGATAAGCGGGCACACCCATTCTGTCGGCAATCTCACGCAGACGGTTGGAGTTTGAACTGGTGGGCGAGCCGACCACCAGCACGATATCGCTTTTCTGGACAAGGTCTTTCACGGCATCCTGCCGATTCTGCGTTGCATAGCAAATATCGTCCTTGCGCGGGCCAATGATATTGGGGAAACGCTCGCGCAGGGCGGCGATAATCTGGGCCGCGTCATCCACGGATAATGTGGTCTGGGTGACGAAAGCCAATGCGCCGGGGTTATTCACAACAAGTTTGGAGACATCATCTGGATTTTCTACCAAATACATTTGGCCCTGGCCCTGCCATTGCCCGAGCGTACCCTCAACTTCAGGGTGGCCTGCGTGGCCGATCATGATGATTTCACGGCCCGCGTCCAGATGGCGTACCACCTCAATATGTACCTTGGTCACCAAGGGACAGGTGGCATCGAACACCTTCAACCCGCGCCCTTCGGCCTCATCACGCACCGCCTTCGATACGCCATGGGCACTAAAAATCACGGTAGCATCATCCGGTACCTGATCCAGCTCATCGACAAACACCGCACCTTTGTTGCGAAGATCGTCCACGACAAATTTGTTATGCACCACCTCGTGACGCACATAGATGGGCGCTCCGAACACCTCAAGCGCGCGCTCGACAATATCAATGGCGCGATCGACGCCAGCACAAAAACCACGGGGATTGGCGAGTATGATTTCCATAATTTTGAAATCCGGTTGGGAAAACCTAGATTCTACCGGAGCGGCCATGAAATCCCAAACCTATCGGGCATGAAAACCGGGTTAAAAGTGGAATGTCTGTAGTGGTCAAGTCTTTTTGGCCACGGTTTTATAGTCCATCCAATACTGCTTCTCTGCCGCATTCGGTGCCAGCCCACCGTTATGCGTGTGT